>Ga0181555_1003507_pt1 | contig 12447 bp, 10 predicted proteins | sample 011ome_15_FD_145601 | JGI IMG/M metagenome (GOLD analysis project Ga0181555, IMG submission 145601) | Coastal salt marsh microbial communities from the Groves Creek Marsh, Skidaway Island, Georgia - 011504AT metaG (spades assembly) | ecosystem: Environmental > Aquatic > Marine > Intertidal zone...
ACCGGGAGTGCCAAAGTTGCGGTAACGGGGTTCTGTATGGGTGGTGCACTCACCATCTTGGCTGCCTGCAATGTGCCTGAGCTTGATGGCTCCATAGTTTGGTATGGCAACCCTCCCCTCGAGTATGTCGATGCAAAAGCAATTACTAAGCCGATGCTAGCGCATTGGGCTTTGCATGATGAGTTTTTCCCGATCTCCGGCGTAGATCAGCTGGAGGAAAAGTTAAAGCAGGCGGGCGTTCATTACGATTTCCATCGCTATGACACCAAACATGCTTTCGCCAATCCCAAATCAGATGCCCGTGGTCTACCTCCCTTGAAGTACAGCGCCGAGGCTGCCCAGCTGGCCTGGGAGCGCACACTCAATTTTTTAAATAAATACATCAATAACTAGTCTCCATGAACACTCGACGTGAAGATGTGCTCTTCAATTGGATATACAAAAAAAGTAATATCCAAATTTTACTAATACTGATCCTCTTTTTTGTTACTTTGCTAGATGTATTGCCACGCTTATTGCAATGTATTCCCATCTTTGCGCCAACCCAAGACAGCACTAGATTGGGCTTGGGTCTTTTTGGATCCATCATTACTTTAAGTGGTTTGTTGATTGGTTTTTTACTGAATCAAGCGCAAACTAATTTTCGTGAGGTCCAGACCTTAGTTTCTCAAGAGGCAGGTCGCATCAATAACTTGGATCGTTTGCTGACTCGATTTGGAGATCCATCTATTGGGCCTATACGTGCGGAGCTATTTGAGTATATGAATTCCATCGTCAATGACGAATGGGCTTTATTGCAAAAAGGTGAGGGGAGCTCTAAGACCCATATGTTATGGCGTAGCATTTCTCGGAAGCTCATGGCGATTGAGCCTCATAGTAATCGGCAAACAGCCATGTACACCGACATCATTAAGAAGTCAGAAGAGGTCGCGGAGAGCAGGGAGGCTCGTATAGAGCGCTCCACTATTAGGCTGCCAGGTTTATTTTGGATAGTTATTCTGATTTGTATGTTTGCGCTGATGGGGACCAATACTTTATTTCTGCCATCCGACTCTTTTTTCTTTGGCTTAAAGATTCTGCCAATCACAATGGGGGCTTTGATCTCGCTTTTGGTCATTACGGATCAGCCATTTAAAGGGCAGAATTCGGTACAGCCGGATGCCTTCTATAAAATTATTGAATCCATTAAAACTCGTAAAGAGTAATCTGCCCTTGAATTTATATGCACTTATTTTCAGAAAATCTCGCTGTAGAAATTTCATCCTACTACCGTAATTTGGCCTTGGGTCATGGCGTGGTGCCGAAGGTCTTTACTTTGGTAAATGGCGAGGGTGACCAATACCTTTTCTTTATAGATGATCTCCCTTATGAGAAAGAGGAAGAAAAGAATCAATTTCTGGCATATATCGTTCAGCAGCATGATGCTGTTTGCTATGCTCGCGGCACTCTGGTGATTGTTGAAAAAAATCAACAATATATTGAGTTTGCTGTGATTGATAAAGATGATGCTCAAGCGATTGTCTGTTCTGCTCAGCTGACTAGGGATATGGACGATAAGCCAATTGGCTTGGGAGAGTTTGAGAAGACTCTAGTCAAGAAGGGTTCCATTATTTTTGGGGGTCTCTTTGCTCCTATTCAGCTGTCCGAAGAAAAGACTGAAGACTTCGAAAGTCTCTGGTTGGAAATGAAAGCAAAAATCTTGCACCGCTCAATGGGCTTGTAATTTCTTTCTCAGAAATTTACGAGAAGTGGCTTCTATCGCAAAAGATCCAATTAAGGCGGCAATGAGAGCGATTGCACTTCCTCGAGCACTCTCAATCACATTGATAAATAAAGTCACAAACAAGCTTAGGTTGATGATGATTGCGGCCCAGAGTGGCCAAAGCTTGGCGCCAGTTTGCTTCCGCACACGAATATGTCCATACGTAATTGCGGCGTAGACCAATAAAAAGGCGAGACTCGCCATCTTTCCAACTACCTCTAGTGGGAAAGCTAATACCAAAGCAATAACTAAAACGGTAGATACAGTTAAACAGCGTAACCCTGTTTTTAGGACGGACTCACCAAGTGCTTTGGAGATTGAGTTCTTATTGACCATGTCGGCAGCAATATTGGATGCTGCAAAGATCGTGGCATTTAGAGCTGCAGCACAGGCTAAAAGGGCAGAGGCACCAATTACAACAAAGCCTGTCTTACCGGCCACTATTTGGGCCGCGTCCGCCAATACATGGCCGTTATAGGCTGCCATTTGGGCGGGGGATAGTAGCAGGATGGCTGCGGTACTTACTAGAACATAGGCAATAGTTACCAGCACAAGCGCTGAAAACATTGCCAGCGGAAGTTCCTTGCGAGGCTCTTGCATGGCATTGGAAGAGTTGGTGACTACACCAAAGCCTTGATAGTTGATGTACAAAATGCCGGTAGCAATAGCAATGCCATTGATAGACCAGTTCGACATCTTATGTGCGCCAATATCGGCAACATAAATGCCATCTATAGAAAAGAGTATTAGAGCAATTGTCACAAAGCCAATCGCCAGTGCCTCGACCTTGCCAACAAAATTGGTGCCAAGCAATTTAATCCCGGCGCAAAAAACTACTATGCCTGCGCTAACTAACTTTATTTCTAGCGGTGATAAATTGCCGCCAAGTAAGGTGTTAGCGTATTCAGAAAAACCCGCAGCGTAAAGCGCGGCGGCAATTAGGTAGGCTATGAATTGAAATATATTGAGACCGCCAGAAATAACGCCTGGGCCAAAACTCATCACGGTGAATGTGGCAGCTCCTCCGCTACTAGGAAACGTGGCACCTAATTTGGCATAGGAATAGACGGAGAAGGATGCAGCAATGGCGCCAAGCAAAAAGGCCAGCGGAATATGTGTTCCTGCATGAGCACTTGCAGTGCCCAACAGGGAAAACAGTCCCGCACCCATCATCCCGCCGATACCAAGGGCAGTGGCTGAAAAAAGGCTTATCCCTTTATTCTTATTGCTCGAGGTTTTGAGTAGGTTGGGGTTCAATTTGGAGTCTATGGGCTGGTAATAAGTTGGGTTCAGCAGCGGAGCGACAGAGCCCTGTATTCAGACTCATAAGGGTGACTTTAAGCTATTTGGTGCCCAGGAAGGGACTCGAACCCCCACAACCTTACGATCGCCAGCACCTGAAGCTGGTGCGTCTACCAATTTCGCCACCTGGGCATGCCTTTATTATAGAGGGATGGGCATTTCTAGGTCATTTCTGGTCCCATTTGGCTTTTTCCCATCGGACTTGGTGGTTTGATACAGTAGCCTTATTCATAACAAAAACAGATATCTCTAGATATATAGACAGGGCATGTATTGCCGAAGGAATTAAATGCGTAAAGCAAAAGACTTGGTGCCACGTGAAGCTGACCGTTTAGGTACAGTTCAAGGGCATCGAGATGGATTTGGATTTGTTATTCCCGATGATGGTGGTGAAGATATCTTTCTATCTGAAAGAGAAATGTCTCGCGTCATGCACGGCGATAGAGTTAATGTTAGGGTTCTGGGTACAGACCGCCGCGGTCGTCCTGAAGGTCAAATCGTTGAAGTTGTTCTTCATGCCAATAAAGTAGTTATCGGCCGCCTCTTAAATGAGAATGGTGTTTTGATTGTTGCGCCAGAAGATAAGCGCATCGGCCATGACATTTTGATTCCACCAAAAGGTCAGGACAATGCCAAATTAGGCCAAGTGGTTAGTGTCGAGATTATCGATTACCCAGATAGCTATCGCCAAGCGGTTGGGCGCGTAGTAGAGGTCTTGGGTGAGATTGACGATCCCGGTATGGAAATCGAAATCGCTGTGCGTAAGTATGGCGTACCCCATGAGTTTTCTGCTGCTGCTATGAAAGAGGCCGCAGCCTTACCGGATACAGTCCAGCAGGCTGATCTAGAAGGTCGTGTTGATCTGCGTGATGTGCCCTTGGTTACGATCGATGGTGCTGACGCACGAGATTTTGATGATGCGGTTTACTGTGAGCCGGTTATGTACGGCCAGACTAAGGCTTGGCGTTTAATCGTGGCAATTGCTGACGTATCGCATTACGTTAAACCTGGTCAGCCATTGGATGATGAAGGTTTGTTGCGCGCTACTTCGGTGTATTTCCCAAGGCGTGTGATCCCAATGCTGCCAGAGAAGATCTCCAATGGTCTTTGCTCTCTTAATCCGGGTGTAGATCGCTTGTGTATGGTTTGCGATTCTGTTGTGGATAACAACGGTATTGTGTTGGCATATCAGTTCTATCCAGCGGTAATGCACTCAGCACAAAGATTCACTTACGACACTGTTTGGGAGATTCTTTCTAACAGCAAGGGTCCTGAAGCAACTCGCTTTGCACAGTTCCGCCCATTACTAACAAATCTCTACTCGTTGTTTAAGATTTTGTTATCAGCTCGTGAGAAGCGGGGTGCTATTGAGTTTGAAACAACTGAGACTCAAATCATTAGTAACGAGCTAGGCAAGATTCTGCGGATTGAGCCACGTCTCCGCAATGATGCACATCGCTTAATTGAAGAGTGCATGTTGACTGCCAACGTTTGTGCCGCAGACTTCATTGATAAAAATAAGCACCTCAGTTTGTACCGTGTTCACGGTGAGCCATCAGAAGAGAAGTTGGTTACTTTGCGTCAAGTTCTCAGAACCTCCGGTCTCTCATTGGGCGGCGGCGAGAAACCTAAGCCACGCGATTACGCTAAATTGATGCGTGAGATTAAAGAGCGGCCAGATGCCAATATGCTGCAGTCGGTTGTATTGCGTTCTATGCAGCAGGCAATGTATCAGCCAGATAACGAGGGCCATTTTGGCCTAGCTTATCCGGCATATTCTCATTTCACGAGCCCGATTCGTCGCTACCCTGACTTGCTAACGCATCGCGTGATCAAGTCGATTCTCCAGAAAAAGCCTTATGTTCCAGTCTTGCCGCCGAAGGTGCCTCTCAACCTCACTCTGCCACGCAAAGGTAAGGGTCGTGAGAATGCAGTTAATGCCAAGAAATCCCAAAGCGATGCAAAAGCAGGGGTCAAGGGTGCAAAAACACCTAAAGGCGCAAATGCCGCATTGCCAATCTGGGGTCAACTGGGTGTTCACTGCTCATCGAATGAGCGCCGTGCTGATGAAGCATCTCGTGATGTTGAAGCATGGCTCAAGTGTTACTACATGCGCGACCACTTGGGTCAAGAGTATGCGGGTACAGTCACTGGCGTAGCCAACTTTGGCTTATTCATTCAGTTGGAAAATCTGTTCGTCGAAGGTATGGTGCATGTCACTGAACTCGGCGGTGATTACTTCCAATATGACGAAGCGCGCCAAGAATTGCGCGGTGAGCGTACTGGAATACGTTATCGCTTAGGTGATCGTATGCATGTATTGGTAAGTCGTGTTGATTTAGATGCTCGTAAGATTGAATTTAGCTTAGTTAAGTCAGTTGGAGCAGAGCCTGGCGGATCATCTAACCGCCGTCAGTTATTGTTGGCAACTGATACTGGTAGACCCAATAAAAAAGCAGCTTCTAAAAAGAGTCGTCCGGATAATAAGATCCCGCAAAAGCCTAGTGGTATCAATGTGAATGCGGCTAAATCTGCGGGCACACTAGGTGCTAACCAGTCAAAGAGCAAAGCCACTCGCAAAAGCGCCAAGACCAGCAAACCTGGAAGATCTGTTGGTAAACCGACGGGTAGCAAGCCTCCAGTTCGCAGCACTAAAGCGCGCCGCAAATAAAGACACTCTGTGTAGAAATTAAGTTAGAAAAGAAAATGAAACAAATATTAGTAGGGTTCCATGCAGTGCAAGCGCGTTTACGGGTAGATCCAGGTAGCTTGAAGTCGGTGTACTTTGATTCTGGTCGTCGCGACAGGCGCATGGGTGATTTTTTAAAGCAAGCCGAAGAGATTCTGGGCGAGCGTTTGCATGCAGCTGACGCGGAGCGCTTGCATAAGTTAACCGGGCATGACCGTCACCAAGGCGTAGTTGCTTTGGCTGAAAAAATGACTGTTGCAAGAACCATTACCGAAGTGGTTGAAGATGCTGAGAGCGCGCAGAAGAAACCATTATTTTTGGTTTTGGACGGTGTTACTGATCCCCATAACTTTGGTGCATGTCTGCGCGTAGCGGATGGTGCTGGTGTAGATGCAGTTGTAATCCCTAAAGATCGCTCAGCATCCATTAATGCCACCGTAAGCAAGGTATCCAGTGGCGCAGCAGAAGTCATGCCTGTGATTACTGTTACCAATCTTGTTCGTAGCATGAAAGAAATGCAAGAAGCGGGAGTTTGGCTGATTGGTACGGATGATGAAGCGACTAAGTCGATCTATGACATCGATCTTACGGGCTCTATTGGTATTGTCATGGGGGCCGAAGGCGAGGGCATGCGTCGCCTCACAAAAGAAAACTGTGACGAGCTAGTCCGTATCCCAATGCAGGGGGTGGTCTCCAGTTTGAATGTATCGGTTGCAAGTGGCGTATGCTTGTATGAGGCATTAAGACAGCGCCTAGCCAAAGTATCTGACAAAGCTGCTAAGTAAAATAAGGAGCTTCATATGAAATGCAATATGGGACATACAGATCGCGTTCTGCGAATGACTGTTGGCGTAACTCTGATGGGTTTAGCTGGTTTTGGTATTACCGGCCCCTGGGCCTGGATAGGGATCGTTCCATTGTTAACGGGAATGATTGGTAATTGCCCCGCTTACTCAATACTGGGTATTAATACTGGCAAGAAGTAAGCGGTATTAAAAATTACTACTGGTCAATCAACTGGCCAGTAGCGCTTCTAACTTCTCAGTATCCATGCAGAAGTTCCGAATGCCTTCAGCTAATTTTTCAGTCGCCATGGCATCGTTATTGAGTTGCAGGCGGAAATTGGACTCATCGAGCTTAAGGGGCTTAATGCCTTCAGCCTGTAATGCCGCTTGAGCATTAGCGGGATTAAGTTTTTTCTCAACAGACGCATTACTACCTTGAAGTTCGGCTAATAGTTCAGGGCTAATGGTTAGTAGGTCGACGCCTGCCAACTCCAGTATCTGGCTAGTGTTTCTGAAACTTGCACCCATGATTTCGGTTGGGATGCCAAAGTGCTTGTAGTAATGAAAAATTCTCTTCACTGAAATCACGCCAGGATCATTTGCTCCGCCATTGGCGGTATCGCTCCAGTTGGCACCAAGCTTAGCTTTATTCCAATCAGTAATGCGACCCACAAATGGAGAGATCAATTTGGCATTGGCTGCGCCACAGGCTGCTGCCTGAACTAAAGAGAAGAGTAAGGTCATATTGCAATGAATGCCTTGGGCTTCTAATTCTTTTGCGGCAGCAATGCCCTCCCATGTGCCGGCTAATTTAATCAGAATGCGATTGCGATCAATTCCGTGAGATTCGTATAGGGCAATTAAATGCTTGGCTTTGGCAACAGTACCTTTAGTGTCAAAAGAAAGTCTGGCATCCACTTCGGTAGAAACACGACCAGGGACAATCTTCAAAATCTGCAAGCCAAATGCAACCAAGATGTAATCCACGAGGTCGGTTGGGTTCATGCCTGGATGGGCTGCTTTTACAGACTTCACTAAATCCTGGTAATTGCTTTGCTGAGCAGCTTTTAGAATCAGCGAGGGGTTGGTAGTCGCATCCTGCGGTTGGAAGGCCTGCATACGCTCAAAATCGCCTGTATCGGCTACAACCGTAGTGAGTTTCTTGAGTTGTTCTAACTGGCTTAATGCTGAGGCGGTGCTGTTCATGGGCTTGCTCAATGCTCTAAAGTGGTTTGCTTGTGAATATCATATGATAGATGGATTAATTACTCAGTTCCAGTAAAGGCGTTTGATAGCTATATGAATCAAGATCAACTCAAGCAAATGGTAGGTGAGGCGGCCAGAGATGAAGTTCTCAAGTTGCCCGCTGGACAGGTTTTGGGAGTGGGCACAGGCTCTACTGCCAATTGCTTTATTGATGCGCTAGCTCCGCATAAGGATCATTTTGCAGGCACGGTATCTAGCTCTAATGCGACTACGGAGCGCTTGCTAAAGCACGGTTTTAAAGTGCTTGATCCCAACGATGTCCAAGGCTTGCCTGCTTATGTAGATGGTGCAGATGAAATCGATCCAACTGGACATATGATTAAAGGTGGCGGTGGGGCACTTACTAGAGAAAAAATCATTGCCTCTATGGCAAAGCAATTCATTTGCATTTGTGACTCATCAAAGCAGGTGCCGGTTCTAGGTAACTTTGCGCTGCCAGTAGAAATCATTCCTCTTGCTCAGGGTGTCGTGAGTCGCGAATTGGAGAGGTTTGGCGGCAAGGTAACTCTCCGCTTGGCGAAAAATACTCGCGCTGATCTCAATCAAACACCAGCTGAGCCGTTTGTTACGGATAACGGTGGATGGATCTTGGACGTCGCAGGTTTAAAGATTGCCAATCCAGTTCAGATGGAGGCGCAAATCAATCAAATTGCCGGCGTAATCACCGTAGGCTTATTTGCCAAAGAAAAAGCCAATATTTTGCTAGTTAGTGATGCTGCAGGCGTTGAGCGAATCGTTCTCTAGAAAATAAAAAACCCGACGGGGTATCCCCATCGGGTTGTTTTGCCATGGTTTGCATGGCGCAGGCGCTCGGAAGGTATTTAGTTCCTTAGCCTATAAGCACATAGATGTACTTATTAAGATTGGCTTTCGCCAATGTGGCAGGGCACTATAACTGCCTCACCACGACTTCATCCTACGCTTATCTTTGGCGGTGTCAACACCCCAAATCAATATTTAATTAAAAGATGATGAATATTTATTCTGCTGGAGGCACATAACCTTGAGCCATATCTGCGCCACCCTCAAAGAAATACTTTTCCACCTGCTTTAAGAGGTATTGGCGCGCGCGCGGGTCTGCCATATTGAGGCGATTTTCATTAATCAACATGGTTTGCTGCTTTAACCAACCAGCCCAAGCTTCTTTTGAAACTTGATTCCAAATCTTTTTACCCAACTCTCCAGGAAGAGGAGCGAAATCCATGCCTTCAGCTTCTTTGTTGAGTTTGATACATTGAACCATGCGTGCCATCTGTAATGCCTTTCGTATATTGCTAATGTTTCTTATAGATCTTTAGTTAAAACCATGGACTTACGGTCCCAGTTATAAATTTGTTTTCTTTCTTCAGGCAAGTCATCCACTGACGCCCGTTTAAAGCCGCGCTTTAAGAACCAGTGCTCAGTTCTTGTCGTAAGAACAAATAATTTTTTGATGCCTTCTTGTTTGGCGCGCATCTCAACACGCTTTAGCAGACGCTCACCGTCACCTGATCCTTGAACATCTGGGTCAACAGCAAGACATGCCAGCTCACCAACGCCATTCGGAAAAGGGAAGAGTGCCGCGCAACCGAAGAGAACCCGATCGTGCTCAATCACCGAGAAGCGCTGAATATCACGCTCGATCACATCTTGACCGCGAGCAGCCAAGATACCTTCCTCTTCAAGAGGCATAGTCAATTGCAATATGCCGCCAACGTCATCTTGGTTGGCTTCACGTAAGTTCTCAATATCGGATGAAGCTAGCATCATGCCAATACCATCATGGGTAAAGAGCTCTTCCAGGAGCGCGCCATCTTGGTTGCAAGGCAGGAAGTGAACACGGCTAACACCAGCTCGAATCGCTCTACCAGCGGTATTCAATAGACCCTTCATGCCGAAGTCCATATCTTTGTGCTGCGCGACATATTCTTGTAGCTGTGGCATTGACAGTTCAGTAATGAAGTCACCTTCAGCATCCTTAAGGCCGGCATATGGGCTCAAGAAAATCAGCTTATCTGCTTTGAGCGCTGCAGCGGTAGATGCCGCTACATCTTCATAAGCCAAGTTGAATGCTTGACCCGTTGGTGAAAAACCTAAAGGTGAAAGCAAAACAATTTTGTTGCTATCCAGAGACTGTCTAATCGAACCAGAGTCCACTTTACGAACCAGTCCTGTATGAATGTAGTCAGTACCCTCAACAACACCTACCGGCATAGCAGTAATAAAGTTGCCAGAGATCACCGAAATGCGTGAACCAGCCATTGGAGTATTTGGAAGACCACGACTAAATGCCGCCTCAATATCCAGACGTAATTCACCGGCAGCTTCTTTGACACACTCTAGTGCGGCAGCATCGGTAATCCGGTAGCTGTGCATTGCACTCTTACCGAACTTACTTTTAATGTTGCGGAGCATGAGCTGCTCTTCAATTTGCGGGCGAATGCCATGAACCAAAACAATACGCATGCCCATGGCGTGCAACATGGCGATATCTTCAATCAGGTTCTCAAGACCGATTTCTTGCACGAGCTCACCCGCAAAAGCAATCACAAAGGTCTTTTCGCGGAAGCTATGAATATAGGGCGCAACATCACGCAGCCACCCTACAAAAGGGAAGTTGGAGGTCGTTTCTTCGGCCAATGTGGCCTGATTTGGTGCATTTGTCGGCATAGTGAGAAAATTATAGGGTGCAAGAGCCTATAAACCAACAAAAACCCAAAGCATTCCCAAAGCCTGTGCCTGCTTCCAACACCTTGCGGAAGCTAGATATTCGCTTTCCGGAGGATTTGCCGGTCTCTGGTCAGCGTCAGCTGATCAAGGATGCCCTGCAGAGCCACCAAGTGGTCATTGTGTGCGGAGAGACGGGCTCAGGTAAGACCACGCAGCTACCAAAGATCTGTTTGGATCTAGGTCGAGGCACCATTAATGGTGGCAAGCTCATTGGCCACACCCAGCCGCGCAGGATCGCAGCGACTGCCACAGCCAAGCGCATTGCTCAAGAGTTAGGTTCACCCATTGGCCAGGATGTTGGCTACCAAGTGCGTTTTGCCGACAAGACTAGCAATACAGCTTCTATCAAACTGATGACAGATGGCATCCTGCTAGCCGAGACGCAGCGTGACCCACACTTACGCGCTTATGACACGCTCATCATCGATGAGGCGCATGAGCGCAGCCTCAATATTGATTTCTTATTGGGTTATTTGCGTCAGCTCCTACCGAAGCGACCCGATCTTAAGTTGATCATCACTTCAGCAACGATTGATGCCCAGCGATTTGCAGAGCACTTTGCAATGAATGGCAAGGTAGCACCAGTAATCGAGGTCAGTGGTCGACTGTTTCCGGTGGAGCAGCGCTACGCACCGCTAGAGCCAGATGCCAAGCCTGACGGCAAAAAGGAATCCAAGACATCCAAAGAAATTCCGGATGCCGTTACCGAAGAGATTGCTAGCTTATGGCGTGAAGGCGCCGCTGGCGCTGGAGACGTATTGGTCTTCTTACCGGGCGAGCGTGAGATCCGTGATTGCGCAGAGGCTTTACGTAAAGATCATGTCCTGCAGCAGCGATTTCATCCGGAGGTTCTGAGTTTGTTTGCGCGTCAGTCCGTTGCCGAGCAAGAAAGAGTATTTAGTCCGGGTAATGGTCGCAGAATCATTCTGACAACCAACGTGGCAGAGACTTCATTAACGGTTCCCAATATTCGGTATGTGATCGATAGCGGCCTAGCGAGAGTAAAGCGCTACTCATATCGTAATAAGGTCGAGCAGCTCCAAATAGAGCCGATCTCGCAAGCAGCTGCCAATCAAAGGGCGGGACGTTGCGGTCGTGTATCGGATGGCATCTGCGTGCGCTTGTATAGCGAGCAAGATTATCAAGGCCGCCCTAAATTTACTGACCCTGAAATATTGCGAAGTTCATTAGCGGCAGTGTTGTTGCGCATGAGCTCCTTACGCTTGCCAAAGATTCAGCACTTTCCATTTATTGATAAGCCACTAGGCAGAGCAATTGCAGATGGCGTACAACTTTTAGATGAGTTAGGCGCAATTGAATTTGATGAAGCAGAACCAGCTGATGGCAAGGACATCAACAACAGCTTCAAACTCACTGCTATTGGTAAGCAGTTAGCAGATTTGCCGTTAGATCCTCGTATTGGACGTATGTTGCTGGCTGCAAAAGAGCAGAATGCTTTAAAGGAAGTAACCATCATTGCTTCAGCGTTAGCTACCCAAGACCCAAGAGATCGGCCTATGGATCAGGCTGCCGCTGCAGATCAAGCGCATTTGCAATTTGCTGATGAGCGCTCTGAGTTTTTGAGTTTCGTAAAGCTCTGGAATTGGTATCAGGATGCTTTGCAACATAAGCACAGCAATCGTCAGCTAGAGAATCTCTGCAAGAGTAAGTTTCTGTCACCCCGTCGCTTACGCGAATGGCGCGATGTCCATGGTCAACTCCATACGATGCTCGGCGAGAAGGGCTGGAAGGAAAATAGTCTGGCCGCAACTTATGAACAAGTCCATCTTTCTTTATTGACTGGCTTGCTTGGGTATGTCGCCAAAAAAGAAGAGGATGAAAAATCTCAAGATCGCAATAGCAAGACCGGTGGTTACGTTGGTGCCCGAGGTATACGTCCATTTATCTGGCCTGGCTCTACCATTGGCAAAAAG
>Ga0181555_1003512_pt1 | contig 12433 bp, 8 predicted proteins | sample 011ome_15_FD_145601 | JGI IMG/M metagenome (GOLD analysis project Ga0181555, IMG submission 145601) | Coastal salt marsh microbial communities from the Groves Creek Marsh, Skidaway Island, Georgia - 011504AT metaG (spades assembly) | ecosystem: Environmental > Aquatic > Marine > Intertidal zone >...
TCCAACATCGGCTCTCAATTTGTTTTGGACGGTTTACTCAATGCCGGCGAGGAAACGGAGCAACAGGCGAAGAAATCCACGGGTGAGAGGAAGACGAAAGTGATGGATGCAGTTCGTGGACACTTCCGTCCAGAGTTTATCAACAGAGTCGACGAATGGATTGTTTTCGACCCGTTGCTAAGTTCACAAGTCGAGGCGATTGTGCTGCAGCAAATCGGACGCGTTCGATCTCGATTAAAAGACAGACGCATTGCGATTGAAATCGAGGAATCTGCGTTAGAAGCGCTGTGTGTGATTGGATACCAACCCGCATTTGGCGCGCGTCCAATTAAGAGAGCGGTTCAGCAATACCTCGAAACCTCCATCGCGAAAGCTATACTCCGAGGTGACATCTCCGAGGAAGATGTCGCGGTGGTTTCAGCGAAACGCGTCGAAGACGACGATTTGATCGAAGGTGGTCAACAGTATGAGTTTGAAGTCAAGCGAAAAGCGAGAGCGAAGAAACAAGCAAAGTCCACGGACTCTGTCGATGAGGAAGTTACTAAATAAACTTTGAATAACATCATATATAAGTATCGCGCGCGCGTGCATGTGTGTTCTAAATTCTCTAAAAATGAATACTATTCTCTACTTTAATCTACCCTCGACTTTCGAATCGAGTCTCTTTCAAATCGCTCCATAACCACACCCGGTCTTTCAGCTGCCTGATTTTACACTGTTCGATTTCATCCACTTTCCTTCCAAACTTGTAAATCCCTACCGTCGGCGTCCATCGCATAAACTTGGCCGTTTCCGGTAATAAATCCACATCTGTGAATATAAATTCCGAATTCGGATACTTCTCCGCCTCATCAAACACGGAAGGCGAGAGTTTGTGACAGTGTTTGCACCAACTCGCGCCAAAGTTCACGACGACGAGTTGTTTTCCTTTCGTTTCGTCGAGTTTTTTTTTGAAACTTTCTTCGCCTTTAATCACCGAAACGTTTCTTTGCGTCGTCGTCGTCGTCGAGGAAGAAGAAGAAGACAAAGAAGAAGAAGACCAAGAAGAAGATAAATCAGAGACAGAAAAAGCTATCTCTTCTTCACCATCGCCTCTCATTTTTTCTCGCTTCTTTCTTTCTTTCTTTCTTTCTTCTTTGATGAATGAGAAAAAGGATGAGATGATTTTTGTGATGATGTGTTTGATGATGAAAGAAAAAAAAATAAATCGCAAAAAAACACATAAAGAAGAGAGAAGAGATCTCTCTCTCTCTCTCTCCTTGCTTCATTTTTTACCACCCGCCTCTCACTGTCTTTTTTCTGAGCTCTTCGGGTTTGTTTGCAGCAAACACTCGATAAAAGTATATATAAGTTATCATTTACACGACGACAGAGAGAGAGAGAGAGAGAGAGAGAGAGAGAGAGAACAATAAAGAGAGAGAGAAGAGAGAAAGAGGAAATCTTTCTTCTCTCTCTCTTTTTGTAAATCCAAAATCAAATCCGCTGACGTTTTGCGCGCTCGACGGCAGTTTGACGGCGGCCAACCCGGGCGTCCCGTTCAAATGACGAACAACGCGAATATCGATGTTCAGCAGCTCAACAGTAACAACAGTCCGAAATCCTCCTCAAATATCATGATAGGAGGAGGAGGCCAGAAGTTTTTCGCCTCGAAATGGCTGACGTTACTTCTGTCTCAGTTGGTGATGGTCTCCTCGGGCGCCTTGTATTGTTTCCCTTTATACTCGCAAACTATGAAGGAGAGATTAAATTTGACGCAAGAGCAGTTGACGTTTATTGGTACGTGTGGGAATTTCGGGGCGTTCTTCTCTGTTTTAGGCGGGATGTATTTCGATCGATTCGGGAGTAAAGCGACGTTGTTCTTGGGAGGAACGTGTAAAGTGATTGGGTTCGGAATGACGACGATGATTTTACGAGGGATTATTTTTCCGCAAACAGTGTTTTTCTCGAGCGTGGCTGCGTACATTATGGGGACGGGTTGCTCGACGAGCTTGACTGCCGCGTTGGGGGCGAATTACGCGAATTTTACGGACAAGACGCAACACGGGAGATTAGTCGGTTTAATCATGGCATTTTTTGGTTTATCGAGCGGCGTTTTTAGTATAGTTTTTGACGTGTTTTTCATGAACACCACCGCCGGAAGTGATATTGGGAAGAATAGCGTAGCGTTCGTGCAGTTCTTGGCAGTTTTTTGCGGCGGCGTTGATATTTTATGTTCCACTGTCGTCGGCGTTCCGAGAGGATTCGCTTTGCCGTCTTCATCCGCTTTGGATGAAATAAACAGTAATAACGCTATGAATATAAATAACGAAAGTAGTAGGAGTGTAGGGTCGATGACGGACGATGTTAAACGAGCATTTGTCACTGGAAATTTAACTGTCGACGATCGTTTGCGTTGGAGCTTGACGATTACGGCAATAGGCGCGGTACACGTCGCGGTTTCAGGGTACTTGGCGCACCAATTTGGATCGCAAGCGACGTCCCCGCTTGCGTTGTTTATTTTTGCGTGCATCGCGTACTCGTTGTATCGCGTGACGATGTTAGGCACAAACTCGTTATTACATCATAAGAGTGAATTAGTCGCCGCGAGTTCGGTGGTTTCGACGGATCAAAAGTCGTCGGAAATGAAATCGATGGACGACGTAGAAAATCCGCAAGGTACTAATAGCAACGCTTCAAGCAGAATGACAAACTTGTCACCGACAGAGGTTTTACAGGAGATGAACTTTTATTTACTCTTCGTCGCACTCATGTTCTCGCTCGGGTCTGGCGTCACGGTGATTAACAACTTGACGCAAATCGCGAAAGCATTCGGAGAGAATTTGCCGAGTTCGATGCCGTTGACGCTTCTGAAAATGTTTGCATGCACAAACACGTTAGGTCGATTACACGCTGGTTATTGGAGCGATAAGTTATCCAAGCGACCTTTGGATGGTAGCGGCGTGAAAGAATCGCATTCATCGCGAAAGCTACGCACTTTGGGAGGATCTTCTTCGAATATCGTTTCGAGCTTTATGTCAAACTTTGACACCTCCGGGCGCGTCGGTCGCGTTCGGTTTACGTCGTTTTTAATCGTCGGCGCATTTTTTGGTATGATTGCGTGTTGGACCGCGTCGGAGGATATGCCGAGTAGTGCTTTAGCTTTAACTTTAACCACTGGATGTGCAGTCACAGGTTGGTTTTACGGCGCTTTGTTTTGGTCCATGCCGACGGTGACGATTGATGTCTTTGGACCGAAACATTTCGGCGCCAACCGAGGTTTGGTTGGTTTAGCGCCCGCTCTTGGTGGGTATCTCATGAGCACAAAGATAGCAGGTGCGGTGTATCAGTACTCCGCCGTTTTTGATGAAGGATGGAAGTGCACGTCCGGTCGCGTGTGTTACGCGCAGGCTTTTTTTATCAATACGATTCTCGTAGTCATCGCGTATTGCTCGGTTTTACTTTTGTGCAGAAGAAGAAACGAATGACCTACTCGTCGTAACTATTAGGTATTTTTATTATTATGGCAATAAATATATTACAAGCTTCCTGAATATGTAGTGTGTTGCTGTTACGTGTTGTTATTGATGTTGTTGTATATTTATACATACTATATATCTAGCGAAGAAAACGTACGCAAAACGCGATTCATTAATCCCATCCGCACAATTTTGGTCGTATGACCTTCTCAAACACGCCAAACGCCTCGTCCGTGGATTCGGGTAACACCGTCGGTAACAACCCGCCGTTAACTCGAAACGTGATTAGAAAAGAGTTTGTCACGGTTGCACTTACGGTTTTCGGATTCACCACGATCGCTTCAACTTGCATCACGATATCTCTTTCAATATCATTCCCGCTTTCGAACACGTTTGTCTCTTTCAGTTCTAGAGTTTTCTTATCGAACTCTCCGGGTTCGCCGACGTGGATGATGTGCGCTCGAAACCTCAACAAATCGCCAACCTCGACTGGCGCTCTAAAATCCACGTCCGACATGTTCACGAAAAGTGGAAACGTACCCGCAAACGTGTACGCGTTCGCTAACGCCAATTCAAATCCACGCCGTAACAAAAATCCACCAAATATCCGCCCGGATAAGTTCACCTGCTGCGGTTGCGCGACGAACAAATTTTCGTGCACCGTCTGCGAAGTCAAAACTATCTTTGATAATTTCTCGTCCAACACCGCTCTCGAAGGCATCTCTTTTGCCACTCGGGACATTTCCCGCATTTTTTTAACCCATTGTTTACGAAACACTCGCACTTCCTCACGCATGGGCATCTTATCCATCTTTCTGTTCTTCTTCAACTCAATCTGCGCTTTCACTTCGTCGAAGGTTGCTTTCTGCTCCTCGGTCAGCGTCTTCATGTCCAACTGGTTTACCGGCGTCGCTTTACCAGTCACGTTCGACCTCGCCGCGAATGTAAAATCAGCTCGCATTAAGACTTCGCCTTTTTCGTTTTTCAAATCGCATCTGACCACGATCGAGGACGTCCCGACGTACGCCACCGACCCGTGTAAAAACGTCTTTTGGTCTAACCGTAACTTCATAAACTGTCGAATGTTATCCGCGCTCGCGGTCACCGCATTCGGAGGCCTCGTCGCCGGGTCGTTATCGTCTATGTGTGTAAACACGACGTTCCCAGCTAACGAGTCCATATCCTCCAGAACTCGACCGATTCTCGCGGTGTTCCACGGCGTCGCGTAGTCTCTCGCCAACTGTTTATCGTTCTCAAAATCGTACAAAACCACGTGCTCTTTGATTTTCTTCGTTTTTATCAAAGTTTGTTCCGGCGCGTGTGGATGTTCCACGTTCATTTGCTCCAATCGATCGTTCCACAAACGTTTCGTGATTGCGGTTCTTTGGTGCGAAATGTATCCCATTTTTGAACGAGTGGACGTGGAGATATTGTTCGCAGACTTTTGTTTTTGTGTTTTTGTCGTCGTCGTCGTCCATGTGTTGTTATCCACTTTTCCTTGAGTACTAACTGTCGTCCTACTAAACGTCTTTGCTCCTTCTCGATTTTGATATCCGATGAAGAAGGAAGAGAGAGACCTATAACTACTACAACTACTACTGCTACTCGTTTTTGTAGCCGTCTTATCGAAACAACGATAGTTATTCGACGCGGCGGCGTTCATGATGTAGTTCATGAGTGTTTGTGTTCTTCTTCTCATCATCATCATCGTCAAATTTTATATGTGACTTGTGAAGTATTTGGAACGAACGAAAAGTTTTTTTCTTTCAAATGAAAATTTTTTTGTGCTTCACATGAAAGTTTGTCAGAAAATACTCGGAGCTTTTTTCTTTAAAAGCAGCAGACAATAAACATGAACGCATCGTTGACCGGTAAAGGTGGTAAAGGTGGTGGTAATGGTGGTATTAGTGGTTCAGGAGGACTGATTTCGCGCCGGACGACGAGCAATGGCGGCGCGAACTCGTTACCCGGGGAATCGCCATCCAACGAAACGTTCGTCACGCAGACGTTAAAAACAGTCGACGTGTTCAAAAGAAACGACGCTTTAGAAGAGTTTAGCAAAGAAGGCTCGAACAAAGGCGGCGTGTTGACGCTCTTATTCGCGTGGTTTATTTTTGGATTGGTCACTTCGCAAGTGCAAAAGCTATTCGCGACGTCGATGAGGACGGATTTGAGCGTCGATCACGACATGGATCCGACTTTGGTCATGCAATTTGATGTGAGCTTTCCCGCGATTAACTGCGAGCACCTTTCTGTGGATTTAGTCGATGCGGTTGGTCACAGAGCGTTCAACTTGAGCGGTGAGAGCATTTATAAGCACTCGATGTCGAAAGAAATTCCGTATTTGGCGATCGAACACGCGACGATGGGTGTCGGGTCGAGGCAACATTTTCACGCGATCGCGCCGAGGTCGCTACACCCGTATTGGGAAGGAGATGAAGGTAAACCCCTAGGACGAATCGTGCAAGGCGACGAGTTCGATTATATCGTCGGCGATGACGATAATGAATACGGCGGTGAAGTAAACGACGAAGAAGAGGCAAATGACAAAAGCAGTCTCGAGCAACGACGAGACGAGTACGGATACAGGCGTTTTGCTTTGCTCTTAAACTCGGAAAATTTCAAGAGAAACGTCAACGCACACGGAGTTCTTTTAGTGAATTTCCACGCGCCTTGGTGTTCGCACTGTGCAGCATTGGCGCCGCACTTTGAACGAGGCGCTCAACTCGGTATTTCACATAACGTCATTTTATTTACACACTTATTTAATAACACAATCTCACAGTTCAAAAAGCTCTCGCAAAGTCGTTGAACTCGAGACTTTCTGCCGCGTTCGCCGGCGTGGACTGCACCGCGGAGGAAAATAAAAAGCTTTGCGACGACGAAAAGATACTGGCCTACCCGACGATACGAGTGTATAGAGGAAGTTCGAGCGACGCAATCTTGCTCAATAAGAGTAAAGGAGACATTCGTCATTTCGAAGTCTATCACGGACCAAGGACATCAGAAGCTATGGCCGAATTCACACTGAGTTTGTTGCGAACGATGCGGGAAAACGATACTCGAACGATAAACGATGCGCCTTCTACATCTTCTTCTTTTTCTTCTTCTGATGGAGGTGGGGGCGAAGAAGAAAAGCCACCGAGAAACGTTCGGGCGCATCGCTTAGGGTACGATTTCGATAGAGATGGTCGACATGAATCCACCGTTCGCTCGTCTGGATGTACGGTGGAAGGAAGGATTCGTTTGGCGAAGGTTCCGGGAGCCGTATATTTTAGCGCTCGAAGTTACGGCCAAACCATCGATCTTCACCGAATCAACAGCACTCACATCATCAACCACTTTTCGTTCGGCGAGTACGTGCTAACAACGTCGACGAAACGTTCGTACGTCCCCAAGAAGTTTCGTAAAGCGTGGTCTTTAGCGGCCAAAGACGGCGGCGGTAAATTCGCCACGGAGAAAGGCTTCGCGAAAGGCGAAAACATTTTCAGTTCGCAGCATAGAAATACCATCCACGAACATCACATGCAAGTCGTCACCCGGTCTATCGTTCCGTTGAACGCGGCTACGTTGACGTTGAACGAATACACGTTCTCTTCGAATAAGTTCAAAATCTCACCTTCGTCTGCGCAACAAGAGAGTTCGTCGTATTTCGACGGCGTTCACGGCGAAGATAACGACTTCTCCAACGGCGCGACGCACGCGATATCGAAGAGAGGCGCGTACGTCAAGTTTACCTTTGCAATATCACCGATAGCGATTTCGCACGTTGAAACGGAACAGAATATATTCGAATGGTTGATTAGTTCAGTGACGGTTCTCGGCGGCGTCGTCGCGTTTACGTTTGCGCTCGAGTCGATGTTACACTCGAGCGTTCGAAAAGCGGCGAGGATGTATCGGAAAAGAATGCTCGCCGCCTCCAAGTGCACGTGAAAACGAAAAAACTTCTACTAATCATACACCTATATATATAATATAGTACATACGTGTACCACACTGTATACACGCGCAAATAATAAGTAATCCTAAAATCATAACATTCAATCTACAACGTCGTCGCTAACGACGGCTTCGGCGGTTCCGCAGGTCCGTCTTCCACCGGTTTCAACGCCGCTACAAACTCCTCCATAATTTCTCGACTATTTGCACACAACACTCGTCTCGCGTTTAAATGCATCTCCTCACCACTCGGGTCGACCACAACGCCGCCGGCTTCTCTGACAATCACCGTCGCCGCGCAGTTATCCCAGGGACCTCCGAATCCAATCTCGAAGAAACCGTCTACTCTTCCGCTCGCCACGGCGCACATGTTCATCGCGCACGACCCGGTACACCTCACGCTTCTCGAGTTTTGCACGATATTTCTTATCCGTCCCATGATGGCATCTATAGTTTTCTCGTCTCTTCCTACGCCAATTTCCGTGGCAATCAACGCTTTCTTTAACGTCGTCGCGTTCGATACCCGAATCGTCTTTACGTCCGTTTCTTCGTTCAAGTCGTTTCCGCCAACGTTGATCAATTGCGACCCTCTCCCCTTCACCCCGACAAACATCTCTCTCGTTATCGGGTTAAACACAACTCCGACGACGGGTTCTTTCTTCATAGTCAAACCAATCGAGACGCAGGAGTTTGGATACGAGTGAATAAAGTTCGTCGTTCCGTCGACTGGGTCGATGTACCACGTCGGTTTCGCACTCATTTCGGGAATAACGTCCCCACCAGCCGCGGTTTCCTCCTCACCTACGATCAAATGGTCCGGAAATCTCTCGCGTATGTATTCTTTGATCATCTTTTCGCACTTTTCATCCGTCAAAGTGACTAAATCCACGTCGTTCTTCTTCGTGTTTTTCACTTCACTCGAAGTCGTTCCCCAGGCGTTTCTGATTTCCTTCCCGGCGAGAAAGGCGCACCATTTGGCCGCGCGCAAAGTCTCCTCCAGAAATAACTCCTCTTTTCCTTCTTCTTCTTCGTCTTCTTCGTCTTCTTGAAAAGGAGGAGGCATTATATATATTATATGTGTGTGTAGAAAAGACTTGTGCGTTGTTTTCACAAAAACTCCTCTGTCCAATGTTTTTTTTTGACGAAGAAGAGAAGAGAATTTGATGACACTTTTTCTCTTCTTTCTCATCGAGAAGAACTTTTCTTTTTAGCTCTCCCCCTCGAAAAAAAACAAAACGTCACACAACACGAAAAAACTTTCCTTTTTCGTGTGTTCTTCTTTTTTCTTCATTCATTTCATTTCTACACACGCAGCAGTTGATTGACGACACGAGAAAGAAGAAGAAGAAAGATGGAAATTGAAGAGGCGCAGCTTTTCGAAGAAGAAGAAGAAGAAGAAGAAGAAGAACGAGGAGGAGGAGAGAACGAGAGTAGTGTGCGGTACGTGACCGTGGAAATCAAAAGCGACGATATTGCGTTATTCGATGATGATTCGAGAGAAACGGACGATTTTGGTGAGAAGAAAAAAAGAAAAATCAGAATCGACGCGAAGAAAACGGTGAAAGACTTGAAAGTTGACGCGAGCAAACGCTTAATATCAAAGTCTTCTTTACATAAACCAACCAATCCGAAATATATCTGTTTTTTGTACCAAGGCAAAGTTTTAAAAGAAGACGAGGAGACGTTGGAAAACGCGCTGGGGTTGAACCGAGAGAAACTGAGATATCTGAGCAGCAGCGACGAGGAGGATGTAGTAGACGAGGAAAGAAGACGAGGAAACGAAAGAAAAGAAGACGACGAAGACGAAGTGAAGATTGTGCACATGATCGTGAGAAAATCAAATCGAGAACTGGAACGCGAGAGAGAAGAGAGAGAGAAGAGGAGATTGGAGGCGAGAGAGACGAGTGACGATAATAGGAGTAGGAGTAGTAACGTCGATAGGAACGTTTTGGCGAGCGCGCAACCGAACGCAACCTCGACGCCACAACAACAACAACAACAACAACAAGTACAACAATCTCCACCGCCAGGCGCGGTGATGGTTTCACCAATGGTGATAAATGCGTACAATGCGGCTTATAATGCGGCGTTTAGGAGCTTGCGACCGAACGCGACGGTAATTCCTAGATCGCCGGGATTGGCGTACGTGCAAACGAACGCCGCTCTCGAACAATCAACATTTTTTCAACGGCAAGAAAATGTGACGAGCCAAATAGGAGGAAGCGGTGCGAGTGGCACTAACGTCGCAGGAGCAACGGCAGATGCTGCCCCAAACGTGCCACAAGGAGCCGAAGCATTAGGAGCAGCGCTGGCCCGGGCGAATAACAACAACAACAATCCAGACATCGATTTCGATCCGAATCAACCGTATCAACGCATCGTTCGAAGAGGTGAGGACGGCGAAGAAATTGTCGAAGTAATTCGAGTCATCCAGTTTCGAATCGACTTGAAACTCATGTTCAAGCTCATTTTAATCACCGCATTCGCTTGTCAAGACGCGTCGAGGAAGAAAATGGCCATGTACATCACGGCGGCGGTCATCGGATACTTGTACCAAACCGGCGTTTTAGAATCCGTTTGGGACGCTCTCTTTGGCGCCTATTTACCTCCCGAAAACGAAGCGCAACAAGGAGGTGGGGCAGACGCTCGAGCGAACAACAACAACAACAACAACAACAACAACAACAACGCGAGAGACGAAGGGAATAACAACAATAACAATAGAAATAACATCAGGAACGGACGTCGTCAACGCTACCGACGACCGCCGCATGTCGCGGGATATACCGACGCTATGCCGCAAAGTTGGTTCGGCGAGTTGAAAATATTCGCCTATTCCTTTTTGGCTTCGTTGTTCCCGGCGTGGAGAGTTCCAAATTTGCAACAACAACAACAGCAGCGGCTTCAAAACGAACAGAACAACGACAACAACAACCCACAGAGACACCTTCATCAAGATTAAAAAACCCACATTTTTAGAGAGAGCACCACTTGTATCATCGTCAAACGAAACAAAAAATAACGAACTCTCTTCTTCATACGAATACACGCACACACAAAAGAGAACAATCAATGCCGCGGCAGATTTTGCTGCCTCGGCGTTCTTGCGTACAGACGACGATCGTGAGAAGCGCGATGATGGTCCTACCGTCGTTTACGTTTACGTCGTTCGCACCGTTCTCATCATCATCATCCTTGAACAACAACAACAACAACGTTGAAAAAAAAATCGAATTTCCAATCGCCGTCGGCAAAACCTTACGCGTGATGGATTTACACGGGGGAGGGAAGAAAATAGTGGTTCGAAATGTAGACCCCGGCGACGAACGCGTGGAGATTTCTTCTTTTTTGTTGTCTTCTTTATCTTCTTTATCTTCGTCGAGCAGAAATGAAGGCGGTGGGAGTGGTGGGCGATTACGACTAAAGGCGGAAAAGCTCGAGAACGGAGACGTGTACGCATACACCGTCTCAGACATCGAAGGAGAAGACGAAGACAACAACAATAACAACAATAACAACGAGGTGTGTGTCATCGAGTGCAAAATTCCACCTCGATTTGTATCCTTAGACGTGCTGATGGGGAAGAAGAGTTCGTTGACGGTGAACGCGAATATCGCCGAGGCGAGCGTGGACGTGACGGTGGTGGACGAGGACGACGACAAAACCGACGAGGATGGAACGGACGATGCGCCATCGGCATCATCATCATCGCCGCCGGCATGCGTGCAATTCTTAAAGAGCGTCAAAGGTGCGTACGTGAACGTGGAAACGTTAAACGGTGATGTCTTATGCGAAACGATACAAGCGAACGCGTCGATTAAAACGAACGGCGGCGACGTGATTGCCAAGAGAGTGGTAGCGAACGATTTGCGAATAGACGCCGGAACGGGTGGTAACATTCACATTGATTCCGTTTTCGTGCACGATTGCGAGTTGCACACGAAGAAAGGCGAGATACGCTCGAAGAAGAATTTTCGCGCGAGTGGGAATACCAAATGCATCACGAACGGTGGTGACATATCGTTAGAAAACGTGGAATGCGGGGACGAAGACGCGGAAGTGACGATTGACGCGCGAAGTCAAGGAAGCGATAATGGTGGTGATATATCCATACATTTCGCCCCGAGAGTCACGAACGTTCAAGTATACACGAACAACGAAGGTTCGATCAACGCGCGAGTCCCGAGTGGGTTCCCAGCGTTCGTCCTTCGACGAGAAGAAAACCAACCGGACGAAGTCATCGTTCCCGAGACGAATAAAAAAGAAGCAAACCGCCGGTCTTTCAAAAGCTTCGGCGAAACAACCACGACAAAAGAACTTTCCCAAGACGACAAAAATACTAAAGCCGTCTCTTCATTCGGTGCTCGAATAGTCCACGACACCGACGACGTGCTCGCGCGTAAAATGCGCGCAGAATACGAGTCGAAATCCAGCGTCGTCTTCTCGCTCGGCTCCTCCGCTTCGACGAAATCAAAGAAACGTGTATCGCTCGTCGAAACGTCTTGGTTGGATGAAGTTTTGTTCAAACAATAACAGAAGACAAATAAATGTTTTTAACCACCACGAGTAAAAAGAGAACAGAATAGAATAGAATAGAAAGAGTAGTGACGATAGATAGATTATCAGTTAGCGCTTGCGTACCGTATAAAATAATAGTGTAGAGAGATGCCAGATTTATAGACGATTGAAAATTTTGCACTTTTTTTTTTCCTTCAAAAAATGACTGAAAAAGAGTTTTGACGGCTTCTTATCCACCTCTTCGAAAACGACAGAAAAATAAAAATAAAATGGTTGCATACCACTCCATCTTACGAAGAGGCTCCCGGGCGGCGTTGAATTCGCTCGCATTTGCGAATTGTGGCGGCAAGTTAACGTGTTCTTATTCGTCCGTTCCGAACGTCATGGTGAGTGGTTGTCGTTTTTTGTCGTCTCGTATTGTTTTATTGTTTTACCTCTGCGCTCGGGAAAAAGTTCGTTTCTAAAAGGTCTCTCATCATCTCTTCGCCGCCTCTCTCTCTCTCTCTCTCTCTCTCGCTGCT
>Ga0181555_1003520_pt1 | contig 12420 bp, 9 predicted proteins | sample 011ome_15_FD_145601 | JGI IMG/M metagenome (GOLD analysis project Ga0181555, IMG submission 145601) | Coastal salt marsh microbial communities from the Groves Creek Marsh, Skidaway Island, Georgia - 011504AT metaG (spades assembly) | ecosystem: Environmental > Aquatic > Marine > Intertidal zone >...
ACGATGAGTGAGAGAGAGAGAGAGAGAGAGAGAGAGAGAGAGAGAGAGAGAGAGGGAGAGAGAGAGAGAGAGAACAACGAGAGCGCAGAGAACAACAGTCGTCAAAGCGGATTTATTCTCTAACGGTCTCTCTCTCTCTCTCTTCTTAAAATGAGATTTTCCTCAATTTTTTTTGTTTAGGGTTCTAAACCCTAATTGTGGCATACTTTTTCTCTCTCTTTTTTTTTCTTCTCCCTTCTCTCTTTATAAAGAGTGAAGCCGCGCCTCTTCCTTCAGAGATACAAAAAAAGATTTCATCGTTGGAAAAATTCTCCGCTTTAAAAAGAACAACAGAGGAGGAGACTTTCATCATCATCTCCAGGATCGATCCGATTTGAAGAATAACATCGAGTCCTCTGTCGTTCAGAACAACTCTCTTCTTCTTCTTCTTTTGGAACGGGAGGAGGAGGAGGAAAAGAAAGGAAGAAAATGATGACCACCATTTCTTCCCGTGCTGATGAAGATGTGGAACAAGCGCCTTTATTGTCGAATAAGTACATCAATCGGAGAGGAAACGGAACGAGTTTTCGAAAAGGAGGCGTCTTTTTTGTTGTTCTGATTGTAACGGTCGCCGCTTTGGTGATGACGATGACGACGACAAGAAGAACGAGCGGTTTGAGTGCGTTGAAAAGACTCGGAGGACAACAACAACAACAAGTGAAAACAGGAGTACCGGACGAAGACGAACTGACGAAACAAGAGAAGGACAAGATTGACTTCTTCTTAGAGGAGAGAAGGAAAGAACTGGTGAAAGAAGCGGTGGCGAAACACGCGAGGGAACAAGCGAAGAAGGATTCTTCTCTCGCCGCCGCCGCCGCGGAAGCTTCCTCGAAGGCGTCGGCTTCGAATACTAAGAGCGAGAATACTAATAGCAATAATAATAATAGTAAGAACAAGAGTGCGAGTGCCGGTAGCGGGAGCAACGGAGGAGGCGAGAGCAACGGAGGCGACGACAAGAAGAACGGTATCGTCAATGTTAATAACAACAACAATAACGGCAAGAAGGGCGAGAATGGTAATGCGAAGAATACCGCCACTTCGGGGACCGGGTCATCAGTCGCGTCATCGGCAAAGGTAGGAGCGGACGAGAAAAACAATATCGCGTCAACGAGTACTTTTACTCCGAGTAGTAACAACAACACGAACGCCAAGAATAGCGGCGGTAGCGCTTCGCCAACGACCACCACCCCCGCGGACGCGAAGCCAAAGCAACAACCGAAACAACAACAACAACAACAACAACAACAACGTGTGCAAAAGAATGCAACAACAACAACAACGAATAATAATAATAGTAATAATAATAACAACAACAACATTAAAAAAGGGGTGGTAGAAGTTGCACCGCACGCTAAGGCAGTTGTTACGGACGCCGCGGTCATCGTCAAAGACGTCGCGAAGGGTATCGTCGACAACATTGCCGACGGTACCTTTCACATCGACGACGATGACATCGGTAAAGTTGATGCGAGCGATGAGAAATACAAGCCGAATCCGGTATCGCCGGTGCGCTTTCTCGATCACGCTTCAAACAACGCGAAATGTTTGGACGGATCGCCTCCCGCGTATTATTTATCGAAGCGCATCGACCGCTCCGTGCGAAGGAAAAGATGTACAAGCGATGGTGTCGAACACTCGTGCGGCGAAACGTGGATCATCATGCTTTCCGGTGGAGGCACGTGCGTAAACGACGAGGACTGCACGAGACGGGCGGCGACGGGATTAGGCTCTTCGAAATTAGTGCCGAGGACGTATCACTTCTCGACTGGTATTCAATCCGTGTTGAAATCCAACGAAGCGTTCAACACGGCAAATATGGTAAATATCGCGTATTGTTCTGGAGACTCTTGGTTGGGCAGAAGTAGCGAACCGGACGCGTCTGGCGTGACCATGAACGGCGGTCTCATCGTCGACGCCGTCTTGGATGAACTCATCAACCATCACGATTTGTTGTCGGCGAAAAACATCATCTTCTCCGGAAAATCTGCCGGTGGAGTCGGTTTAGTCGCACAAATCGATCGGTGGGCGGATGTTATCGCACAAGCGTACGAAGCTCAAGGGTACGACCCAAAACTGCAACCTCCCAAAGTGTCCGGCATCGCCTTCGCTGGATTTCACTACTTTCACACGCACACGTTTTACGACCCGAGAGATCAAATGTCCATCGGTGAAAATAAAAACTCTGACGACGATTCCAAAGATGACGATAAAGAAGAGGCGTCGAAGGACAACCACAGCGCGACGAAGAGTAACAAAGAGGAGGAGGAAGAAGAGGAAATCGAGTCGATGAAATTTGACGAGATGGTGGAACAGATTTTCGAAGAAAACGCCGAAGAGGATACACTCTCTTCCGCTTTAGTCACGGACGACGACGATGCGTTGGTAGAGAAAGCTACGCCTCCCGCGGACAACAACAACAAAAACAACAACAAAAAGTCAAACGAGAAAAACGCCTCCGCTACCGATGACGATGACAAGACAAAAGCGAATGCAAGCACTGCAACCACCAGCACCACCAGCAGCAGCGACAAAGAGGAAACTGGGATTTTCAGCGAAATTTTCTCCACGTTTAAAGATAAATTGCAAGACAAATTCCGGCACGCCGCCGCGGAGCTCGGCGAAAGCGACGACGACCAGAAGAGCGAAGACGGCGTCTACTTGAATTCTGCGGAAAGTCGTCTGCTCTTACGATTCGGTCTCAACACGACTAACTCCACCAACACCTACGGCCAAATGAAACCGTCGTTTATCCCGTGGGACGAGACGAGTTGGAAGAAGTACTTGAAGTTTTGGCGCGCCGAGGATTCGTTACCGAGCGAGTGCACCAAGCGCGGCAGCAATCGAAAAGTACACCGTTGTGCGGTGGCAAGAAATTCGATCAAATTTATCAGAACGCCCATATTTTTTGTGCAAGCGTTGACAGATTCCGTCGTCATGTCCATCCACGACAATTGGCCGTTAGCCGACCACAGGTTTGTCCACGAACCCGATTTGAAATCGATGACGTTGGCGTCGTCCACGACGAAACATTTGAGCGACGTCCACGAGAAACGAAAACAAACGCAAAGATTGGTCGAGAAAACCATCGACGACTTGAACTCTGGTGTTTTAGACATGAAAGTCTACGAAGACAAGCAACTCGAACTGACGAAAAAGATGTGGGAAAACTTGGACGAAGAAGAACGCTCCCGTCGCGAAGAATACGCGAAAATGTGGAAGACGCAAATGGTTGATCGACTCCGAGAAGCGACAAAAGCAAATCCAAACGTCGGCGTCTTTGCGCCCTCCTGTTACGTGCACACTAAATTCGACAAGATCAAAATCGACGGCGTCGAAGCCCGTTCGGCGTTAGCCAAGTGGGTGTACGACGGCGAAAGAACCATAGTCATCGACGATAAGTGCGACGCGAACGGAAAAGGTTTGTTTTGCAATCAATCCTGTCAAGATACCGCGCCGCAGCTGGAAAAAACGAACGGAGGGCAAATCGCGCCGAATACCATCGTGGATAACTCTAGAATGGGCACCGACGAAGCGCAGCAGCAAAAACAAGTTACCACCGCGAGTAGTAGTACCAAGAAACAACAACAACGACGACGATAAAAATAAACGCAAATATACTACGAGTTTTAGACAAATAGAAAATAGCACACGCAACAACAACAACGAGAACAACACCGCGAATACCCGTGTACACATTAGCGCGTAATGAAAAGAAAACTATTCTTCTTCGCACATCAATCGCTTCGCGCGCCTTCCTCCACATCACATTTGATACCCTAAATAGAAGACACTCGAGAATTTTGAATTTTCTCGACTGCGCTTCCCGGCAAAACGCGCGCGCGCAAAACACATCACACGTCATGCTCGACATCATCACCAACACCAACGAATCACACAAAGAAGAAGAATTGAAAGAAAGAATTCAATGGGCAAACTCTTTGCGTAAAGTCGTGACACGAAAAGATGCCATCGACGCAGAAACCGGCGCTTTAAAGCAACAGTTTTTCAAACCGACGAAAATCGTCTTCGAGACTTCCGGGAAGAAATGGGGCGACGACCAGCGGCAAAAACTGTACGAAGGACTCCATATATTCGGCGTCGGCGAGTGGATGAAGATGAAAGAACACTTTCACAACGAATTAGGCGAGTGGACGACCTTGGATTTGAGAGTGAAAGCGAGCAGGATGCTCGGGACGCAAAGTTTATCGAGGTACCCGAAAGGGTGGAAAGGAACGAAAGAGGAGGTGGATTTGGAGTACGAGAAACACAAGGAAATCGGGGAGAAGACGGGGTGCTGGAAAAGCGGGACCTTGGTGGAAGACGACGATGGGAGCGTGGCGAAACTGTTGAAGGAGAGAGAAATGGAGGGAAAGTAGTGATGATGATGCATATTATGAGTAGCTTTTTGAAATGTATTTAGTATGTCAAAGCGTAAGCGAAACTCTCCTTTATCGTGTTCCTTCTTTTCCAAGAAGGAGAAAACGACTACGACGACTACTGCTCGCTCGTCGCGATGACCAGTATCACGCACTCATTCACTATCTATCTATCTATCTATGTATGTATCTAAAAAGAGGAGGATTGGGAATTCGCGTCGGAATCTCGTCCTAAATTGGCTTGCATGAGAGCGTCGAACGTGTTCACGCGCCGAGCGGCTGGTTTTGATTTTTGCGAGGCGGTTGCTTTTGTTGCTTTTGTTGTCTTCGTCGTTGTTGGCTTTGCAGACGGTTTCTTTCTTCCATCACTCGTGGTTTTGATGGTATCTACCATGGCAGTCTGTCGCATGCGTTTGCGAATTTGCGTGGCCTTATCTTCGTCGTCCGTGTTCGCTTCTTCCTCCTCGTCTTCGTCGCTCACCTCTTCGCTCGACGAAGAGGCTTCGGACGACGACGACTCCTCGGACGACGACGACCTCCCTCTCTTCTTCCCTCCTTTCCCCTTCCCAATTTTTTTACTCAACGCGTCGTTTTCTTTCCTCGCCGTTTCTAGAATCTCCTCCAACTCCCGAATCCGTTTCTTCTTCTCGTTTACGAGGACCAAACACTCCTCAAAACATTTTCGCTTAAACTGCTCGATATCTCTCGCCTTCTCCAATTCTTTCTTCACCGCGATCTCTTGATCTTTCCTCAAACACTCGTTCGCGCGCTTTAAATCCACGTTTCCTTCCTTTTCGCGAATATACTTCAACGAGGCGTGACGCAACAACTCCAAAAGAACCGTCGTCGCCGTTTCCTTTGCAGATCCCGTCTCGACACCCTCCGCTGCCCTGGCGGCGGCGGCGACGACGCGCTTCATCTTGCAAGACCCTCGCATCATCACCATCTCCTTTCGCTTCTTCTTCGTATCCTCCTCTCTGCTCTCCTCGTTTGCGTTCTCGTCGTCGTTTTCGCTGAACCGCCAGACGAGTTCAAACACCTCCTCCTCCGCTGTATCATCGTCTGTGTTCTTCTTCGTTTTCTCTTCGATGGAAAACTGGTACCTTTTTGCTCTTCGTCCGATCAAAGTCGTCGCAGTCGTCGGCGTCAACGCTTCCTTCGCTCTCTGGTACCAGTTGTCATACACGACGACTTTCGGTCTCGAAACGAACCCACTCGTTCGAAAGACCGCGACACCCAAGCGATTAAAAGTCCGATACGCATCATCATCATCTAAATCGTCGTTTAAATCATCTTTTTCGTCTCCTTCCTTGGTGTGTGTAAAAGCCAAAACGTCCAGCGAAAACGTTTCCTCTCGGTCGTTAAACCTCGGGAAGAAGATGCATTCCACTTTCTCATCGTTCAATTCTGTTCCCGATGATGGAAAGGAGTAAAAATCGACGAGACGAGCGGGACGAGAGATTGGTCTCTCAGTGCATTCAGTCGTCATCTCAGCGAGTCATATCTCTTCGTAAAAGTGAAATCGTCGTCTTTTTGACGCGTTCCTTTTGCTCTGTTGTGATGTTTTGTGTGTGTCGTTAAAGAGTTTTTAGAGTGAGGATTTTCCTCTCATTTTTCGTTGGATGTTGAATCTCAATGTTGTGTGAAAGTTTACGAGAATACTAAGTAAGCGACGAAGACTATGAAGCGTTGGATGTTGAATATCACAATAAATGATGAAAGTTAATAATAATAATAACACTAGTATTTTTAAGCGACGAAGACTATGAAGAACATGAGAAAAGCCATGAGCACGCCGAAGACTTTCATGGCCAACCACCGATTGTTACTGATGTAGTTCAAGTACTTCAGAAGTTCACCCTGCGCTTGGTCGACGTTCATGACGACGTCTTCGACGTTTTCGTCGATGCGAATGGCCATCTCGCCTTGTTCGTTGACCATGGTGGCGAGTTGTTGGAAAATGCCGCCGAGTTCGGTGATGGTGCGCTCGACGTTTTGCATGGCGTCGGCGCGAGAGGTGGCGTAGTTTTGGTCTTGGTCTTGGTAGACGGCGACTTGGTTTTGGTTGAAGGATATCGGGTTCATGTGGCCGAAATTCCCTTGTTGTTCTCCTTGTTGTTGTTCGCTACTTCGCGCGCCTACGTTCATGAAACTCCCCGTCGTGGCAGCCGCGCTGACGCTGGCAAACCGTCCAGTTCCGCCTTGAAACCCACCGCCTTGCTGTTGCTGCGTTTGTAAACTACTGCTACCGCTGCCGCCAAACATCGATCGTCTTCTCTCGTTATTCTTCACGCTCTCCTTCCTTTCGCTCAACACGTCCTTAAACGCCTTGGTCGCGTCCATTAACCGTCCTTTCAAACTCTCCACGATCGTCTCCGAATGTTGCGTCGACTGTTTCGTCTTTTGCTCTCTCTCGTGCAACGCCAGCTGTTGCAACTCCGCGATCGCCGTGTTCAACTGCTTGATATCTTCTTTCACCGCGAAGGAAATCGTGTTAATCTCTTGACTCGAGTCGTCAAACGCGCCCGACCGCTTCGCGAGTTGCGCCAACCGGTCCAGCTTTTGCGACGTGGAGTGGATGGCGTGACCGACGCGCGAGGCTCTCTGGTGGAACACAGATTTCATCTTCGGCGCCTCGTTCGCGAGATGCAAAGAAGAGCCTCCTCCTTTGTTGTTGTTGTTGAAATCGTCGTCATCCAAAGAAGACCCGAATTGCTGCTGCTGCTGTTTCTCCACGTGCGAGGAGGAGGAGGCGGCGTAAAAATCCGAGCCTTCTCCTTTCGCCGCGGCGCCGTTCTCGTCGTCGTTTTCGTTTCTTCCCCCACTGCTACTCCTGTGTCTACTTCCGTGCAATTGTTTGCTCACTCTTTCCGCGGTCGCGAAAAACTCTCGCGTCCGATCGGTACCTACACCCTGGGTGTTTCTCGAAGAGGACGCGGAGGACGAGGAGACGCCGTACTCGTTTGGCATTCGATGCATGAAACTCATACTCTTTATTATTTTCTCTATGTTTTAATCGCTTTATTAAGAAGCGGATTGATTTGATGAAGATGGATCAATTCCAATTACTTTTATGAAGAAGTGCGACCTTCAAAACGCGAGGAATTCGGCAACGCGAATACTACCACGCGCTCACCACACGCGCGAAGAAAAGTGCTTCGATTACTCTCTCAATCTCTCTCTCTTTTGGAGAGTGAGTTTGTATTTGCGAGTATAGAGGGGAGATTTTGGCGATTTTGAACCTGTTTTTGTGTGTCTCTCTTCTTGCTCTAAAAATGTACGAAAAGGTAAAAGGTGTCTCTCTCTCTCTCTCTGATCAAACTAACTTCTCACTCGCTGTTCTCCTGCCGAGACTCTAGCGCTCGCAAGCTCTCGGCAAAAGTAGCGTATTGTTCGTCCGTTGGTTCCGGGCACCCTTTTTCGAGCAAGTAGTTTACGCACTCGGGGTGTTCGTAGTGACGAGCAAGAGCGATGTATCGCCAGTGGTTAAGAGGCGCTTTCGCCTCGTCGCCTAAGTAGTTGAGGCAATCGAGGTGGCCATACGCTGCACCGTTGCACATGCATCCGAACTTTACCTCCTCAGATATCTTTCTTTCTTCGACGAAATATTTCATGATCTCCACGTGACCACGGCATGTTGCTTGTATTGCCGCATATCTTTCCGTATCTCGCGAAGGTTTCACTTTGTCGAAAAGAAATCGAAGACAGTCGAGGCGTCCCATATAAGCAGCATGTTTACACGACTTTTCTTCATCACACGGGCAACCGTTAGAGAAGCAGTATTTCAGCATCTCGAGATTACCTTTATATGCGGCCTTATTAATCGTCCATTCATTCCACTCGCAATGTTTCACTTCTCTCGCCCACTTGAGAAACTCGAGTTTGTTCGTTGCAGCGACTTCACGACAAAACCAGGCTTGATCTATCACGTCTCCTTTGGTATCTTTCTCTCCCCAATCCATGTTATTCCACTCCCATTCCAACGTTGAAATGGATGAACATTCACAAGCACCCGAAGCTAATTCCGATACGTTTACCCCGGCGTACTCAAGCACACCTCGACTCTCTCTATTCACCTTTGCAAAGAAAAACCGATCCGTCTCATTCAATTTCGACAAGACATGCGAGACAAACACAACCTTGTGATGCGTCACCAATCCCGTCCACACCTTGGTCGGTCCAAGCTTCAACCTCTCCAACTCCGCTCTCGCCCGTTCGATCGCCTCCTCTTTCTCCTTCTTCTTCTTCCTTTTCTGCGCGCCGGAGAGTTGCTTCTTCTTCTCGTTCCTCTCCATTTATTATATAGTAAACTCTTTTTTATCTCTTTGAGCAAAAAAGACGTTTCTTTTTAGTGGCGATTTACCGTCGACATTCTTCATTTAACACTGCTGAGAAAGAGAGAGTTACATAACAACATCATCATCAACAGCACCGCGATACTACGATCCATTCCGGCGCGAAGAAAATGTTATTCTCCGCGCCGGAATTCCAGTTCACTCGCGACGGCGTTTGCCAAAACCTCCGCTCGGACGGAAGAGAGAATCACGAATCGAGACCGGTGGAGATTTCGTTGGGAAATCACGAAAGTAAACTGAGTGAGAGTTTTAATAAAAAGAAAAGGAACAACATGATGATCATCACGCGAGCGGTTGGACAAGCGAAAGTTCGCGTGGGGAAAGGATCGTGCGGACGGACCGAGGTCGTGTGCGCGATAACCGGGCAGGTGTGCAGTTTTGATGAGGATGAGGATGAGGAAGAGGATGATGCTTTGTTGTTGTTTATGGGGCAACGGCGAAGCGGAGGAGGAGGAGGAAGAGATAAGACGGGAGGGAACGAGAAAGCGGGCACATCTACTGCGGCGACGATGCCTTCCGTAGAAGTTTACGTGGAAACGATGTCGACGAGAAATGTTGGTTCCGCCGTCGGCGGCGGCGGGAAAGGTCAACATCAGCAACAAGTATTCAACGAGACCGATAAGTATTGCGGCGAGTTGAAGAGAGAATTGGAGTTTGCGTACGGGTCGATGGATTTGTTGAACAAGGAATCTGGTTTGCGAAAGTCTTTGGAGATTGGCGGTAGTAGTCATGGGAATGGTAGTAAACAAGGAGGCCGTCGGCGTCATCGCTGGAAGTTACGGATGGATTTTTTAGTGCTCTCGGACGACGGGAACGCGTTGGACGCGTTGGCGATTGCCGGGAAGTGCGCGTTGTTCGACGCACGGTTACCGAGAGTGAGAGTGAAACGAAGAGGTGAGGATGAAGAGGTTGAGTTAGTGTCAGATTCGGAAGAAGAAGAAGATGATGATGATGATGACGAACAATTAGAAAAAGGAAAAGAAAAGGAATCGAATAGCAGCAGTAGTAGTAACACGACGCTAGATGTCTCAGACGTGCCTTTGATTGCTACGGCGACGTATTTCGGTAGAGCGCGGCAGCAAGAAGGAGTAACTACTATGACGACGATTACAATAGACGACGAGGAGTTTTTACCAACCATAGCGATTGATTGCGTCTCGAGCGAAGAGTCGTGCGGCGATTTCGCGCTCGCGGTATCCGCCACCAGAGAAGGTGCGGTGACTTCAGTGCAAAGAGTCGGCGGATTTGGAAATAGCAGCGCGATGGCAGTCGAGAGCGACGTTTCAGATAACGTGATAAAGTTTGCGCGAAAGCACTGCGTGAAGATACACGGAGAAATCGATTCGTATTTATCGACGTTGGCGCTTCGAGAGGACGAGGACGAAGAAGATGAAGATTCATTGGCTTCCTCCGAGAGCGAAGACGAAGAAATGGAGGAAGCAAACCAAGACGAGTTCTAGACATTATAGCGCTAAACAATGATAATAATTACACATTACGGTGAACTATCATCGTGGGGCATCGTGTCGCTAAACGCGCGAAAGCTCGCCTCGGGCGAATACCTCAACATGTTCGAAACTTTACTCGTATACACGCACGCGTACCGCTCGACTTGGTGCGCGAATCGAGAGTTTTGATATCCGGATTTCATCAACGCGCCCCAAACCCAATGGAAGCGTTCGTGGTACTCCTTTGTTTTCTTCCGATGTTCCAATTTCGCGGTTTCAAAATCTTTCTCGAGTTGCTCGACCATTTTCATCTCCTCCGACGTTTTCGCCATTTTCTCCTTTTCCTTTTGTCGTTTTTCCTCGAATATAATCTTTTGCAACTTATAATCCAACTCGTCTCTTCGTTCGCGCAACTGTTTCAGCTCGTCCAAAACGCCCTCTTCTCGAGTCTCCTCCAACACTTCCAGCTCGTGATCCATTTCCGGCACGATCAACATCGTTCTCCACCCTAACGTTTTCTTACTTCTCAAAATATCCCCGAAGATGTGGTCGCCGACGTATAAAACGTCCGAACCTCGAGAAATTCCGAGCGAGTCCATGAGATGGACGTACGATCCACCTTGATACACCTTTGAATCGTAGGTGTTTTCGCCGTCGCCAGGTTTTGACGACGACGGTGCCGACACGTGGTCGATATCGCTTCCACCAATCGGCGTTAACGGCCCACCGGAATCGGTATTTTTCAACATGTACGTCTTCGCGTCCACTTCAAAAATGATGTTGTTATCTTGCGTGAAAAAATTCGGCTTCATCGACCCGACAAACACGCTATCGAAATATTCCAACCAATCTAAATTCTTCTCCTCGCCAGTCTTACCGGAAATGAGAAAGTTCATCACGACGTTCGTGTAATCGAACAGAGAGTTGGTCAACAAAAACACCGACCGACCGCTCGTTTTCAACGTCGTCAGTAACTCTTTCAGACTTTCATCCGGGACGATGTATTTCGCCGGATCTTTCGCCACCTCGGTTTTCAAACTCCCGTCCCGGTGGCACAAATCCACGCTCTTACGAATCTCGTCGAACATCTGGTGATACGACACGTTCGTTAACTTCTCGTATTCTTTATTTTTCTTCTTTTTCTCGTCTATCATAACTAAATCTTTCATTTCCACCAGTTGGCAAAACAAATACGCCTCCGCCAACGCGAACAACGTATCCATCGCTTGATACTCGTTCCCGGTAAACGAAGTCCCGACTTTCGACGAGTCGCAATACGTCATCAACCTCTCTTCCGTGCTCACCGCTTTGAACCCGTGGACGACAACTTTCACGTAATTATGTCTGTCCATCTTCAACACGTTTCCTCGCTTCTTATCGATGACGAGGCCTCTCACCATGTACGTCTCGTCGAATTGGAACGACTTCAAAATTTCCTTCGGGTACCCGTAATGTGAGACTAATTTCGCGATCGTTTTCGTGTACACCAACCGTTCGAACGTTTCCGGTTTATACATGGCTAAAGTGTAATCCATATCGAATCCAACCGACCTGATCGACTTCATCGGCAACGAACGGTTGCAGAAAATTTTATCGCTCAGCGATTCCAAATTGTGTTGCACCGTGAACATCTTTTCTTCGGTCGAGGAGGAAGAAGAAGAAGGAGAAAAAGACGCGCGAACTTTTGCCATGTGCGTCATTCTTTGCCTTTTTTCGACGTCGTCGCTCGTCGTCGCCTTCTTCTTCGCTCTGTTGGTGTTCGACGACGACGAGAATGAATTGGAATTCGTAACGGCTTTCAAGGTTCGTCTTTTATCCATTTGCTGCCGATGATGAAACAGCGACGAGCCACCACCAAATCCTCCTTTAGCTTTGAACAACGCGTTCTTCAAAACAAAGGTCGTGGTAGTGGTGGTCATTCGAACGATGCCGCTGGAGAGCAAAGTCGCCATTCGTGTAAACCGTGCGTGTGTGTATCTCTCTTCTGTTTTTATTCCTTTTTTGTGCGGGAAAGGACGGCACAAATTAGGGAAAGCAACGCACTCGTCACGAAGAACAATAGAGAAAGAAGAACACTAATGGGAGGACGAAGAAAGAATCCAAATCCTAAACGAGCGGAAAATGCGAGGACGGTTTTGAAGGGTGATGTGGAGAAGAGGGGAGGCGAAGAGGAGGAAGAACCTAAGGTGTTGCTCTGTTTGC
>Ga0181555_1003524_pt1 | contig 12413 bp, 10 predicted proteins | sample 011ome_15_FD_145601 | JGI IMG/M metagenome (GOLD analysis project Ga0181555, IMG submission 145601) | Coastal salt marsh microbial communities from the Groves Creek Marsh, Skidaway Island, Georgia - 011504AT metaG (spades assembly) | ecosystem: Environmental > Aquatic > Marine > Intertidal zone...
ACTGCAACACAGGCCTACATCTAGGGCGCCTATTGGTGAAAATATGTCCCCTCTTAAACTCCCTCAATATATGGCCTATAAAAAGGCAATTATTGCTTCAGATTTACCTGCACATAGAGAGATTCTCGATGAAAAACGTACTGCTTTACTTGTAAAGTGCGATAATATAGATGCGTGGGTTATGGCCGTTAAAAGTCTAATTAAAAGTCCAGATAGGCGTAATAATATGGGATTGAGAGCCTATCATGATTATTTAAAGAGCTACACTCCTGCAGGTAGAGTCAGATCTATTATAGACAAAGACATGCTGTAGCGATCATACAAACTTGACAAACACAATAAATATTGCATTAAGTATAAGATGAACATTTCAGATCATTTGGCGGTTAGGTTTTTTTTAAACCAGATTAATAAACAGAAAATTATTTACTGTCATTTTAAAAGCAATGAGCATGTTAATGCAGGCATTCAAGGGGTTACAGATCTAGATGTTTTAATTGATAAAGGTTCGTATAAAGAGGTATGTTTGGCTCTAGTAAATGCAAATTTTAAATTATTTCGCTCAACCCCCCTTTCAGGATACCCTTCTGTTGAGGATTGGATTGGTTTTGATGTTACAACTGGAAATTTAGCGCATATTCACCTCCATTGGCAACTTGTATTGGGAGAGTCAAACCTTAAAGGGTACCGAATCCCTTGGGAAAAAACTATCTTAAATAGCCGTATATGGGATAAAAATGCACAGATTTATGTGTCGTCGCCCGAAATGGAGCTACTACTATTGCTCACACGTTCGGCGTTAAAATTTAGATTTAGGTCATTAATTCGAAGGGCATTATTTGGCATTCCTCTTTGGGGGGAAGATATTGATCGTGAATATAAATGGTTGTTGAAGCGTATAGATTACAAGTTGTTTGAGAGTGTTTTTTCGATTGTATTGCCATCTAATATCATTAATTTAGTAACACGTGAGTTAAAAAATAAGAAAGTAAGATCTCAAGAGATGCACATCTTTCGATTGCAAATAAAGCGCCATCTTAAGCCGTGGAAGACATTTAATCTATTTCATGCCCATATTGAACGTTGGAGCAGAGAATATAAACTCAAGGTTAGGAATAAATTGTTAAACCGGATGGGTTATATGACTGTTGACAGAAGATCACCAAGCACAGGAGGAATTGTTGTTGCTGTTTTGGGCAGTGATGGTTCTGGAAAATCAACCCAAGTTAAGGCGCTGTCTACTTGGCTTGATTGGAAGATTGATGTTGTAAGTGTTTATTTTGGCAGTGGAGATGGAAGTATCTCTTGGCATCGCTCGATACTCCGTTTTATTCAAAGGCTTGTTGGAAGTCTTATTGTAAAGAAAACCACTAATACTAGTGTAAATTATATAGACCGACATAGAGGTTTAGGCGGCAAAAGGTCATTTTTTGGCAAGTTATTTTATAGCGTATATGCTATTAGCCTTGCCATAGAGAAGCGTAGTACTGTAAAGAAAGTTATTCGCGCTAGAAACAAAGGTATGATCGTCCTTTGTGATCGTTATCCTCAAAATCAGATTAAGGGTTATAACGATGGGCCACTATTACAAGACCCGTCCGATTCACACAAGCTATGGGGTATTTTTGCATTAGTAGAACAAAAAGTGTTAGCTGTTTTTTCCCGCGTTGAGCCTGACTTAGTTATAAAACTCAATGTTTCTGAATGTATTGCCAAAGATAGAAAGCCCGACACTCCAGAAGAAATGATCAAGAAGAAGATTGATGCTGTGAGAAGATTGAAGTTTTCATCTGAGTGCAAAATCGTATTGGTTGATTCAAATCTAAAATTTGAAGATGTGCAAATAACTATGAGAAAAGTTTTATGGGACTCTGTCTAGAAGGTGTCTATTGTGCGTATTTGCTTTCAGAAAAAGGTGCAGGAGTAGTTTTTTGCCTTATATAGAATTTGTTGGTCCGCCTGGTTGTGGAAAAACCACCCAAGTTAAACAATTGCTTTTCAGGAATCATAATATGTGTCCTGGACGCAGATCTTTGTTTGAGGGGCGACAATTTCGGTTTAGATCTAAGAGTATTTTTAGAGAGTTATTTTTTGCGACAACCCATTTGTTGATTTTTGGTATTGTAGATCTTTGGCATGCCATCCGTTTTTTTTATACAACCTCTTCCTCAATAAAAACGCGCTTCCGAATTTCGAAATATTTATTTTTTCTTTTGTTGAGAGCCAGGCTGTTTTCTATTAGTAAGTGTACATGGGTTGTTGACCAGGGTTTATTGCAACATATTCAAACCTGCCTTGCTTTGGGTTTTATTTCAAAAAACTGCGCTAAATATTGGTGTAATTTTTTCAGAACTTCCTTATCTTATGCACCAGATAGTATAAAAACTTTACGTATTAAGCCGTCTATCTTGGTTAAGCGTATACTAAAATCTGAAAAACACATAAATCAGTTAAACGGATTAACTGTTGAAGATTATGTTGAGAAGCATGTTGATGCTTATAATACTTTGTTTACAAGTAAAAAAACTTCTGATTAATAGATCTGAAGAATTCTCAATTGATAGAACTTCAAAGCAATATTTAGAGGTATTGATTTCCAGATAATATTGAGCGTATTCGCATTTTCAATATGAAATATTAAGACTTTATTGCTTATTGTGCCTACCTCCTAGATCGAGATAATAATATTTTGTGTCTGATTTTTTTTCTGAGATAGAGTGTCTATTAAAGTCCGATAAACACTGAGACACACTACGTCTTTTTAACCTAAAATAAACCATATTGTTTGTTTTTAAATTGTAAAGGACTGTATTTATATGAAAATAAGACACATTGCACAACTCTTGTTTGGTATAGCAACATTTATTCCAGGTGTCTATCAGACAAGGTCGAAAAAAAATGGGTCTGGTGGCAGTTATTCTGCTAGATATTGTTACAGTGTTTATTTAAGACATATGGTAATAGCCAATCAAAATAAACTACCTACCAATCCCTTAGTTGTTGCTGAGCTAGGTCCGGGGGATTCGTTGGGTATTGGGTTAATGGCATTGCTGTTAGGCTCAGAAAAATACTACGCCTTTGATGTAGTTAAATTTGCCAATATTCCAGGTAATTTGCAAGTGCTAGATGAGCTAATTTGTTTACTTAGGAATCGGGAGGGTATTCCTGATGATGATGAGTTCCCTCGTGTGTGCCCAAAGTTAGAAAATTATAATTTTCCAGAAGAAATATATTCGAAAGAGTATTTGGAAAAATGTCTGTCGGACTCAAGAGTATCAAAGATAAGAGAGTCTATAGGCCGATCTGATGGAATGGTTCAGTATAAAGCGCCATGGATTAATAGTTGTAATGTTGTTAAAAAAAGTGTCGACATGATAATTTCACAAGCAGTGTTAGAGCATGTTGATGATTTAGGTCCTGCCTATAAGGCGATGTACGAGTGGTTAAACAAAGGTGGCTTTATGACACATTGTATTGACTTTAAAAGTCACGGGAAAAGCGATGGGTGGGACGGTCATTGGAAAATGCCAGACTGGTATTGGTTTTTATTGCGTGGCGCACGACCTTATTTTATTAATAGAGAGCCGTTTGCTGTCCATGAGCAAATAATGAAAAAAAATAAATTCAATATAATGTTTGTTAAGAGGGTTATTAGTGAGCCATCATTTTCAAGTAATAAGTTGAATGCAAAATTTAAAAATATATCTGAAAAAGACAGAGAGACTAGCGGCGTTTTTATTCAGGTTAAGGCAATATAAAAAACTTTGAAAATTGTACATATAATTAGCGGACTACCTATTGGAGGAGCTGAAAGAGCACTCTTCAATTTGCTATTACAAGATGCTGATACAAGTAATAAGCACATTGTAATTTCATTATCAAATCAAGGTTTTTTTGGTCAAAAAATGACTAATATTGGTGTAACCGTCATATCACTAGGTATAAAAAACCCTATGCTGTCGATATTCTTCTTAATGAAGCTTTACCGGCTCATCAACAGCATTAAGCCTCATATTGTGCATGGCTGGATGTATCAAGGCAACCTAGTTGCATGGATTTCACGCATATTTTTTTATCGAAAATCAGCCCTAATTTGGGGTATTCGCCATAGTTTATCTGATATATATAAAGAAACATTAAGAATGAGACTAACAATCAAAGCCAACAAGGCATTGTCTTATTATCCTGATGCCATTGTTTATAATAGTAGAACCTCTAAAGAGCAGCACAATAGGTATGGATTTTGTCATAACAATAGCTTGGTTATTGCAAATGGATTTGATACCAAGTTCTTTTCTCCATCGGCAACGGTTTCAAAATCCATAAGGCAACAATTAGGAATTCCCCTTAATAGTTTAGTTTGCGGCCATTTCGCTAGATTTCACCCTATGAAAAATCATAAAGGCTTTATATTGGCAGCAATAGAGCTTTTATCTACTCACAAAAATTTGCATTTTTTATTAGCGGGCAGTGACGTTGATTCTAATAATACCGAGCTAAACCAATTGATACCAAAAAAACTCAAAGGATCATTTCATTTGTTAGGCGCTCGTGATAATATTTCTGAATTAATGAAAGCTTTAGATGTACTATGTGTTAGTAGTCAATGGGGTGAAGCTTTTCCAAATGTTATTGGTGAAGCGATGTCAACAGGTGTTGTTTGTGTGTCGACAAATGTTGGTGATAGTCGTTACATTGTTGGTAATACTGGCGTTATAGCCTTATCTAATGACAAGAGTGGTTTGCTAGTTGCATTGAAAAATGCTATATGTATTCCTAAAGAAAAGAGAGAAATTTTAGGCAAAAACGCAAGAGAAAGGGTGATAAATTTATACTCAATTGAACTAATGGCCGACAGGTTTGTAGATTTGTATGATCGGCTGGTAAGTAATAAAGGAAAATAATGAAAAATATAGTATTTTTAGTTTCAGCGAATAAAACTGTAATTTTTAAAGAGGTTGCTAAAAAATTAGAAAATGATGGTTATTCTTCGTATTGGATTACCCCAAGTCAAAAGTGGAATAAGTGGTTACTGGACCAAGGGATTGCTCAAAGCAGAATATTGAATTTGCCAGATAAAGTCAGTGTTTCAAATAAAGGTAGATTGAGCAGTGGTGAAATTGAACGAATCTCTCGTATAGAGAATGCTGCCAATGTTTCGTTTAGTGATCTATACTTTATGGATAGAGTGCTGCGTAAAAAAGATTATCACTATTCTTTTCGTTATATGCTAACATGTTTTGATGAAATATCTAATTTTATTAAGGACAACGATGTAAAAAGTGTTTTTTCTGAACAGACATGGAATTTTGAAATAATCACCTCAATCGCTTGTAATAGTATAGGAATCAATTCATATTATATCGATGGAGTTAAAGTTCCTGATGGAAAAGATGTTGGGCGTTTTGCTTTTTTTCAAGGCTCTTTGCTTGATAAACTCCCACAAAGCCTTAAAGCCGATAAAGAGAATTTTGAGTTTGCAGAAAAGTTTCTAGACAAATATAGAAGCAACAAGCAAGGAACGTCGTATTTAAAGTCTTTTTTTTACAAGCCTTCTATAAAGTTTAGCTGGTTGCTCAAACTCATCAAGCATCTTAATTATTTGTTATTTGATAGATTTGATCTTACTAGACGACCGTTGATGTCACTTGCTAGATATAGATTAAAACAAGTATTTAATTATTCGATAATCACTTTGGTGAAACCGTTTAATAAAATTGATAATATTAAATCAAAAAAATATATTTTGATTGCTCTTCATAAACAGCCAGATTCTGCTGTTGATGTTGCCGCTTCGGCATTTTTAAATCAGTTTGAAGCTATAAGGGCATTAGTTAGAAAAGTCCCGCTGGATTATGATATTGTTATTAAAGATCATTCTCATGCTTTAGGGCTTAACTCTTTGTCTGACTATAGGTTCTTATTGAAAAATCCCCGAGTAATTCTAGCAAACCCAAGAACAGATACATTTGAATTGATAGAGAGTGCGCAACTAGTATACTCACTTGGCGGCACAGTTTCACTCGAAGCCGCTATTATGGGAAAGCGCTCGTTAACAGCGGTAGAGAAGTTTTTTTCCAGTGTGACCATGAGAAAATTTGTAAACCCATATCAGGTGACAACTAATGAGCTTATAAAGATTTTAAATGAAGAGCCGCCAACAGATGAAAAGCTAGTTGAATATATAGCAACCGTTCATGCAAACTCTTATACGGGTATGGTGTTAGATCCGACCTCAAATGCAATGTATGGTTCTAATGAGAACATAAATAATATCTACCTAGGGTTTAAAAAGTTTTTGTCTAAAGGTATAGGATGAGTGACGCAAAAGTGAAAATTGCCTATATAGCCAGTTCTTATGTAGCCCAACATGATGGGATATCAGTATATCTAGAAAATATACTGCATGAGCTGTCTCTTTTAGATTGCGCAACTATTGATGTGTATGTAAAAAAATCAGTTAAAGAGAAATTAATTTCCAGAATCAGAAAGGGGGATAATCTTAAAAAAATAAATTTTATAACCCTGCCTGATAATTTAATACTTCTTATTATTTTGTTAAACTTTTCTGTCAATACTAAAAAGTACTCATTAGTATTTTCTCCAAGCTTAACGCCAGTTTTCTCAATAAGAAATTATTCGATGAAAGTGATCCATGATGTGACCTATAAAGTCTTTTCAAAATCATTAAGCTTTGTAAAGAGATCTTATAAGTTATTATTATTTTGGTTATTAAAATTCGATGATTGCTATGGTTATATTTCTAAGTCAACACTTGAACAAATCAACGAATTTACCACGCTAAATAGTAATAATAAGCCATTTATTTTGTTATCAAACGGCATACCACTACAGGTCAGATCTTTCTTTGAAAAGCAAAGTTGTGCGCCAGACTCTAAAAGGAATGACAAAATTGATCTTTTATTTGTAGGGTCTTTAAATTATCACAAAGGTCTTGATAAGGCACTAGAGTTTTCCTCTCTAATAGGTAAAAAAATATCTAAGCCTGTCGTATTAAGGCTAGTGGGAAAGAGAACTTCAGATACCAAAGAGATAATGCAGAAATATGAAAACAACTTTAATTTTGAATTGCTTGTTAAAGGATATGTGACTGATTCTGAATTGTATGAATTGTATGCGCAATCTAAATATATTTTATTTTTTTCACACTCTGAAGGGTTTGGATTACCGGTTGTTGAAGCAGGATATTTTCACACGTTTCCTCTTTTGTCGGATTTACCCGTATTTAAACAGTTAACCAACAATGAATTATTTTATTACTCTTATAAAGAGGATAATCTTAATGAGATGGTTGATAAAGTTGTTAACCTTGAGTTGGATAACAAAGACCCATATTTTTCAGTTATCAAGTCAATGTGTAATCAATATGAAAAAGAGTATGGCAATAGCGCAAAGAGAATTTGTGAAGTGCTAAGGCCATAAATTTGCTATGCTTGTAAGCCTTAAAGAAAAGACAAAAGAATTGCTTAATATAAGTCTATTAATCTCATTAGCGTTGATTGCTAGTACTTTTACCCAACTGCGATTTTCAGGAATGCCAGTTGGGTTTTCCGATGTGTTGTTTTTATTATATATTGGCTATTCGTTTTTAGTGGTTTTACATACATATAACAAAGGGTATTCATACAACATTCTACAGCCGACACGTGCAAGCCTTCTGCCGATAGTTGTATTTTTCTTGGTGTTCATTTTTTTGATGGTTTTGGGTACTCTGTACTCTACGGCATTTCAAATTGAAACAGGAATGTCACCATATCATAATTTATTTGCATTTTTTTATCTTACTATTTTGTTTGTTTCTATGTTAATTAGAGGTGATATAAATATTGGTTTGACTGCTCGTTATACTTCTATTGCTCTGGCATTAATTGTGTCTATCATGACAATAGTGTCTATTTTTACTAGAGATTTTATTGGGGTTGAATTGTACTATTTATGGACAGATAGGCTAATGCTATTTACAAAAAGCCCTAATCACTTGGCAGACTTTATCGCCCCCCTGCCTTTTCTGCTACTGTATTTTTTGTTTGGTATGAAATCTAGGATATTTCAAGGACTGATGTTTGTACTTATAGTTTTAATTTTTCTAGCTGGCATCATGGCTCAAAGCAAAGCAACATTATTGGCGTGGACTATTGCGATGCTATTCTTGTTTTTCAAATGGTTGAGTTCTAGTATTTATACCCGTTATATAGTAGGATTCTTCTCTATATTTCTATTGTTTGCGTTCCTTTTTTTTCAAAATGAGTTTAATGATTTGTTCTTTGGCGGCACAAAAAATATTTTAGACTCTGGTAACAATTTGCATTTAAACAAAGGGATTTTACGTGACATTCATATTAGAACGGGTCTAATATATAACGCTGTACAATTAGCTAATTTATCCCCTTTCTTTGGCTATGGTGCAGGTGCATCAACAGGTATTACCGAACCATTTCTTGGAAGGGAGGCGCATAACAATATTGCAGATATTTTAATGATTTCAGGTTATTTCGGCTTATTTGCATATTTGTTAATAATGTCTTTTATTGTTGTTAGGATAATAAATTCGAAAAAAATCCTTCTGTTAGCGGCTTTTGTTGTTATGGTTATTACCTCTTTGTATCATTTCCAATTAAGACAACCTTTATTTTGGCTCTATTTAGTGTTTATTTTGCACGAGGCATCGGTAGTGGTTAATGTAAAAAAGAAGAATCGTGCAAATTTCGGCTAGTGACTATGAATAGGTTTTTAAATTTATTGTTAGCATTTATTGCGCTGTTGTTGTTACTACTTCCAATAATTATTATTTCGGTTGTTATTCGTTTGACATCTGAGGGAGGGGCGATATATTGGTCTGATAGAGTTGGCAGAAACAACATTATTTTTAAAATGCCAAAATTTCGAACCATGCAAATAGGAACTCCAGCAATTGCCACACACCTATTGTCAGACGCTAAACATATCGTCACTCCATTTGGAGGGTTTTTAAGAAAAACCAGTTTAGATGAGCTGCCTCAGTTATGGAGTATTTTAAAAGGAGATATGAATTTTGTCGGCCCTCGTCCCGCATTGTTTAATCAGAGCGATCTAGTTAAACTTAGGACGGATAAGGGTATTGATAGATTGATACCTGGCTTAACAGGATTGGCCCAGGTAAATGGTAGAGATGAGTTGTCAATTCCAAAAAAAGTTAGCTTGGATTTTGAGTATTTATGCAATCGCTCATTGTCATTGGATTTGAAAATATTAAAATTAACTTTTTTAAAAGTGGTTAGAAAAGATGGAGTTTCGCATTGATTAACGCTCTTTTGTCACTCTCTAGAATCCAAAAGCAATTATTGTTGTTATTTGTTGACTTTTTAATGTTGATAGCCGTCTTATTGCTTTCATTTTCAATTAGATTAGGCTATTGGTTTTGGCCAGAAAATGACTTGATTTTGATTGTTTTTGGTGCCCCAGCTGTTGGACTATTGGTTTTTTCTCAGTTTGGGCTTTATCACGGCGTTGTGAGGTTTTTAGGTCTTCAGGCATTATGGGCGGTTATTAAGTCAGTGACTTTGTATGCAGTTATATGGGGTGTTATTAGTTTTGCACTTATTGCTGAAGGGGTGCCAAGGTCAGTTATATTGATTAATTGGCTATTGGCAACAGTGTCTATTGGTGGATCTAGAATGTTAGCAAGATGGGCGTTGTCTAATAGAGATTTTATTACTAGGAACAGCAAGAAAAATGTAATTATATATGGGGCTGGATCAGCAGGAAGGCAATTGGCAAATGCGTTATTAAAGTCATATAAATATAGCCCGATTGCATTTATTGATGATTCAAAAGATCTAACAGGAAAGCACATAGACGGTATCGATATTTACAAAGTTGAAGATATTAAATCGCTAATTCATAAGCACAGTGTAGATGAAATTCTAATGGCATTACCATCAGCTTCTCGTAGAAGACGACATGATATTATTAATTTATTAGAAAAATATCCGGTTGTTGTGAGAGTCCTTCCTGGTATGTCTGAACTGGTTCAGGGTAGGGTTGAAATTAGTGATTTGCGTGATATAAGCACCAATGACCTATTGGGTAGAGAGTCAGTGAATCCAGACCAGTCTTTGCTTGAGAAAAATATTAAAGATAAAGTAGTAATGGTTACTGGTGCCGGAGGATCAATTGGCTCTGAACTGTGCAGGCAAATTAAAAATCTAGGTGCTAGAAAATTAGTGCTATTCGAACAAAATGAGCTAGCACTATATACAATCCATAAAGAGTTAGGTGATGATAACATCAATCTGATCCCTGTATTGGGCTCTGTTGTTAACCAGAGTATAGTGGAAAGAGTTTGTAGAAAGTTTGATGTTCAGACCATTTATCATGCGGCCGCATATAAGCACGTGCCATTGGTAGAATACAACAACACCGAAGGGGTTGTTAATAATGTATTCGGCACATTAAAATGCGCACAAGCTGCAATAAATACTAATGTCGATACTTTTGTTTTGATATCAACTGATAAAGCAGTTCGTCCAACAAATACCATGGGTGCTACTAAGCGTAGCGCAGAAATCATCTTGCAAGCATTAGCGGATTGTCAAGACACAACTAGATTTACCATAGTGAGGTTTGGCAACGTTTTGGATTCTAGTGGCTCAGTAATTCCACTATTTAGAGAACAAATTAAGGCAGGTGGGCCATTAACTGTTACTGATAAAGAAATTATTAGATATTTTATGACAATACCTGAGGCGGTTGGGTTGGTTATACAGGCTGGAGCCATGGGTTTAGGTGGAGAGGTTTTTGTATTAGATATGGGTAAGCCAGTTAAGATTTTTGATTTAGCGACTAAGATGGTGCATTTATCAGGATTAAAAGTAAAAGATAAATCCAATCCTGATGGTGAAATTGAAATTAAGATCACAGGTCTCCGCCCTGGAGAAAAACTCTTTGAGGAATTGTTGATTGGCCAAAACCCTCAAAAGACAAAGCACACTATGATTATGAAGGCTCGTGAAGATATGCTGCCTTGGAGTGAGCTAGAAAAGACATTAAAAGATATTGAGACTGCCATTACGCACTATAATCAGAAGGAGTTGCGGTTATTGTTGATAAAGCTTGTTCCAGGGTTTAAACCTCAGTGCGAGATTCAAGATATACTATACACAGATTAATTTTCTCTTTTGAATAATGAAATACACTAAAAATTTCTACCAAATTAAATCAAACAAGGATATTTTCAATAAGGTTAAGTCTGAACGTGGGAGTGTTGGTTATTACACCCTTCCATATCAAGATACAGCTAACATTAAAAAACATGCTGCTAAAAACAACAAAAATTATATTGTTGTTTTGGGTATTGGAGGTTCTAGTTTAGGTGCTAGAGCGATTTATGAATTTTTGTTGCCATCCAATAATTATGCAAAAGAACTATTCTTTTTGGACACAATTGATCCGCTTAAAGTTAATCACTGTTTGAAGAAAGTTAACTTAAATGATACGCATTTTATTGTAATTTCTAAATCAGGAGATACTACTGAAACTATTGCGTTGTTTAAATATGTGAACTCTCTGGTGAAGATGGACGCTTCAAATTGCACTGTTATTTCTGAGAAAAAAAGCTCTCTTACCAGATTTGCTAATAACAACAATATTGGAACTTTTGATTTGGCGGAAAATATTGGTGGTCGATTTTCTGTATTCAGTGCAGTGGGTTTGGTTCCATTGGCAATGGTAGGGGTAGATATTGATAACTTACTGAATGGCTGTAGGTGCGTATCAGACAGTTTTTTTAAACAAGGTGATTATTACGACCCAATTATTAAAAAAGCTAGGTTTTTTGTTGAAAACAAAGGGCGTTTTAATATTAATGCAATTTTTTCTTATTCGTCTTTGTTAGAAAGTTTCAATAAATGGTATGTTCAGCTTTGGGCGGAGAGCCTAGGAAAGACTAATATTAATGGTACGCGTCAAGCGCTTACACCTATTGCTCTAATTGGTCCAGTGGACCAACATAGTTTTTTACAATTAGTTATGGATGGTGTGCGAGATAAAACACTTACTTTTATCAAAATTGCAGATCTTAAAGACGATACCATTATTCCTAAAAAATCACTTAATAAGCTAGCCCCAGAAAACATTGAAGGTTTGAGCTTTAATGAATTGCTTAACAAGCAAGCTGATGCTACTATTCAGTCAATTGAAGAACAAAAAGACATTCCTTGTGATGTAGTTACTATTAGCACAGTAGATGAATACAACATTGCCAAACTTATGTTTAGCTACCAATTGTTGGTTTCATGTATTGGCGAATTTCTACAAATTAACACTTATGATCAGCCAGGTGTTGAGCATGGAAAAGCCATTCTTAAAACACTTTTAAAAGATTAATTATGGGCCAAATTAATAAATGTTTATTT
>Ga0181555_1003528_pt1 | contig 12398 bp, 9 predicted proteins | sample 011ome_15_FD_145601 | JGI IMG/M metagenome (GOLD analysis project Ga0181555, IMG submission 145601) | Coastal salt marsh microbial communities from the Groves Creek Marsh, Skidaway Island, Georgia - 011504AT metaG (spades assembly) | ecosystem: Environmental > Aquatic > Marine > Intertidal zone >...
TTGGCTCACTTGCAAAGGCGGGTATCAACATCGAGATGATCTCGACCTCTGAGATCAGGATCTCTGTTGTCACAAGGGCAGACCAGCTCAAGGAGGCTACCCGCATCGTTCACACAGCCTTCGAGCTGGACGCTGCCGAGACTGCCGTCATCTACGCAGGATCGGGACGCTAGATATGTCAGGACCAAACCTGGCGCTGGTTGGTGCGACCGGTGCAGTTGGCACCGTCATGGTCGACATCATCAACTCCAGAGAGAACATCTGGGGTGATATCAGGCTAATTGCTTCGGCAAGATCTGCGGGCAAGCAAATCGAAATTCACGGCGAGATGTTGACCGTCGTCGAACTATCGGAGGAAGCCTTCAAGGGCATAGACATTGCCCTTTTTGATGTCCCAGACGAGGTTTCCGAGCACTGGGGACCGATCGCTGCGGCTCAAGGTGTAGTAGTGGTTGATAACTCAGCCGCATTCAGAATGAACCCCGAGGTTCCACTGGTGGTGCCTGAGGTGAATCCCGAGATGGCTAAGAGCAGGCCGCTGGGCATAATTGCTAACCCCAACTGCACAACCCTGACCATGATGGCAGCTCTTGGTGCCTTGCATCGCAAATGGCAGCTCACCGAGCTCGTGGTCGCAAGCTACCAAGCCGTTTCTGGTGCTGGTGCAGCAGGAATTGACCAGCTAACCGCGGAGACATCAGCAGTCGCACAAAACCCCGAGGCTGGATTAACCTCCGACAGCGTCTCTAAGACTCTTAGCTCTCAGGGCCTTGAGCAGTCGGATTCGTTATGGCCGGTGCCAATTGCGCTAAATGTCATCCCACTTGCAGGCTCCGTGAAAGAAGGCGGGCACTCTTCTGAGGAGCTCAAGGTGAGAAATGAGTCTCGGAAAATTCTTGGCATCAAGAATCTCAAGGTCTCGGCAACCTGCGTGAGGGTGCCGGTTCAGGTGAGCCACTCGCTTGCCGTGCACGCAACCTTCGCTAGCGACATCGCCGTATCGGACGCCAGGGCTGAGCTAGAGAAGCAGCCAACGGTTGTGATGATGGATGACCCTGAGAACAATGTCTTCCCAACCCCAGCTTTTGTTGCAGGCCAGGACCCGACCTTTGTGGGCAGGCTTCGACAGTCACTGGACTTTCCAAATACCTTGGAGCTCTTTGTCGTTGGTGACAACTTACGCAAGGGTGCTGCTCTAAATACCTATGAGATTGCCGAGCTGGTAGCTCAGGAGCTCGCCTAACTTATAGTTAGCAGGGTCGCGCTCGGTGGACAAAAGACCCTAATCGGCGAGTAAATGCTGGCTCCAATGCCGCCGGAGACGTGCAGGTAGGCGTTCTGTGAGTCAAGCGTCCATGCGGAGACGCCCTGAGCATGCTCTCTCGGAAGATCGCAATTGGTGATTATCGCTTTGGATCCTGGCAGGCATACCTGACCGCCATGAGTGTGGCCAGCAAACATCAGGGCGGCACCAAGTTCTAGAAAGCCGTCAATTACCCTGCGGTAGGGGGCGTGGGCCACACCAATTGTGAATCCCGGCATCTTCTCTAGTGCAGCTAAATCGTCTAGGTTCTCATGCGGATCGTCCACCCCAACAAAGTTCAGCTTGTTGCCAGCTGCGTCTAGAGAACCGGATTGGTTATTTAGGTTCAGCCATCCCGCACCCTCAAACTCTCCCTTTATTCGTTCGGTATCGAGGTCATTGCGCTCGGAGGTGACCTTAGAGGGACCGCTTAGGTAGCTGAAAGGGTTCTTTGGTTTGGGCGAGCGGTAATCGTTGCTCCCGTTGACAAACACCCCGGGAAAATCGAGCAGGGGCTCAATTGCCACAAGGAATGGGCTCACAGAGTCTTTGTGACCAAGGTTGTCGCCCGTATTCACGACAATGTCTGGCTTGAGCGCAGCCAGCTCCTTCAGAAAAGCAGCCTTATTTCTTTGCCCGGGGGCAAAGTGGATGTCTGAGATGTGAAGGAAGCGGGTCGGTTTTATCCCAAGTCCAGTCAGCTCCACTTCAATGAGCTTGAAGGGTCCGGCGTTTGTCGCTAGCGACATCTGTTGGGCAGCACGATGACCGCCGAAGCCTCAATCACTGCCTCTCCAGCCGCGGGGATGGTGGAGTGAACCAATTCGTTTTCTAGGGTTGGCTCACACTCATCCAGCAAGAATCCCTGTGATGGCTGCGGGAAGCTTGGGAACAGTCCCGCGCCTTCAAGAGCTGAGAAGGCCTCCTCCAACGTGAAGCCAGTAACATCCGGTACCACCAACTGGCCACCTCCGGAGATGTAAACCTTAATGAGGGATCCTCTCGGGACAGAGTTACCAAACTCTGGCTCCGAGTAGGCAATCATGCCCAATGGCATTGTTGATGCCACCTCTTCCTCAACAATTTGTATGTTGAGATCCGAGGAAATCAGCTGAACCTTTGCTGTCTCCGGGTCGAACCCCTGGACATTAGGAACCAGGACCATGGTCGGCTCTATGTAGCGAGGCTCTGCCTTGGCAAAGTCCTGACCCTCATAGTGCTTATTCACCTCGGTCATGACTTGACGCCATACCGCGTGCCGGATGGTCGATACTGCCCTGCCGTTTATGCTCTTTCCCCTCTGAGGGGTGAGTCCGACAACGTTTCCAACCCAGGTGGCTGTGGCAACCTCAGAGGAGAATCCAGTCATCCAGGTGTGAAGCTGCTGGTCGGTGGTTCCGGTTTTTCCCGCAAGCGGGGTGCCGTCGTTAGGGTTTGCCGCCGCTCCGGTGCCATAGGCAACCACGCCCTTCATGGCGTGGACCATGGCGTTGGCAATCTCTGGTGCTACCGCCTGGGAGCAAAGGCTCTCTGGCACCGTTAGTTCTTCGTTGGTCTTTCTTAGAAGTACGCGATCGATTGCGATTGGGGAGCAGTAGACACCACCGTTTGCAATTCCTGCGTAGGCTGCGGCCATCGTAAGTGGGGCAATTTCGTTGGTGCCAAGGATCGAGGAGGGAACAAACAAAAGCTCTTCGCCATCTGCGCGGTGAACACCAAAGTCTTCGGCCACATCTCGGATGCCACAAAGGTCAAGCTGTGATGCCATGGCAGCGAACGCGGTGTTCTGGGAGGTGATGACAGCCTGCTGAACGCTGATGTCATCGATCGTATTCTCTTGGTCGGTGCCCGAGTTCTTTACCTCCCAGAGACCAACGACTCCACCACAGGTTGCCTGGAAGTCCTCGGCAACGTTCCAAATCTTTACCTCGTCCGGTTCACCGTCAAGATCGATGTCTTCACCGGTATAAACGCGACCATCAACGTGATCTCCGAGGCTGTAACCCTGCTCCAACCACTCGGCGAGGGTGAAGACCTTATAGGTCGATCCTGGCTGAAAGCCCGAGGAGCCGCCGTAATCGCGATCGGTGTTGTAGTTGACGCTGGTCGAGCCAGGAGGTGGGTTTTCACTCTGATCGAAGGTGCGGTTCTGAGCCATTGCGACAATCCGGCCGGTGCCAGTCTCAACCGAAACGGAAGCCGTACCAAAACCCCACTCGTTATCCGGTGGCAGATTAGTCATGACCGCATCCCATGCAACCTCTTGGATGTCTAGGTCGAGTGTGGTGTAGATCTCCATGCCACCGCGTCGAAGCAGCATCTCTCGCTCTTCAGAGGTGACCCCGAACTCAGGTGAGTTTCTAATGGTCCATACGGTGTAGTCGCAGAAGAAAGCGGTGGTCTGGTTTACTTCGCAACCGGATTGCACCGGCGTGATTCTGGTCTGAATCGGGGAGGCTTTGTAGTTGTCGGCCTGCTCTTGGGTCAGGTAACCCTCGTCAGCCATGCGCTGCAGAACGTAGTTACGTCTTCCAAGCCCGCGGTCGAGGTTGTCGGACTCGTCTGGCTTGTAATCATTTGGGCTCTTGAGCATGCCGGCAAGGTATGCAGCCTGCGGGATGTTGAGCCTGCTCGCTGGGATACCAAAGTAGTACTGGCTTGCGGTCTCAACTCCGTTGATCTGGTTTCCCAGGAACACCAGGTTTAGATACCCAGCAAGGATGTCTTTCTTGGAGACCTCTTTTTCAAGAGCTATTGCAAGCCTGATCTCGCGAAGCTTTCTGTCGACCGTCACCTCTGTGGCATCGCGAATCGCATCCTCATCGCCGGAGAGGTTTGCCGCTTCTACTAAAGACTGTCGCACATACTGCATGGTGATTGTCGAGGCTCCCGGCCCCTCACCAAAGGTTGCAAGGTTTGTCAGCGTTGCCCTTATAAGTGAGATGACATCCATGCCGCCGTGCTCGTAGAATCTTGGGTCCTCTACCGCGACCACCGCATCAATTAGGTTGGGGGACATTTCCTCGAAGGGAACCTCAACCCTGTTCTCGTGGTAGAACGTCGCAATCAGTTCGGGTTTTCCATCTCTCAGGCCGTAAACGTTCGATGCCTGAGAGGCGTTAATCGGCCTCACGTACACAGGTAGCCCCTCAAACATGGCAACGCCTGTTGAGGCTGCGACGCCAGCAACTGCCACAGCGGGTGCTAGGAGCGCGACAGCCAAAAGACCCGCAACCGCGCTAAGCACACCAAACTTGAGTAGGTTTCCTAGCGTCGAGAGAACTGACTTACCCGACATAGACTCTAGGTTACCTCTCGATACCTGAAACGGAGCTGTGAAATGACCAAGTGGGAGTATGTAACAACCCCCCTTTTGCTGCACAAAGAGACCGAGATTCTCAACACCTGGGGTAGCAAGGGCTGGGAGCTTGTCCAGGTGACCACCGGGCCTCAAGGAGGCCTCATCGCCTTCCTAAAGCGAGCTGCCGAGTGAGCGTAGAGACCAACCTTGCAGCCCTTGGCCTTGAGCTTCCCGAGGTGGCAACACCCGCAGGTGCTTATGTGCCAGCGGTAATTAGCGGAAACCTAGTATTCACCGCCGGTCAGATCCCACTGGTTGACGGAAAACTAATGGCTGAGGGACGCCTCGGTGCCGAGATTACTGCCGAGCAGGGCAAAGAAATTGCACAGCGCTGCGCACTCAATGCCATTGCCGCGGTCAAGAGCGTCCTGGGTGATCTGGAGAGAGTGAAAAAAATCGTCAAGGTGGTTGGCTTTGTCGCATCGACCCCAGAGTTCACCGCTCAACCAGGAGTTGTGAACGGTGCCAGCGAGCTATTGCAGGCAGCCTTTGGTGATGTCGGTATCCACGCCAGAAGCGCTGTAGGGGTCGCGGTATTGCCGCTGAATAGCCCGGTTGAGGTGGAGCTGATAGTCGAGTTTGAGTAGCTAGATCCGCTTTGACATCCAGATCGAGCTTTCGATCTCGAACCCAAGGCGATCGTAGAGCTCTCTGGATTCAGGGTTGTTCTGCTCGGTCTCCAGGAAAATCACCTTCACATCCCTAGCGCTGGCTCGTGACTGGGCTTCGGTCATTAGCAGAGTGCCGACCCCCTGGTGCCGGTATTCGTTGCCGACGAACATCTCATCTATCAGCGCCTCTGCACCACCTGACTCGATTCCCCAGCCCCAAGTGATTACCAGATAGCCGGCAAGCTCTTCGCCCTGCTCGGCAATCAGAAGATCTCCTAGCTGCTCGTTTGCAATGAGCGGACCTAGTGCTTCCAGTAGGTGCTCATCGCTGAGCGGGGTGCCGACCTCATCGCAGTAGCTGCGCATGAGTCTGAGAACTGCGTCCTGGTCACTTGCTATGGCCCTGCGCACACTTGCCATCAGTCACTTGCTCCTGAGGCGACGCGAGAAGAAATGGTGTCCATCACGGTTGTGTCGGCAAGGGTAGTGACGTCTCCCACTGGCCTGTCCTCCGCCACGTCCCTAAGCAGACGACGCATAATTTTGCCGGAGCGAGTCTTGGGTAGCTCGGCCACCACAAATATTGTCCTTGGTTTGGCGATTGGTCCAATCTCTTTTGCGACATGGTCGCGCAGCTCCTTGGAAACTTTCTCCTCATCACCGGTCTGGGAGACCTGGCTTGCTCGCAAGATTACGAAGGCGACCACGGCCTGACCGGTGGTCTCGTCCTTGGCGCCAACCACCGCTGCTTCTGCAACATATGGGTGAGAGACCAAGGCCGACTCAATTTCGGTGGTTGAGAGCCTGTGACCCGAGACGTTCATGACGTCATCGACGCGGCCTAGGAGCCAAAGGTCTCCATCTTCATCGAGCTTTGCTCCGTCGCCTGCAAAGTAGCGGCCTGGGAAACGCGACCAGTAGGTTTCCTTGAAACGCTCCGGGTCACCCCAGATGCCCCTGAGCATTGAGGGCCAGGGTTCGGTGATAGTCAGCAGGCCGCCATGGCCATTTCCAACTGCATTACCTTCGTCATCCACGACCTCCATTGAGACCCCAGGCAGGGGCAGCATCGCACTGCCGGGCTTCGCGGCGGTTACTCCCGGCAGTGGCGAGATCATGATTGCGCCCGTTTCGGTTTGCCACCAGGTGTCGACGATTGGGGTGGTGCCAGAGCCAATTACCTCCCGGTACCACATCCAAGCCTCCGGGTTAATTGGCTCTCCAACACTGCCCAAGAGCCTCAGAGAACTCAGGTCATACTTGCTAATCATCTCCCTGCCAAGCTTCATGAAAGACCTGATCGCAGTTGGAGCGGTATAGAAGATGCTCACCCTGTATTTTTCGATGATGCTCCACCATCTGCCCCAGTCAGGAGTGTCTGGGGTGCCCTCGAAGATCACCTGGGTTGCGCCATTAGCCATCGGACCGTAGGCAACGTAAGAGTGCCCGGTGATCCAGCCGATATCTGCGGTGCACCAGTAAACGTCATTTGTCTCGTGGAGATCGAAGACATTTTTGTGGGTATAGGCAGCTTGGGTTAGGTAGCCGCCAGTGGTGTGGAGGATGCCCTTGGGTTTTCCTGTAGTACCTGAGGTGTAGAGAATAAATAGCGGATGCTCGGCATTGAAACCCTGCGCCTGGTGTTCAGAAGCAGCAGAATCTAGCTGCTCGTGCCACCAGAGATCGCGGTTATCGTCCCAGTCAATTTCATTGCCGCAACGCTTAACCACCAGCACGCGTTCAACGCTGGGGCACTTTTCATCGCTGAGGGCCGAATCCACTGCCGGCTTTAGAGCACTGGCCTTGCCCTTTCTATAACCACCATCGGCCGTTATGACAAGCTTCGCTCCTGCGTCTTGAATCCTCGCGGCTAGTGAGTCTGCGGAAAAGCCACCAAAGACCACCGAGTGCACAGCCCCGAGCCGCACTACGGCATGCATGGCAATAATGGCCTCGGGGATAAGAGGCATATAAATAGCCACTCGATCACCAGACTGGATTCCGAGACTTGCAAGCACGTTCGCGGCTTTCTTCACCTCTTGCAGCAGCTCTTTGTAGGTGAAAGCTTTTGTGTCACCAGGCTCACCCTCGAAAAATAGGGCTACGCGATCGCCGGCTCCAGACTCGACGTGTCGATCCAGGCAGTTGTAGCTGACGTTTAGCTCGCCATCTTCAAACCACTTTGCAAAGGGAGCCTCGGACCAATCGAGGGTTTTTGTGAAGGGCTTGTGCCAATGAAGGTTATTTGCCTGCGCGGCCCAGAATGCTAAGCGGTCTGATTTCGCCTTTTCGTAGAGTTCAGGCTGAGCCACGGCGCTCGCACTAAATTCAGCGCTAGGGGGGAACCTGCGGCTCTCGTGCAGAAGGTTCGCAATTTCATTCTCGCTTGACATCTTTGTCCTCCAGAGTTGCCCCTTCATAATGCCAGAGATTGGGTTTGGACTCCTAAAACTCAAAAATGTGGCGTTTGAAAAGTCCCCCAAATGGGGAACAAATTTCGGCAAAATACTTTTAGACTCTCTGTACTGACTTCGGTTGGTTTTTGTCGGGGGCATCCCCCCATAGCTCCCGGCAACTGGCGGCAGCTTTCCCCCAAAGCTGCCGCCCCTTTCTTTTCCTCGGCTTTTATTCACATGTCGTGAAAATGCAAGAGAAATTGCCGCCGGTAATGGCGCAAGTTTGGATTCTTGTCGTATTGTCAGTGAAGTTGTCAGCATTAGGGTTGGCAAACAAGACCTACTTTTTCAGGTCTTCGCCAGCGCGGAAGCGGTGGCAATGGGTGCTATGTAGGAGTGGATTTGGCAAAGAAACTGGTGATAGTTGAGTCGCCTGCCAAGGCGAAGACCATCTCCAAGTATCTAGGCGATGACTACGAGGTCTTGGCCTCGGTCGGCCATATCCGAGACCTAGCCGAGCCCAAAGAGATTGCGGCCGAAAAGAAAAAGGAACACCCATCCCTGGCGAAGTTTTCGATTGATGTCGACAACGACTTCGAGCCCTACTACTCGATCTCCCCAGGAAAGTCCAAAACAGTTTCCGAGCTCAAGAGCGCTCTCAAGGGTTGCGATGAGCTCTACCTCGCAACCGATGAAGACCGAGAGGGAGAGGCAATCGCCTGGCACCTCTTGGAGGTCCTAAAGCCCAAGGTCCCGGTTCGCAGGATGGTCTTTAACGAGATCACCAAGGACGCGATTCAAGAGGCTAGCCGAAACACCAGGGAGATAAACGACAACCTCGTTGAGGCCCAGGAGACTAGGAGGGTCGTCGACCGCCTAGTGGGATACGAGATTTCTCCAATTTTGTGGCGCAAGATAAACCGAGGGCTTTCGGCTGGCCGGGTGCAGTCTCCTGCAATGAGAATGATTGTCGAGCGCGAACGCGAGCGCATGGCCTTCGTCTCTGCCGGATACAGCTCCGTGACCGCAAACCTAGAAGAGTCTTCTATCAGCTTCGAGGCGAAGCTTTTGAGCATTGATGGCAAGCGGCTCGCAGGCTCAAAGAGCTTTAGCGAAGAGGGTGTGCTGACAGCCGACGTTTTGGTACTTGCCCCTGATGCTGCCGAGCAGCTCGCTGAGGATCTAACAGGTGAAACTCTCAAGGTGACGAGCATCGAGGCTAAGCCCTCGACAAGAAAGCCCTACGCACCTTTCACCACCTCAACCTTGCAGCAGGAGGCTTCTAGAAAGCTCTCGCTGAGTGCCAAGCAGACGATGGACCTTGCCCAGCAGCTTTATCAAGAGGGTCACATTACATATATGCGTACCGACTCTCCCTCGCTATCTCAGCAGGCCATCAACGCCGCTCGGACCCAGGCCGCACAGCTCTATGGCCAGGAGATGGTTCCGGATGCACCTAGGGCCTACGGGGCAAAGAGTAAGAATGCCCAAGAGGCCCACGAGGCAATCCGCCCATCGGGAGACTCATTCAGGGAGCCCAAAGAACTCGCGGGCTCACTCGGTGCTAAGGCGCTCGCTCTCTATGACCTGATTTGGCGAAGGACCCTGGCTTCTCAAATGGCAGATGCCAAGCTCTCTACGACTACGGTGAAGTTTGCTGCCAGCGCCCAGGGCAAGGCTCTCGAGTTCAGCGCGAGCGGAACCGTGGTCAGCTACAAGGGGTTCATGGCTGTCTACGAGGTCATCAAGGAAGACGACGATGAAGAGCAGGCTAAGCTCCCCACGCTCGCTGAGGGTCAGGCAATAACTGCCGAGGAAGTCATCGCAAAGTCTCACCAGACTCAGCCACCTGCCCGCTACACAGAGGCGTCATTGGTAAAGGCTCTCGAGGAAAGGGGCATCGGAAGGCCCTCCACCTACGCGGCGATAATCTCAACCATCATCTCCAAGGGTTATGTCATCAAGCAGGGCTCAGCCCTGGTGCCGGAGTGGATTGCCTTTACAGTCACAAGGTTCCTGGAGCAAAACTTTGATCATCTGGTGGACTACGAATTCACGGCCAAGATGGAGGGCGACCTAGACAAAATTGCCCTTGGTGAGCTCGACCGCTCAACCTGGCTCAAGAGCTTCTATTTTGGTGATGATGGCCTCAAGGCAACAGTTGAGGGTCTAGGCGATAGCGACCCAAGATCAATCAACAGCTTTGACATCGGCGGCGGCATAACTTTGAGGACGGGTAAGTACGGCCCATACCTTGAGCTCATGGAGGACGAAGAGCGTCGAATAGTAAACATTCCCGAGGGGCTAACTCCCGATCAGCTCACCCACGAAAAGGCAGTTGAACTGGCAAGCGCCCCGCCGGTAGAAAACAGGGTTTTAGGTAAGGATCCGGAAAGCGGCCTGGACATCATTGTCAAGGACGGACGTTATGGGCCCTATGTGACCCTGGTGGACGAGGGGAACCCCAAGCCGAAGACAGCCTCGATTTTCAAGTCAATGTCCCCAGCTGAGGTCACCTATGAAGAGGCCCTCCAGCTACTGTCACTTCCCAGAGAGGTGGGTGTTGACCCGGAGAGCGGCAATGTCATCACGGCACAAAACGGCAAGTATGGCCCATATCTCAAAAAGGGAACCGACTCCAGGTCACTGGCAAGTGAGGAGCAAATCTTCACGCTGACCCTCGATGAGGCAGTGGAAATCTACAAGCAGCCAAAATATGGCGGTCGCCGAACAGCCGCTACCCCGCTCAAGGAGTTTGGCGAGGATCCGGCATCTAAGCTCAACGTTTTTGCAAAGACAGGACAGTTTGGTGACTATGTAACCGACGGTGTCGTCAATGCCACCATTCCAAAGGATGAGCCACTAGAGGAGCTGGCAGCAGACCGCGCCTTTGAGCTTTTGGCAATCCGTCGTGAGAAGCTAGGGGTAGAGCCGGGAGAGGCTCCAAAGACCACAAAGAGGAAAAAGCGCTGAGATGTTCATCACCTTCGAGGGCATAGACGGGGTTGGCAAGTCAACTCAGCTCGACATGCTTGAGAAGCACCTCATTGCTCAAGGCAGAGAGGTCGTAAGAACCTTAGAGCCAGGTGGAACCGAGCTGGGCCAAGAGATTAGACACCTGCTGCTTCATCGCAAAGGTGACGTCGCTCCAAGGTCAGAGGCACTTCTATACGCTGCAGATCGTGCCCACCACGTTGAGACCAAGATCAAGCCGTCGCTCGCCAGCGGCAAAGTTGTCCTATCCGACCGCTACTTTGATTCCTCAGTCGCCTACCAGGGCGCAGCTAGGGAGTTGGACGTGCAGGAAGTGAAAGACATCTCACTGTGGGCCATTGACCGCCTGCTACCCGACCTGACAGTGCTGCTGGATCTTCCAGCGCAAGAAGCTATGAACCGCAGAGGCAACAAGGGAACTGAGCCAGACAGGCTGGAGCGCGAGCAGGTCGAGTTCTTTGAGCGCGCCAGAGACGAATACCTGAGAATGGCAAATGAGCCCAGGTTCTTGGTTGTAGATGCAAACCTCTCACCCGAGGAGCTTCACTCTCAGGTGCTGGAGCGAGTAGCGAAGCTTAGCTAGATGGCTGGGGTCTGGGATGAGTTGCTGGGCCAACCGGAGGCCATTGAGCAGCTGAGTCGAGTGGTCACGGGTAAGGATGACGGCTTTCAGCACAGCTGGCTCTTCACTGGACCTGCGGGCAGCGGGAGATCGACAATCGCAAGGGCCTTTGCCGCCAGCTTGCAGTGTGAGCAGAACGGATGTGGCAGCTGCCAGCAGTGCTCTCTAGTTCTAGCCGGAGCTCACCCCGATGTTCGAGTATTGGCAACCGACAAGGTCATCATTTCCATCGATGAGGTGCGCGAGCTGGTCCAATTTGCCGCAATGGCATCTTCGGTTGGTGACTACCGAGTGGTCGTTATTGAGGATGCCGATCGTATGAGCGAGAGAACCTCAAATGTTCTTCTCAAGGCCTTAGAGGAACCCCAAGACAAGACCATCTGGATGCTGTGTGCGCCTTCTGCTGCCGACCTGCTACCAACAATTCGCTCACGGACAAGAAATGTATGTCTCAGGCTTCCAAGCAACCAAGAAGTAGCCCAACTGCTCGTTCAACGAGACGGCGTGGCTGAAGACCTGGCAATTCAGTCAGCGCGCCAAGCCCAGCAGCATGTTGGCATGGCCAGAAGGCTCGCGGTCAGTCAAGACGCTCGGGCACGAAGGCAAGAGACTATGCGAGAGCTTGCATCAATCACCAACCTCAGCGGCGCTATGGCGGCGGCAGAGCACCTCTTGAGTGTTGCGAAGCGGGATGCTGAGGCAGTTTCCCTAGAACGCGACAAGCAAGAAAAGGAAAAGCTGCTTGCCGCATACGGCCTAGGCCCCGAAGACAAGGTCCCTCCTGGTATTCGAACTCACATCAAGGAGCTTGAGGACAACCAAAAGCGCAGAAACACTCGTGCCCTTAGAGACGGTATCGACCGGGTCTTCACAGACGCGGAGTCTTTCATAAGAGACGTCCTGAGTATTCAGCTCGGAACCTACTCTGACCTAATAAACCAAGACCTACTAGAGGTTTTGAACCAGCGAGCCTTGCTTACCAGCGCCCAGCAGAGCGTTGAGATTCTGGATGCGATTAAGCAGGCAAGGGTGAGACTCGAGTCAAACGTGAGAGACCTGTTGGTCCTCGAAGCTCTTTGCACAACTTTGATTATGAGGAGGCAGGTTGCGG
>Ga0181555_1003530_pt1 | contig 12397 bp, 7 predicted proteins | sample 011ome_15_FD_145601 | JGI IMG/M metagenome (GOLD analysis project Ga0181555, IMG submission 145601) | Coastal salt marsh microbial communities from the Groves Creek Marsh, Skidaway Island, Georgia - 011504AT metaG (spades assembly) | ecosystem: Environmental > Aquatic > Marine > Intertidal zone >...
AGCATCAAAAACACAATCGACTTACCTTTAAACGAATTGCTTTGCCCGGAAAAGGGTCCTAAACGCATGACATGGATTTTTTGGAGTTTAATTTCATCCATTGGTTTAGTTCTTCCAAGCTTCCTAACAAACATAAAGGTCGTTAAAGCAAGTAGTCCTATTATCGATGCTGTGAGTATCTCAATCATTAATCCCTCCTTAGGATTGTTATTAAGTGGTCTTAATACTTAAACGGAGGAAGTAGAGGTTTGTGACAGAATTAGTTTAAATAACTTTCAACCATCTGCTGAGCAATGATAATATTTAGCCGATACTTCATTCAGAAATTAAAGCTTTATGAAAAAACCAAATAAACATGTACAAACAGTTTATGAGGAATATATTAGTAAGCACAGAACGACAACAATCTATCAAAAAATAAAAGAAAATATTTATTTTTCAGAAGGATATCCTAACGGAATTAATTGGGAATATCATCCAGATAAAAGCAATCTAAGAATTTACTATCCTTTTCCAACCTTTGAAGAGTTGAAACTAAATGGAGTAAAACATTATGCAGATTTTTCACCTGATATTAACTGGGTTGGAAATATTGAACCAAGGTTAGCTAATTTTTGGTTCTGCCTTCTTCACTGATTAAAAAGAGTTAAAAAATATCAAAGTTATGATATCGGCGAACTTCCAATTCGTCGCCGGCTACACCAATCGATCACCGATTTTTTTATATTTGAATTAACTCATAGAGAAGACGAAGACATACCCGGTCTAACTGGCTATATGACGGGCTATGATTTTAATGCTGAGGAGATTTTGAGTGCTAATTTAAAAATTAAAGCACTTTCTAAGGAACTGGAAATTGAGGCAGATTTTGAAGATGACAACATCAAATTATGCACTTGGAAAGTACAAAAGATAATCAATGATTATGGTTATCAGGATGTGGAGGTCTCCATTCAACTAACAGAATTTCATAACGAGTATTGCAAAGTTTTATGTACCAAGGAGCATGATTATTGTATTCATGGGCACTTTGGAGGCTTTAATGGTATAGATTATATTAGAGATGATAGTCTACCTTGGGGGGTTTACGTAAACCTGAATATTGATCATATGTATGATGCTGACCCAAAAGCTTTGCCTATACATTTGAAGCACTTTCCTTGGAATAGACATTATTAATTTAAATATGTTTCAATCATTTGCTGAGCAGAGATCGGATCAATCATTTGAACTAGAGCTTTATCAGGTTTTACAAAGTCCTTGTCAGCTCTTATAGAGGTTAAGTCACCGTCAATAAAGACATCGGTGTTAGCTGCAAAGACTCCGTACATCACCTGATAAATTGTTGCATCCATTTCATCGGTCATGGATGAAGCCAGTGACCAAACAGTGTTTACTTCATAGCTCTTAATTGTTTGTGGCTTTGGAATAGACGCTGGAATATTTACCTGGATGTTAAACATGGCAGGAGTTTCAGTGACTGGAGTCACAAAGGGGCCGAAGGTAATAAGTATTGCAACAGCAGCCATCATCAAGCCTGATGCAGGGACCCAACGAGTCCAGAACGTATCTTTAGGCTCTAGGGTCTCATCAATAAACTTGTGCAGCTTCTTATTGGTTTTATGCATCTTTTTGGATTGAAAAAAACTCTCAAGACGTTTATTGGCAAAGATCAATCTTTCATAAAACTCTCTAGCCACATCCGATGCATCAACAATGCTTCTAACTTCAGCAGAGTTGGAGTAGTCCATGCCATCATCGACGTATCCAGCTAATTGAAGTTTGAGACGTTGATTCATTTCTGCTTCCTCCCCAAACAATCTGCCAACAAAGCTCTCGCTCTTTTAGCTTTGGTTCTTAGGTTGCCCTTTGAAATATTACCGATGAATTTTTGGATCACATCATAATCATGCCCTGCCCCTTTCATTGCAAGAATAGTTCTATCTGTTTCATTTTGTTGCTTAAGGCAATGCATGAGCTCTTGATGCTCATAGGATTGTATTTTATTTTCATCAATAAATGGCTCAAGATCCAACTCATCAAAGGAATCAACCTTAGAATCTTTTCTACACATATCGATAAAGCCATTGCGTAAAATTGTCTTAGCATAGGCAAGAGGATATTCAGCAGATAAGAATTTATCTTTGTTCTCAATAAGTTTAAGTATAGTTGCCTGACATAGATCTTCAGCATCAGCCATGTTACCGCTAAGACTTAAAGCAAAAGGCAGAAGTTTTGGACTGACAATGTGCAAAGCTTCTTTCAGTGATGGCGGATTGAGTTTAGGTGGAGTAGCAACCTCAGAAACACGAGTCTGTGTTGGCGTAAATATATTGAGTGAATTGGTTGCTTCCATGTGCTTAATTAATACTACCTAATTTTTAGACCGCAATGGAAGAGTTAAGTTGCAAATAAACTTAATATATTTTGTAACAAACTAAATCTTGAATCGTTAGCTCTACATGATATTTTCTAAAATCTTATTAGTAATTAACGCTGGTGTTTCCCTGACATCACGAGCACTAAATCTAAGAACTTTAAAATTCATGCTTCTGAGAGCAGCATCTCTAGATTCATCATGAGCTTGTTGGTTTTTGTGCTGATCGCCATCAACTTCAATAACAATATTTTGACCTTTTGATGCAACAAAGAAATCAACATGCATATCAGCAACAGGATATTCAATCTCCGGATCAATACCATTTAAAATTAAAAGCTCAAATAATTTTTTTTGCTCTAAGCTAATATTTTCTAATTTTTGAATTTTTTTACAATATTGAGAAAGCTTCCCTAAGATCTCACCAGAAAAATTATTTCCACAATAGTCCATATCTCCAACAATAATTAATTGTCGCCTTGCCCTTGTCATAGCAACATTTAGAACATTTGGCGGTTTACTAATCCACATTGCAGATGAGTGATCCATGCCTGAAGAAACTACAGTGGAGAAAATCATAATATCTCTTTCTTGGCCTTGATAGACATGCGCTGTTCCAACGGCCACTCCACCAATTAAACCCTCTGAGGTAAGTGAGTCAGTAATTAATTCTGCTTGCTTTTTGTAAGGGGTGACTACTCCAATTGATAATGAATTATTAGAAGAATTTGCTTTTATGGACTTTACAGCTGAAATTACTGCAGAAGCTTCATCAGGATTGATCCATCCTGAACCTTGGGAAGGTTTTATAGATTTTCCTGCAACTTGCATATAACTTAAACCATCCTGAAGATTAGAGTATTGGTCTGGATTTTTAATGACCAAGGGTTTGTTATACTTTTTATGATAAATATTTAAATTTGAAAACCCAATGATTAAAGGATGGGACCTAAAATGTTCTCTAAGAACAATTTGATTCTGACCAGCCTGATAAAGGTTTAAGAAACTGGCAGAAAAAACATTATTATTAAAATGCCTTAATTGATCAGGAAAATCATCATAATTGTTAGAGTCAATAATTGCATTTTCTTCTTCTTGCTGAAGAGATGGAATTGAGGATAATTGATCCGGATCCCCTATGGCTGCAAATGACTTGCCCCTAAAGATTAATGGTAATGCATGAGTCATGGTGCATTGCGATGCTTCGTCCATAATAACAATATCAAATAATTTAGGAATCATGGGAATTGATTGCGATGACTGTGCAGTGCTAATCCAAATAGGAATAGCATTTAATGATTTTTGAAAATCTTTAAAGGCATTGTCTGGAATTACATTTCTATTTGAACTTAGTTTTCTACTTAAGCTAGAAATAGAATTCTGCAAATCTGAGTCTTTAGAAATTTTATCAAACCAAGAAATTTTTGTTTTCTCAAAGGCTAGTTTACCTATTTCTGAACGAGTCATCTCTAGCCTAGCTTTTAGCATATATTCATTGAAATCAGCAAAGCCCTCTTCAAGTTCTTTTTGTGGCCATGACTCAAGTTGAGTTTCCTTTATGAGATTTATCAGAGCCTTCATATTATCTTGCTTTGTTTCATCAAGAAGCTCTGCAGCCGAACTTAGTTGATTCAATGCTCGTTCCAATTCATTATTTGAAGCATCAATTAAACGATCCTTGCCCTCTTCCTTAAAAGAAATATATTTATCTCTTAAAGTAACAATTTTTTCTAAAAAATCATTCACTTTATCAATATCATTAAAGCTTTCTAATTCCAGCATAGGAATTTCTTTAGACGGAAAAGATTTTTTAATTTTTTTAAATGTGTCGCTAGCAAGAATGTTTTGAATTTCTGCTTGGATAGGGATTGAATCTGTATAAACTTGCATGAGTTCGTTCCATGAATCTAAAAGATATGACAATAATTTTTGATCATAAAAAGACTTAAAATTATTTGCTCTTCGATGGTCAGTAGTTTTATTTAATGCATTAATAATTGATTCATACTCCCGACCCTCATTGCTTTTAAACCATTGTTTCAATAGTGGTTGTTTTGATCGAAAATCAAAAACATCAGTTACTACTAGTTTAATTTTTTTAGATATATTAAGGCTTGCAGCTATTTTTTTATAATATTTTTTAGCTTTCACTGCTTCATCTTTTGTAGAGGTAATAAGAAGCAGCAACTTATCCCAATCTACATTTTTAGGCATGGATTGATTAGAAATTTTTGCTAGTTTAGCTTGATCCTTATAGGAAAAAAAATTTGACTCTACATCTTCATAAGCATCTAAAGAGATCTGATACTTATTTTGTTTAATTGTTAATTCCTCAAGGAGCTCAACATATTCAGCTAAAAGAGATCTAGATGTCTCATCAAGAACTCCCAATTTATTCCAAATTTTTATTGGTATTGCTTTTCGAAATAACTGCTCTAATGCAGATAATTGTTTATCTATCTTTGATAGTGGCCCATATGGCAATTTATTCAAAAATGTTTTGGGAGTTGTCTGATAATCTCCCCAGGCATTCAACCAATCTTCAAAATATGATTGTTGAATATTAACTTGATTTGTCAAACCTTCTGATGAGCATTGATTTTTTATTTTTTCAAGTTTTTTTTCTGCTGCAATTAGTGCTCTAAAAGATGACTCATAAATAGAAAGGTTATCATTTATAGATTTTTCTATTCTTTTTAATATCTCAATAGAATTATTTACCTCAGATATGTCATCCCATCTATTATCAATTTCTGATATAAGCTCACCTGGATCATCCTCTAGAAGCAGTTCATTTACATGAGATTCCAGTGAATCATTCATTTGCTTAAAGGCATCAGGGCGTGAATTATTAATCCAAGCTAGTTCACTGATATTTTTTACATCAGTATTGAAATTTTTTAAAATATGATTAGCTTCATCAGTTTGGGTGGCTATTTTTAGCTCCAAACGATTTAATTCATCGCTTTCAGCAGAAAATTCAGCATGGGCTGTAAAAAAAAGATCAGCCCAATTTGCAAACTCTTCTGTAGCTTTCAAAAAGCCTTCATAATTGATATTTTTTTTAAGAAGATTGTAAATATTCTCACTAAGTGATTTCTCCTCTTCAGCCACTAAAGATTTTGCTTTTAAGCATTCTGAGTATGCACTTTCAGCAGAATTATATAATTCAGTAATTTGTTCTGGTTTTTTAGAATCAATCAAGCTTTCTAATTCATTAGCTTTTTTTGTTAATTCTTTTTCTTTTAAATTGATCTGTTTTATATCGATATCATCAGGTGCTTGTCCAAGCATTAAAGTTTGCTGTAACACTTCATCTATGTTGTTTCTGTTTCTAGCTCCTGCTCTAACATACAAAGGAAATCCTGCATTAAATTCATCAAGACGCTCCTTAATAACATCAACAGCTGTATTATTTGAACTGGAGAATAAAACTGTTTTACCTTGAGCCCATGCATTAAGCAAAGCAGATAAGACAACCTGGCTTTTTCCAGTTCCTGGAGGGCCTGTTACCACGCTTAACTTATCCGAGGAAAGAAATGACTTTACAGCTTTTTCTTGTTCTGAATTTAGATTAACTAATGGAAGCAAGGTTGATGAATTTTTTTTGATTTGTTGTTGTTTATTAAAAATATCTAAACCGCCAGGTGACTTAGATAGATTTTTTTCTAGAGCCTCATAATCCCTCATTAAATTTACATTAAAAGGACTAATTCTTGATGGAGGTGTAAACAAAAACCAATTATTTAATTTTTCATCAAAGGAGAATTGTTCGCTGAGAAAGGGAAAATCATCAAAAAACACATTGATAATTCCACTTATGGAAAAATTTTTTGTCTTTTTTAAATCTTCTATTTTATTCTTTAACCAACTATCAAAGTCATCTACATGAGTATTAGATAAAATAGCTCTCACCAGAGGAGGAGATATCATCCATTTACTTTGACTGGGAGATAAAATGATTTGATCGCCTTTAAGCTTAAGATTGACTTCTTTATAGATCAAAGGATTTGTCTTTTCAGTGTTATTTCTAGATAAAATTGGACCTCCAATAAAAAACTGATCATGTTGACCAGCTCTAATTGCTGCGCTAAATCGTTCGTTATTTAATTGATCAAATTGAATATTCCAGGGCCCTGAAAAGGAATTTAATTTAAAGGAATTAATATCAGACGATCGGGAACCAGAGGTTTGATAATACAGTGTGAAAAAATCGTCTTCGCCTCTTTTAACGATTTCTTTGTGAACATTGATAATTTTTTTCCAATCCATCAATAAAGCATTTCATGAAAGTTATAAAAATAAAAGGAATTTTTAATGTCGTAGTTGCTTAATATTATAGTTTATTAAGTTCTAATAAATTCCAAATCAATCAAATCTTTCCTTAGAGTAAGTAATTAAATCGGGGCCCTCTAGTAATTCAGTTGATGGACCAACCCTAACATATGTATCTTTTCCTTTAACAAATACTTGATGGGCTGATTTAATACACTTGATTGCTAAAATTTGTTTTTCATGGATTGTTAAGGGAATGTATTCAATATTCTTCAAACTAGCAGCACTCAATTGTTTTTTAATCGTATCCTTAATTGTATTTATATATTTATCCATGGTTTTATAAAGCTGTTTCTTTCCTATCTCGACTTCTAGGCCAGTTATATCTGAGTTATCTGCAACACCAATATAAAGAGTACCTCCATGAGCATTAAGCATTCCTGCAATTGTTTTTATGCAACTAAAAATTAGATGATCCTCTCTTTTTTTTGTTTTCACATCAACTGCAAATGTTGATTTAAACTCTCTAGTTAATGTTTCACCTTGTTTAATATCATCATAAAACTTCTCTGACTCGCTCAATTCTATGCTTGATTTATATATTTGATCTAATTTAGCTATCTGCTCTGCTGAAGACATTGGTTTGATAGATAAGCTATCCTCAATTTCCATTAATAAAGATTTCAAAGAATGCAGTTTATTTAAGTTTTCAATGTTTTCTTGTTGAACTCCAAGATTTGGAATTGGAATTCTAATTTTTAGAAATTGATTTAGGCTTAGTCTAGGAATGGTTAACCCAACCTTAGAAAATTCTGCTCGCAATATCTTTCTACCTAAGCTACTTTGTAAGAAATTAATAACAAATTTCTTTTTAATTTTATGTGTCTTGATGGCAACCTGAAAATAGAATCTAGGTTTTGGGATTGAGTCTTCTTCAGGCATCTCATCGAGAATGCCTTTAAGGCCATGATGCTCTAATGAATTAATATAAAAATCATTTTCCTTTTTTTCAAATGTATCTTGAGTTCTATTTATTTCAATCAGGCCCTTATCTCTTAATTCTTGAAAAGAAATTAGTTTATAACCATATTGTGATTCCATAGAAGAGATAACCTTTGCAATCTCCCAATGATCAAAACCATCAAACATTGGTATGGTTGTCATCAAACCATCAAACAGATTTTCTTCAGATTGAATGGCCTCTTTATTAATTTTATCTTCATGCTCTTTAAGCTCTGATCTGAAGGCTTCATCAAAAACCTGCTGAACTCCAAAAGATGTCATCTTAATTTGGAGTTCATGAAATTCACCATCTCTATATCTTGAAAAAAAGGTTTCTTGAATATCTGTCTTATGTGAAACAAGAACTAGTGTAGGGGTAATATTCGTAAATTCTCCTAAAAATTGATCTGGCATTTGAATGACTGCAGTAACCTTGAAACCCTTTTCATCTATGGTATTTAAAAATTGAGAAGCGCCATGGCTTTTAAAAGTTCTATAGTAACCAGGCATTAAAAAACCCGCTAATCCTCCATCATTTAAGTGATCAAGAATATTTAAACAAAGTGTTCGCTCATCTAGACGCTGTATGTTCCAAGGTAAATCAGCGTATATAAAATCAAAGTTTCTTTTGATTTTATTTTCATCAAAAAATTCTCTTGGAGACTGATCAGATGATTTAATAATTTCTGAATGCTTAATACCTTCGAATGGTACAAAGTTAGGCAACCATTTTATTCCACCTATATATAATAGTTTTTTTTTAGAAAAACCTAATTCTTTTACCAGTTCAGTAAGAATTTTAGAAAGCAGATTTTTTTCTTTCATATTGAATAAGCCCAGATTACTTTAAATCTCTATATCCTCGAAACAAAAACATTATCCATATCTATATAAAGTATTTTCATTTTAAATAATCTCAAATTATTTTTATCTTTTTGATAACAAATTTCATTCTATCTAAATTTTAACTTGCCCATTCATCAGCATAGGTAAGATCCAGTCTCGGAGTTGCCGTAATTGTTGATTCTCGTTATCTAATAAAAAGGATTTCAGAAGCATTGGGCTTACTACTTCCGAAAAAGACTTAGTAATGCCTTTCCCGCCATACGGCAAATTAAAGGCTTTAAGGACACCGTGCCTTATACCTTTATGAATACTCCCCGTAGAAGATTGTTTTGTAAATGCTCTGATTTCACTACTAGATAGCATCATATATAAAAACTCAGATGTAACTCTTTCAGAGTCGGCTCTTATCGTGAACACCGATTCGTTAATATTCCAATTAGCAGGCTTTTCTTGTATAAGATAAGTCACCCCCACCGGCTGAATACTTGTAAACAAGACGTCACCAACTTGCAGGTTAGACCTTTTATCAATTATTTCCAGTGACTCATCACTTACGCGATCACATCTATCATCAAAAATAATCCTCCCATTTTCTATACTCTTAATAGTGATGTAATAGTTCTCTCCTTCACCAAGGCTAAAGTTGTTTCTAGGGTTAAGCCCGGTCGCACTTCGAGTAATAATATCTTTAAGCTTGACTTCACTCCACAAATCAGGAATTTCTCGTTTTAGCGCTTCGTTGTAGACCATTTTTCCTCCTGATGATTTATAGGGCTTACCATTCTCATCTGGAAAATCGAATTGTACAAACCAATAGTCATAAATTAGCTTAGCCATGGTTTCTAATTCCAAAATTATTTGGTTATTAATCTCAATTTTTTTGTCTATATCACTTAATAAATTAGCAATAGGCTCCCAGCTTTTTAAATTTGGATAAGGAACTTCAAATTCCTGTATAGACTTCAACCCAAGATTTTTAATTGTTGACCCAGTTGCGTTTTGGTAAAAATATTTTTGGATATTCTTAAGTTGGAAATAATAGTAGTAAAAAATATTTATTCCTGTCTTAAAATTTAAATATGCCACACTCTTTCCGAGCATTATCTTTTCATCATTATAAAAAGCCATCTCCCCAATCGTGCCATTAATAGATAGTAGTAAAGAATTTTTATTAAGCTCAATAAAATTGTCTTGCCATTCAAAATCAGGCACTTCCTTGGTATCTTTAGAGATTATAATCTTGCCATCTACTAAATTATTTCCGTTGATAAAGAATATATCTGAATTGTTGCAATACTCAGGGGTACCGTGCAAGCCATCTCCAATTCTATTACATAGAGTCTTAAGCTGTGCTTTTTCCCATCTGTTAATCCCCATATTTCAATATCTTTAACTGCTTTCTAACTTTTTCTGTTAATTCAGCTGATTGATGAGATAAGGCACCTAAATTTTTGGAAAAATGTTCCAGTTTTTTTTCAAAATCTTCCTGTGTTATATCCACATAATCAATCTTTATGTCAAAATACTGTCCAGCACTAAGTGAGAAGTTCTTCGCCACTATATCTTCGTAACTAACAACTACAGAGAAATCATCAAGGGCTTCTTTGGTACTAAAAGTATCGATAATTTGCTGCTCATCAGAATCGCTTAATAAAGTTTTTTGGTTTTTTCCCTTCTTTACTTTTTTACCAAGATTTGAAGCATCGATTAATATAACATCGTCTTTATTTTCCTTATCTATAAAAATAATGGAAACATTGGTACCAGTAGTTGCAAAAATATTGGAAGGCATGCTCACAACTCCCGATAACATTTTCTCTTCCACTAGTTTTTGTCTTATCTTTTTATCGATTCCACTTTGGGCAGTTATAAATCCGGTGGGCACGACAATAGCAGCTTTTCCGGTCTTGCTTAAGGAATGGATAATATGTTGCATAAATAACAGATAAATTGCCATAGAGTCCTTTTTTTTAGCTGGAATTTTAGGAACTCCAGCAAAAAATCGATCTGAATCCTCTAACTGATCGCGATAGTCAGAAAAATCTAATTTGAATGGTGGATTTGCTACGATGTAATCGAATTTTTGAAAGTTGCCGTTTTCTGATCTGTGGTAAGGCTCAAGAATAGTATTGCCTTGAACAACATTGGGTATGGAATGAACAAGATCATTGAGGATTAAATTTAACCTAAGGAACGAGGATGATTTTTGAGAGATATCCTGGGAGTAAATAGTGCACTTATCTTCACCAATTTCGTGAGCTAGATTCATCAAAAGAGTTCCTGAGCCTGCTGATGGATCGTAGCAGGTAACATTATCAACGTCTTCATTAACTAAACAGCGCGCCATAACTTTTGCAACAGCATGTGGAGTAAAATACTCAGCATACACACCTCCACTATCGTTATTGTAGTCCTTAATAAGATACTCAAAGATGCTTGCATAAAAATCAAATTTTTCATCAAATATATTTTCAAAACTAAATCCAACAAGTTTATTAATAATAGCCTTACAAAATCCATCACGATCCTTAAAAACATAATGACTTATATCCTCAAAGAGAGCTATTTTTTGTCCCTCATTAGTTATGGCAGAGAAAATTCCGCTATTTTTTCTAGCGATATCAATCAATGTTTTGTCAAAAAGATCAGCAAAATTTGGTTCATTTTGTTGGATGAATAGTGATGAGATAAATTGGTCAGGACTAATCTGTGCTGTGCTTTCGAGTAGTTGCATCATTAGCATTTCGTATTCATCAGCACTGAAGTTTCGTAAGACCTCATCCACGTTATCGGCATGATCAATTTCAGCATTTAATTTCTTTACTTCGTATATGAATTTATCATTGAGGAATTTATAAAGAAAAACCTGAGCAATAATTTTATACTCATTTCCATCATTACCTAAGCCATAGTTGGCACATACAGCTTTTAACTCGTCGATGAGAATTTTAGTTTGTCTTTCAAATTCTTGGACTTTCGTCATCCTATTTCCTAAAGATTAAATTTATGCAGCTATGCCGTTATATTCGTTTATGTATTCTCTCACTAAATATCCATTAATTCTCCTTACTAAAGGCGCTGTCAATGATATATTCTGTTTTTCTTTAAATTCAGCAATGATTAAACGTTCAATCATTCTCTCTACAAATTCTTCATTATCCAGCATTTTAGAATTTTGCTGCACATGATCATCTACAACTAGCTTAAGGCCACTTAGCGCATCGAACAGCTTACTCTCAGTTTCTGTAAGTGGGTCTTTCTCCATTAGGCGTTTATGTACGCGAGCATACTTCTCATCATTATCATATTTAGCTTTTAATAATTGATTTACGCGTTCAAGTTCCTTCGCCTGTAAATTAATTTTATTAAGTGCGTTAATATTTTTTTTAATTTCTTGCTGTGAAACTTCGCTCAAATTCTTCTTATTGAATAGACGCTCCAATTCCTCTTTTAAAGATATGAATTTAGGATCCTGGTGATCAAAGTTTCCATTAAGACCCTCCCGAGTCTTTTGCAAGGTATCTTTAAGTTCATCAGCAAGTAACATCTCTGCTTCACCAATTTTTGTAAATGCAAAGATGACATCTTCTAAAGCAGAATTGAGTAGGTTTGTATCATCTACTTTATTTTCTATACTCTCCTTTAAATTAATTAGTGCAAGCCTATTGTTAGCTTCTCTAGATAGGACACTAAGTTGCTGAAAATCTAAGCTTTCAATCATTTCATAGTCACCGCTCAGCCTAATAAGATTGTAAAGACTTTTTGCATTGTTAAGAGCTTGCGTAATTTTTAATATTTCAGGGCGAGAGTTAATTTCAGTAATCTGCCTGGAAAATATTTCAGCATTTTTAGTATCAAAATGAAATAATACATCCTTGATCTCGCCGATTTCAGAAT
>Ga0181555_1003532_pt1 | contig 12395 bp, 4 predicted proteins | sample 011ome_15_FD_145601 | JGI IMG/M metagenome (GOLD analysis project Ga0181555, IMG submission 145601) | Coastal salt marsh microbial communities from the Groves Creek Marsh, Skidaway Island, Georgia - 011504AT metaG (spades assembly) | ecosystem: Environmental > Aquatic > Marine > Intertidal zone >...
GAGCGAATTGTTGTTTTTGAGAAGCGATGAAAATGATGAGAGGAGAAGGTTGAGTGGCGGTTTCGCGGGGCGAGAAGAAGAGGGAACGACAAAAGCTTTCGAGGAGGAAGAAGAAGAAGAAGAAGAAGAAGAGGAGTTTTTTGAGCTGGACGCGAAGGCACTTTTCGCGCCGTCTCCTGTGTCATCATCGGTGGCGTTATTAAGAAGTGACGGTAAAGTATCGTCGTCCGACGACGAGGAAAACGAGGAAAACGAGAAGAAAAAGAAGAAAAAGCTCCTCCTCGTTCGAAGAGAAAAGATACGCGAGACGAACGTTCAGTTGGACGAAGACGTGCGAAACGTTCGGGACTTATTGGAGCGGTTGAAAACGAATCATTATTACCGCAGCGAAAAAGCTACGAGTTTTAGCGAAACAACTCTTCTTGGTCGCGAGAGCGGCGAGTTGTTTTTCGAAAAACAACGAAGAGACGACAGCGAAGAGGATTTTTACGAGGACGAAGTTAAAGAAGAATCGAAAGAAGAAGATCGAACGCGACGACGCCAACTGCTGCTCCTTCAAAACCACCTCCTCCTTCCCACCAACGCCGAAATCGCCGGCGTTACTGCGACGACGCAAACGCCGCGAACAAAAAAAACGGAAGATTGGTCCGTACCGGCGGAGGATCTCGTCCTACTTTCTTCTTTTCGAGACGACGACGAAAACAACGAAAACTTCGTCTCCTCAAACCCTACCGCGGAATCTCTCCGAGCCGCCGGTATTATCTTTTAAAAGAAGACGTTCATCACAGAAAAAACTCGCCTTCGCGAGAACGGAAGAAAAACGCGCGTATTAAAAACGTGCGCACAAAAGGTGCTCGCATTCATTTTTGGAACGTACTTCATGGGTTGGTCGTAAAACGCCAGAGAGCAACAAGAAAGAACGGTATGATGTATATTCTTCTTAGAAGAAAGTATGCAAAACGTATTTTCGGTTTTCAAAAACCTTATTTTCTGCTGTACTCTCAGCGCGTTCTGCTTAGAGAGAGAGAGAGAGAGAGAGAAACAGCTGCATTATTCAATTAGGGTTTAATACCCTAAATAATACTGCACCACGAAAATTAAAATTTTTAACGCGCGCGCTTCGTCAGAAGGCGGAACGCATTCAAAAGCAGTATTACTCGTCGCACACATGCCGTTAACGCCCTCTGCCCAAGAATTCGTGCCTCCAAAAGGTGTTGTTCCTTCCACCACCGTTGCGACAACGAAAGCAACGAATGCGACAACGAAAGAGGACGACGAAAAGAAGAATTCGAATTCGAACGCGAACGAGAAGAAGAAGAAGACGACGAACAAAGACGACGAAGAAGACTTGAAACAACTCCCGTTCGATTTAACACCACACGATGCGTTTAAAACCGATTTTCAAATTGGGCAAAAACAATTAGGCGTAACGCCAATCGTTCACGCGAAGAAGTTTTCGAAAGCGATCGCGATTAAAAAGCCTTCAGTTGTTTTGGGAGTCAAAGAGAAGACAAAAGCGAATACGACGGAAAAGGACGTCGAAAAGGAAACGACGAGTCAGAGCAACAACACACAGTTTCCTCCTGCGCCTCCTCCTTTATCGAGCAGTGGTGGTGGGAGTACTAATACTAACAGCATCAAAATTGGTTCGGTGTTTCAGAAAGGCGGTCGCGTCCCGACGAAGACGACGAGCGAGAGTCTCGAGGCGAAGCGAGCGAGCGAGGCGACGAAGACGAAGGACAACAACAACAACAACAACGCTTCTTCTTCTTCTTCTTCTTCTTCTGCGAGTGTCAAGGTCGTCGCGCCGGAAGAGTCGCCGACGCCGGTGAAACAACCACCACCGCGACCGTTACCAAGGGAGAAGGATTTGAAAGCAGAAGAGGCGAACGACGACGGTAAAACGAACAATCGAGAGAGTAAAGGATTATTCGGCATGGTTGGAAGCGTCATCGGATCGACGGCGACGTATTTGTTCACCTCGCCGCAAGGGAAGAAGAGTAATAAAGAAGGCGGCTCGCAAGAAGAGTTGCTCTCTGATGCCACCGATGCTGACAATACTGCAATAAAAAAAACGGAAGAGAAATTGAGCGAGAAGAAGAAGAAGAAGAAGAGCAACGACGACGACGACGCGTCGACGAAATCTGGGAAATCGAACACCTCGGAAACCGGGTCTTTTAGCGGCGCGAAGAAGAAAAATGACATTAACAACAACAACAACAACAACAAAGCGACTTTTACGACGCCAACAAAAGGAGGAGGAGGATCGAAAACGACGCCGACGAAAGAGAGTAAGAAGAGCACGCCAACGCCGTCGCCAAACGCCAAAGGCGGGGCCGCCGCTGCTGCGAATAATAATAATAAAAATGATAGTAATACTAAAGACAACAACAACAACAACAACAACAACAACAGCAGTAAACCGAGCGTGTTCGATCGATTAACGCCGTCGGGAGACGATACGAAGAGTAAGAAAGCGATTACCACGACGACTCCGGAAAAAAGCGACGTGTTTAGTAGACTCCAACGCAAAGATGGGACGCCGGTTTCTTCGCCTTCTTCGCAATCTCAGCCGCAAAAGAAGAACAACGGCGGTACGCCCGAAAGCAGCAGCAACGGCGGCGCTAAATCGAAAACAAAAATCGATCGAACCGTGTCGCAAACGGTGCAAGCTCCAAAAGCGCACTCGCCGATGAAGCAAGAGAATTCGCCGACGCCGACGAAATTAAAAAATCCGCCGAGCGGTTTGATGCCGAACGCGGCGGCGAAAATCAACAACGCGAAGGAAACCATCAAAACGCCTTCAAAATCGAACGACTCTAACAACGACAACAACAACAACAACAACAACAGCAAAAACGAACTGAACCAAGAAATCGAACGTTTACGAACCGAAAATCAACAGCTTAAAGCGGCGGCAGCGACGAGTGGTCGTTTAGCTGTCGCCTTGGGACGCGCGGATGAAACCGCCGCGCAAAGATTGAAGAAAGAGAAGGAGGCCGTGAAAGCGGAGAAGGAATCGATAGAAAAAGAAAAGACGAAATTGCAGAAAGAGAAAGAGTTGATCGAAAAAAGAACGACTGAAACGGAATCGAAGACGAAAGACGAGATAGAGAAGGCTTTAGCGGTGGCAAAGAAGAGCGCGGACGAACGGGTGGCCGAGGCGGAGAAGAAAGCAAAGGCGGAGGCGGAAGCGTCGGTAGCGAAAGCGCGCGAAGACGCGAGAATAGCGGTGGAGAAAGCGGAAAGCGATGCGAAGAAAGTCATCGCAGACGCCGCCGCTGTTGCTGCTACTGCTGAGATAAAGAAACAAGAGGCGACGTTACCAACATCACCACCTGTTCTTGTCGCCGCTCCTACTCCATCATCAGTCGTCGACGAAGAAGAACTCAAAGCCATGCGCGACGAGCTCGAGAAGAACCGCTTGGCGTTGAAACAAGCCAAAAGCGAAGCGCGTATTTCGCAAAAAGAAGCCAGCCGATTGAAAGACCGATTAGAAGATGCGAAAAAGGACCCGCAAGCGTTCGCGGAAAGGCAATCGGAAGGCTTTAAAACGCCAGTTGGAACGCCGTCGAAATCGTCTTCGTTCGACTCCTCCGTCAACGACAACGAACTCTCGGCGAGTAAAAGTCAGCAAGAATTTTTCACGAATTTGTTGAGGAAATCACCGTCGGGGACTACAACTACAACTACAACTAATGCCGCCCCTAAAAACGAATCGGAATCTTTAGCCTTGATCGAAGCTCGACAAGAGCGCGACGAAGCTCGAAAAGCGAGCGAAGAGCTCTCGAAAAAAATAGCGGATGTTTCCGAGGAAAAAGACAAAGTCATCGCAAAATTGAGAAAAGACGTGAAAGAGTTGAACGATAAGAAAGCGACGGAGACGTTAACTCGAGCCGCGGAACAGGAAGAGACGAAAATGTTCTTAAATGCCTCTCTAGACAAATACAAAGAAGATATCAAGAATTTGAACGAAGAACTCCACGAGTTGCGAGACGCCAAGACGACGGTGAAGAAGTCGCAAGACGAAGCGTTGGAGGCGTGCTTGAAGTTGAAAAAAGCCGAGGAGGAAATCAACGAGTTTAAGAGGCGAAAGGACGAGAGCGAGACGTTTCGTGCTGAACGAGAGGAAATGTTGAAAACAATCGAAACAGAGAAAGAGAAAGCGGCGAAACACGTTGAGACGATTCAGGTGTTGAAGAATATGGACGACGAGCGAAGGATTTTAATGGAGACGAACAAGAAGCAAATCGAAGGATTGAACGAAGAGTTGGAAAAAGAACGAAAGGAGACTGAAAAAGCGAAAGACACTGCGGCGTCGATGAAGAAAGAGTTGAAAGATATGCTGGTCAATGCCATGGAAAAGCAGAGCAAACTGACCGCGGCGGAGAAGGAAATCAAACAGTTGATGGAGCAGCGTCGCCTTGCATCTACCGACGAGAAGGACGCGGCGGAGGAACTTCGCGTGAAAGAATTGGAAGACAAAAACTCGCAGTTGATGGAACGAAACGAAAAATTGAAGGAAGAAGTTTCGTCGGCGTTAGCGGACGCGAACGGTGTGCGTGCGGAGATGACTAAAACGCAATCCGATGTGAACGTTGAAATCGAATCGTTGCGATCGAAGCTTTCGCAAGCGCTCGCAGACGCGGAGACGTTTCAAATTCAATTGTCCGCCGCAAAGAAGGAACACATCAACGCGGATAAACACGTGGATGAGATGTTGATGCAGTCGCAAAAAGAGTGCGAAGCGTTGAAAGCGGAAGTCAAAGACATCGACGGGTTAAAGAAGCAACTCAAACTGTTGGAAGGCACGAAAGCAGAATCGATTAAATTCGCCAAGGAAGAGACGAAGAAGTTTGAGATTGAATCCAAGAAATTCGCCGCGGAGAAGAAAGCGATGGAAAGTGAAAAGAAACAGTTGATGATGCAAGTGGAAAGTTTAACGAAAGAAATCAATTCGCATTCGGAGAAGAACGTGGAGACGACCGCGCGCGTTAAATCGCTCGAAGCGTCGAAAACGATCGCGGAAGAGGCGTCCAAGAACGCGAAAGAGTTGCAAAAAGAAAACGCTCGGTTACAATCGAAGATCATCTCGTTGGAGGCAAAAACGCAAAAGTTGCAAAAAGACGTGGAGAAAGCGGAGAGCAAGGCAAAGAAGGCTGCCCCGTTACCTCCACCTTTGTCGCCGTCTTCATCCGATCCAGTTGCAACAAAAGCGTTGCAAAAGCGCTGCGAAGACGCCGAAAGAAAACTGAAGCTGTCGAAAGCGAACGCGGCAACGTTGGAACTTCGCGTGAAAGAGTTGGAAGAGAACGCGATGGCGTCGCCAAAACAGTCTTCTTCGATTCCTTCACCGAAAAATTCGTCGGCCAAGAAGGGCAACAACAAAAAGAGCGGGAACATCTTGGAACCAAGCAACGGCGGCAACGTGCTTTCGACACTCTCTGGGGGCGACCAACAGCAATCTTCATCGGCTCGAGAACGTGAACTCGTCAAGCAGCTCGAAAATGAAAGACACGCGAGAGCGATGTACCAACGCGACAGTCGAGACAAGCAAAAGCAGATCGATGAATACAGGAAAAAGTTGTCGACATACGATAGATCGACGCCTTTTCGAGGAGGAGGAGGAGGAGGAGCGCCTTCGACTGCCATGGGAGGACTCCCGCCGCCGCCGCCGTCGTCTTCCAAAGGAACGTCTTTACTCGGTAACACGTTGAACACTTCCGCTCATCATCATCATCATCAACAACAACAACAACAACAACAACATCAACATTTACCGTCGCCGTCGTATTCTAGCATGCAAACCCAACGCGGCGGCGGTCAAACGTCTTTTGACGTTCCAACGTCGAATGGCAAGAACAACAATACCCCCAACAACACCGGCGCGAACGAGCGACAAGGAGGCACAGGAGGAGGAGGCTTACTCTTCACCGGCACCCAGCGACGCACGCAAAGCTCCGCCTTACTCTCTTCTTCTTCGAGAAAATTCGGGAATTCGATGAGCGCTTTACGCGGAGGAACCACGCGATTACCACCACCACCACAACAACAACAACCATCCATCGTCGTCGGCCTCGACGACCCGCGGAACAACCCGTTCTCTCGCGGCAGCGCAAACAACACCGCGAGTAGTAAAGTCGTCAGCACGCCCGCCGTCAACAAGTCTTTAGAAAGCATGTTCGCCTCGCCGACTACTCGGCAAAGCTTCGAAAGAAGTAAACAACATCAACACCACCGATTTTAAAGACGAGGAAAAAAGACGCAAAAAGGCGCATTAAACATTCAACACTGATACACTAGATAGGTTCTTCTTCGGTTTTGTGTATGCTATGAGATGTATGTACTTTTATTATTCTATTATTCGCAGCGCTTCTTACAATATTTAGTAGTATTTTTACTCGTCTGGTGTTGTGTGTCCTTCTCTTATTAAGAGTTTAGGGTTTTGGCATTAATTTCAAATCTCTCCTTCTTTGGATAAAAGTGACACAAAAACGGCGCACAAACGCTGCTTACTTGGAAGAAGAAGAAGACAAAGAAGAAGACAAAACCGGAGTTTCAATCGCGCTCTTCTTACTTTTGTCTGATTTTTGCATTTCTCGTCGGCTTCTCTTCCATCTCTCTTACTTTATATCGTTCAGATCTGCCTGCGAGGAGCGTTCGTATTCTCATCATTTCGTCTCTCTGTTTGACGGTTCGAATTTGATCAAAAATCCATCTCATGGAGGGAGCGAAGAAGACGTCGAGACGATCCCCAAAGAACAGCGGGAGAGATTCGCCGACGTCTTCGTTAGCGGCGCATCCCGGTGGGAGATCTTCTTCCTCCTTTTTTACTAACGAGAGTCACGACGAGGATGATTCCTCCTCGGGAGGAGAGTTTGAAACCGAGAAAAAGAGGAAAACAACAACGAGGGAAAAAGACGCGAAGAAAATGGAACCAGCGCAAGTGGCGAAGACGTTCGAGCGTCGGTGGGTGAAAATTGGCGACCTGGAATACGACGTGACGGATATGAAGCACCCTGGAGGGTCGGTGATTTATTACATGTTGTCCAACGTCGGCGCGGACGCGACGGAGGCGTTTCGAGAGTTTCACTATCGATCGCGAAAAGCGGAGAAGATGTTGAAGTGTTTGCCGCAGAGGAAGTACGACGCGAAGAGTCACTACTCCTCTAAATATAATAATAATAATAATAATAGCAATTATCAGCCGATTGATACTAGCGATAGCGCGATGTTGAAAGACTTCGCAACGTTTCGCCTCGGTTTGGAGAAGGACGGGTACTTTACGCCGTCGCTGGTACACGTGGCGTATAGAATCGTCGAGTTGATGTTTACGTTCGCGCTGGCGACGTATTTGATGGCGAAAGGGTACACGACGTTATCTGTGATTACCTACGGCGCGTTTTTTGGCGCTCGATGCGGGTGGGTGCAACACGAAGGCGGACACAACTCCTTAACCGGGAACATTTGGATCGATAAACGCATCCAAGCGTGCTTGATGGGTTTCGGTCTCGGTACATCCGGCGACATGTGGAACGTTATGCATAACAAACACCACGCGACTCCGCAGAAGATTCGACACGATATGGATTTGGATACCACCCCCGCGGTGGCTTTTTTCAACACCGCGGTGGAAGAGAACAGAGATCGCGGGTTTTCTCGGCTCTGGTCCAGATTCCAAGCGTGGACGTTCGTGCCAATCACCAGCGGCGTGTTTGTCATGGCGTTTTGGTTGTACGTCTTGCACCCGTCCAAAGTCTTCAAGAAGAAGAACTGGGAGGAAGCGTTTTGGATGTTGTCTTCGCACGTCGTTCGAGCGTCGTTGATTCAATTCGTCCACCCTTCGAACGTCTCCTTCGCGCGCGCGTACGGCCTCTACGCTCTTTCGCAGTGGATCGCGGGCATGTATCTGTTCGCGCACTTTTCCACTTCGCACACGCACACGAAAGTCGTCGAGTTCAAGGACCACCCGAGTTGGGTCCGATACGCCGTCGAGCACACGGTTGATATTAGCCCAGACCGCGCGTACGTAAACTGGCTCATGGGTTACTTAAACTGCCAAGTCATCCACCATTTGTTCCCGGATATGCCGCAATTTCGTCAACCGGAAGTGTCAAAGAAATTCGAACTCTTCGCCCGAAAGTGGGGTTTGGAATACACGGTGATGACGTACGGCGAGGCATGGAAAGCCACGTTTAAGAATTTGAACGACGTCGGCAAGCATTACTACGAGGAAGGACGGGTAAAGGATAAAGAGCGGAACAGCGAAGAAAACGCGAAGACAAAAAAGATCAAATAATATTAAAATAGTATTCATACTAATACACGAGTAGATATTATTACATTAAAGAAGGATAATGCTTTGTTGTAAGTACGTTGTTTTACTACCACTCGTTGTTGCGCTCGCGTGTATTGGTACACCTATCTATATTTGTTCGATTAAAAAGTTGACAAAACCACACAAAAACGCATTTTCGGGAAAAAGAGAAGAAAGAACGTTGACTTTAGAAGAATAATAATAATGGGGAAAAAGATGTCCGGCGCGCAGAAAAGGAAGAAGAAGAAGGAGAAAGAAGCGGCCGTGAAGGAAGCCGTGGCGGATATGGAGCGTTTAAAGCTTGGACCGACGAAGTTGTGGACGGGGTTGGTGTTGCATCATAAGGATGTGTTCGTCTCGCATGTGATTCCGAAATTGAATAGGACAGATCAGTTTTTCTTTTCGAGAGTGAATAGAGAGAGTTGGGAAGTGCTTGCGTATGCTGGGGTAAACGTATCGCGTTTAGGTGTAATTGTTCACGAATGTTCATCGATTTCGACGTTGGAATTGGCGTGGAATCACTTTCCCTGGGGAAAGAAATTTGAAGATGGAGATGTGATGGATCAAACCTCGTTTTGCTGGCAAGTTGCTGCAACGGAGAAACTCGAGTTGCTCGAGTGGGCGAGAGAAGTGAAACATTGCGAGTGGGATGAAAAGACGATTACTGGGGCAGCAACTATAGGTAATCTCGAGATACTAAAGTACTGCTTCTCTAATGGTTGCCCGTGTGATGAAGAAATGTCGTGTAAAATAGCTGCTGTAAGAGGACATCTCGACTGTGTTCGATTTCTTTTCGACAAAGTGAAACCTTCGCGAAAGACGGTAGTGGAAGCGGCAGGACAAGCAACAGCTAGTGGTCACGTGGAGATCTTGAAATATATCGTCGAAGAAAGAAAGATATCTGATTTAGCAAAGTTCGCCTGCGCGGGAAACGCTACGTGGAATGGCCAACTTGATTGCCTCAAATACTTGGTCGAAGAGGCGAAAGTGCCTCTCGACAACACGCGATACGTCTCTTTCGCTCGTTACAAAGAGCACCACGACTGCCTGAACTACGTGCGAGAAAAAGGGTGCCCGGAACTAACGGACGAAGAATACGCCAGATTTGCCAAAAGTCAAAGAGAATAATGGTCACCACTGAGAAGATAGATAGATATACACGTATTCCATCCTGCGTATATTTTTGGGGTTAAAAGTCCTCTCACAAAACCACGAACGAAATTCCTCAAAACTTTTGCATTCAAATTCAAAGCTTTTACATTCATACGATGACGACGACGACGATGTTTAAAGCGACGACGACCACCACAATCGTTACCAAAACGACGCTTTTACTCGCGTGTCTTCTTCTGAGCTCGATCTTCTGCGCGTTTGCACGCGCAACAAAAGAAACCCCGACGACGAGTAATCGTCTTCAATCCGTTTTCAAACACCAAGCGGAGAAGAAGATTATGGAAAAGGAGCACGTTGGTGCGAGTGTAGCACGAAGAAGACAATTACTCGAAGACGAAGAGCAAGAGGAATACGAAGAGAACAACGACACGAACGAAGTGGACGAATCTGCAGTCATGGACGCGATCGAGGAAGCGGATTCAACGTCAGATGAGATGCAACATCCGACCGATTTCGAGGCCACCGATCACACGGATTTGTACACCGCGAAAAGAGACCGCGACCGCGCGTGGGAGAAAGCGAGGAAAGGGTCGGGATTTTTGGACGAAAATCAAGGCCATCGAGTGAAAATTGTCACCAGGCGAGCGTCGGAGCGGAGGAAAGCGACGAGTGGGAACAACTACGAACACGGGACGTGGGTGCAGATTGGACAGAACCACGCGTTTGTGAGCAAGCACTCGGAGGCGTTTAAGAATCCAGAGTCCGGGTTGTATACGACGACGGTGGCGGACGATAACTTGAGAGCGGCGTTAGGGCTCGGTAAAGATACCAGCGACGCGGAAATGATGCAACAATCGACCAACGAGAGACGATGGGGGAGGAACTCGGATAAATCGTACCGAGATAAGGTGTGTTCCGGGACGAGGCACGACATGCCGAGGTGGTGTAAAGGCCCAGCCGGGAAAGGCGGCGGCGTGGCGAATAAGTTGGACGATGCCGAGCAATACTGGCGAGAGATGGCGCGGAAGAGACAGGAGGCGAAGATGACTCTGTTGACGGCGCACCAGGCGTTTTTGAAGGAGGACGCGATTCAAAAAGAAGCCATGGTGTATACGAAGAAGGCGTTGGAGGCGCAAGAGAAGGTGGACGCCGCGGCGAGGTTGGCGCAACAGCGTGAACAAGCCGAAGCGGACACGTTGAAAGAAGACGAGATGAGCGAACAACAAGCCTGGCATCGATTGTCGTCGTTGAGGCACCAAGTCGTGAAATACCGAACGATGACGAGAGAGCAAGTGGAAGAGATGGAACGAGAACAACGCGCGTTGGACAGAAGAATGGGACAAGAAGAGCGATTACGCGCGAGCGGCGAGAGAACTCGAGTATCCGGGGATGCCGCAAGAGTGACGGATGAGGTCGATAAAGCGAAGCAACGGTTGCGACGGGCTGGAGAGAATTTGAAATCCTCCGTCGTCGCGCATAAAAAGTTGGAGCAAAACCGATTGAGTTCGTCTTCTTCCAACGACGACGACGAAGAGGATGGGGACGTCGAGGACGAAGAAGCCGACGATAACGATGGTGGAGGACACGAAGAAGTGAAGTGATTGACTTCTTCTTGAAGAAAATATTATTATTTTATCTACATCATTAGCGGCGTGTTTGTGTTTGTCCATTGTTATATTCTATAGTCCTACGGTAATATCTACGAGTCGATATCTTCTCGCTTTGTGCGCTCTCTGCTCTGCTCATTCAATTGCCTCAATCGATCGGGGGCCTCGATCGGAGGGATCGGAGGCGTCTTTTTCTTTCGTGGCGTTCGTCTCTTTCTCGTTCTCTTCGTTTTCTTCACTGTTGTTGTTGTTGTTGTCGTTGTCCATATTCTTGAGCTCTAAGTGCACCGCGCAGTGGTCGGAGCCGAAGAATTTTTCCATGGGCATCTTCATCGCCTCGGTATCCGGTAAATCGTCCGTGGCGTGATAACATCTTTGGATTTTACTTTTCAAGTTCTTGGAAACAACCATCAAATCGAGACGCATCCCGGGGTTCACGGTATTAAAAACCTTCCCGCCTACTTTATTCACGGTATACGCCCTCCACGTATACGATCGTCGCTCGCCGTTCACCACTCGATACGCGTCGCTTGCCTCCGACGCCTCGAGAATTTTTTGAAACCGTCTCTGTTCGTTCCTCGTAAATCCCGCCACGCCGTAATCTGGATCCGACGCTTTCTTATTCTCCATCGCTTTAATATCGTCGAACTTCACGTCGATTCCGTCCGGGGCGACGTTCAAATCTCCATTCCATATAAAATCCACCCCTTCTTTTCTCAACTGCGTCAACCGTTTCAAAACAGAATCATCCCACCTCCGCCTTCGTTCTCGCGATTCCGCTCCGCTCCCGTTATTCGGCGAATACGTCGAGAGAACGACCAATCTGTTCGCGTCCTCGTCGTCGCCGAATTGACACTCTATCACTCTCCCAGGCCACTCTTCTTCTCCTTTATCTTCGTTCGTAAAACGTAAACGCACTCTGCTCGGTTTCTCCACCTCCTCCGCGTTCACCAGCGTCAACACGCCCGCGGATTTTTGATGGAAACAGTTATAATATCTCGCGTATTTTCGTAAAAATCCGTTCGAATCGAGCAAAGATTCGATTCCGTTCGCGCTTTCCCGGTAGCTCTTATTCGTGCCGTCGTTTGAATACGGCTGCGTGCATTTCTTGCTCGACGACGACGATCCATTTCCTGGAATCCACGTCTCCGTGATTGAAATCACGTCCGCGTTTGCGCTTCGTAAATACGAGAGCAACGCGTGCTTTTCCTTCCATTTGTCCGAAGCATTGATTTTCGAGAGTAAACCGTTCACGTTTACCGCGAGAAAAGTGGACGGATATTTTCGTTTGATTCTCGCCTTCTTGGTGAAGTGAATCGATGTCTCGTCCGCCTCTTGGTCTTTCTCGACGAGGAAAC
>Ga0181555_1003559_pt1 | contig 12338 bp, 16 predicted proteins | sample 011ome_15_FD_145601 | JGI IMG/M metagenome (GOLD analysis project Ga0181555, IMG submission 145601) | Coastal salt marsh microbial communities from the Groves Creek Marsh, Skidaway Island, Georgia - 011504AT metaG (spades assembly) | ecosystem: Environmental > Aquatic > Marine > Intertidal zone...
ACCAAGCTTCTCAGAACCACTCGGCTTAACAGAGACATTGACGTCACATCGGAAACTGCCCTCTTGCATATTTCCATCGCATACTCCGATCCATTGGACCAGATTGTGTAATTTTTTTGCATAGGCAATTGCTTCTTGAGCGGAGTTCATATCAGGCTCTGTCACAATTTCGAGTAAGGGAGTCCCTGCACGATTTAAATCGATACCTGTTTGATTATTTAAGATTCCATGCACAGACTTACCGGCATCTTCTTCTAGATGAGCACGCAGGATTCTAATTTTTTTATTATCACCAATAGTTAAAAAACCATTGTTCACGACAGGTAATTCAAATTGACTAATTTGGTAACCTTTAGGCAGATCAGGATAAAAATAATTTTTTCTAGCAAATACAGAATGCTCAGCAATGTCAGCATTCACAGCCAAACCAAACTTAATAGCTTTTTTGACTGCTTCTTTATTAAGTACCGGAAGTGTTCCAGGATAGGCAAGGCTGACTAAACAAGCATTTTCATTGGCTGGCATGCCAAAAGAAGTAGAGGCGCCAGAAAAGATTTTAGTCTGGGTGGTCAACTGAACGTGAGTTTCTATGCCTATAACAATATCCCAGCTCATACATCAGCCCCTGGAGTTTTTTGATGCCAATCAGTGATCTGCTGATATTGATGTGTAAAGTTTAATATCGTGGCCTCATCAAAATAGTCAACTGAACGTGAGTTTCTATACCTATAACAATATCCCAGCTCATACATCAGCCCCTGGAGTTTTTTGATGCCAATCAGTGATCTGCTGATATTGGTGTGTAAAGTTTAATATCGTGGCCTCATCAAAATAGTTTCCAATCAGCTGAAAACCAACTGGCATCTTGTTTATAAAACCTGCAGGAGAACTTATCGCAGGAAGTCCAGCTAGATTTGTTGAAATTGTGTACATATCCTGCATATACATCGAGACAGGATCTTCTGTTTTGTCACCAATTTTAAAAGCTGTTGATGGGCAGGACGGAGCGAAAATTAAATCACATTCTTTAAAGGCATTTTTAAAATCATCAGCTATTAGTCTTCTAATTTTTTGTGCTTTCAAATAATAGGCGTCGTAATATCCGGCACTGAGAACATAGGTGCCCACTGAGCCAAAATTAAATCACATTCTTTAAAGGCATTTTTAAAATCATCAGCTATTAGTCTTCTAATTTTTTGTGCTTTCAAATAATAGGCGTCGTAATATCCGGCACTGAGAACATAGGTGCCCACTAAAATTCGTCTCTTTACTTCCTCTCCAAATCCCTGCTCTCTAGTTTTTAAATACATTTCTTCAAGATCTTTAAATTCTTTCGCTCTGTATCCAAACTTAACTCCGTCATATCTGGATAGGTTACTTGAAGCTTCTGCTGGAGCAATCACATAATAGACTGGTATTGAGAGATGTGAATTAGCTAGTGAAATTTCCTTGAAGTTAACTCCCATTTTCTGATAAGAATCGATAACTTGCTCTAATAAAATCTTCACTTCCTGATTTAAATCATCATTAAAGAACTCTTTTGGTAGACCAATTGTTTTGCCTTTAATTGGATTATCAAGACTTTGTCTCTTGTGTCGTGGGCTGCCATGACCTTCAGCATTAACGCACAATCCTCAGCAGATTTTGCGATTGGGCCAGCTTGATCAAGACTGGATGCAAAGGCAATCATCCCAAAACGAGATACTAAACCATAGGTCGGTTTTAAACCTGTAAGGCCACATAAAGATGCTGGCTGTCGAATAGATCCACCCGTGTCAGTTGCTGTTGCAGCCGGCGCCATACCAGAAGCTACAGCAGCTGCACTTCCTCCAGAACTTCCTCCTGGAACATAATCTAAATTCCATGGATTCCTAACTTCGCCATAGTAAGAAGTTTCATTTGACGATCCCATAGCAAATTCATCCATATTAGTCTTGCCAAGATTGACTGCACCGCTTTGGTTGAATAACTCAATCACTTTGGAGTCATAAGGTGAATAAAAATTATCAAGCATTTTGGAGCCACAGGTTGTCTTCCAACCCTTGGCACAAAAAATATCTTTTTGTGCAATTGGAATTCCCGTCAATTCGTTCATATTATCTTGACTAATTCTCTTGTCAGCATCGCGAGCTTGCTGAAGACTTTTCTCCTCATCAACGGTAATAAAAGCATTAATTTTAGGATTAGATGTTTTTATTTCATTTAAAAAAAACTTGGTGAGCTCCTCGCTCGAAAATTTTTTACTTGTAAGTCCTATATTTAATTCTTTTAACGATAAATTCTTCATAACTTTACTCAACGACCCGAGGGACTATAAAATAATCTTCATTAGATTCAGGGCCTAACTTTAAGAAATCATTTTTTTGATTTTTTTCTGTGACCACGTCTTCTCTGAGCGGCTGAGTAATATCTAGAGCATGTGACATGGGGTCAATGTTATCGGTGTTAACTTTCTGCATGGAATCAATCAGCTTGATAATTCCTTCTAATTTCGAAAGGACTATTTCTTCATCTTTAGAATCAATATTAATTTTTGCTAAATGACTTAGTTTTTTAATATCTTTGTCTGTTAGGGCCATAAATATAAGGATATAATGTTCAGAATGCAGTATTATACATGGACAGATGCATTCATAAATAGTTTGTAAGACATAATTTAATCATGAAAAATTTTTTAAAAAACCTCTTTTCTGAACAAGACATGGCCATTGATCTTGGCACAGCTAATACATTAATTTATGTCAAAGGAAGAGGAATCGTTTTAGATGAGCCATCAGTTGTGGCTATGAGATATCAATCTGGTCCTACTGGATCTCAACCTAAAACAGATATTCTTGCAGTTGGCGCCAAAGCTAAAACCATGCTCGGTCGTTCACCACAAAATATTACAGCGATAAGGCCAATGAAAGATGGCGTCATAGCCGACTTTAACGTCACTGAAGAAATGATTAAATATTTCATCAATACAGTTACATCCAAAAGCTGGTTTTCACCCAACCCAAGAATTGTTATCTGTGTTCCATATGGGGCTACCCAGGTTGAACGAAGAGCTATTCGTGAATCTGCCGAACGTGCTGGAGCAAAACAGGTTTACCTAATTGAAGAACCTATGGCAGCCGCTATTGGGGCAGGTCTTCCAGTCAATGACCCAACAGGGTCGATGGTTATTGATATCGGTGGAGGAACCACTGAGGTTGGGATTACCTCGTTGGGTGGAATTGTATACGCCGAGTCTGAGAGAGTGGGTGGTGACAAAATTGACCAGGCCATTATTGACTATATGCGACGTAACTATGGCATGATGATTTCTGAACCCACAGCAGAAAAAATAAAAAAACAAATTGGTAGTGCTTTCCCATTAAATGAAATCTTAGAAATGGAAGTGACAGGAAGGAGTATGTCAGAGGGGCTGCCAAGAAAAATTATTATCAGTAGCAATGAAATTCTCGAAGCACTAGCGGAGCCATTGAATGCAATAATCAGTGCGGTTAAAAGTGCGCTGGAAAAAACCCCACCTGAATTAGGAGCAGATATTGCTGAAAACGGTATGGTTCTTACTGGTGGAGGAGCCCTACTGAAAAACTTAGATCGATTATTATTTGAAGAAACTGGAATCCCTGTTTTGGTGGCTGAAGAACCATTAATGTGTGTTGTGAACGGTTGTGGGATGGCTCTTGATTCTCTGGATGAATTTAAAACTGCATTTGCAAATGATTAATGTTTTTATCTTCAAAAAAAAGAAAAAATAGATCCCTTTTTTCAAAACATGAAATAAATTTAAACCTGTTAATTGTTCTTTTAATTGTAAATTTTTCAGTTTATTCGAGTAATCAAGACAATAGTTTTCTCAATTCGATTAAAAGATCACTTCAATTAGCCCCTCAGTCAATTAGTTTAATTTTCGAGTTTGGAAAAGATTTGATTAATGACGTATCGAGCTATTTTGCTTTTAAACAAAATCTCCTGAATGAAAATGAAAATCTTCAAAAAGAAAATGCTGAGTTAAAAGCCTATGTCATGCAAATGGCGGATATCGAATCAGAGAACCTTGAATTAAATAATAAATTAAATATCCAAAAAAAATATTTTAAGGACTCCGTTGTTACCCAAATTTTAAATTTAAACTATCAAGGTCAAAATCATCATTTTTTAGTCGACAAGGGAGAAACGGATGGCGTATATATTGGACAAATTGTTGTAGATAAATCAGGAATTGTTGGACAGGTTATCGAAGTAAACAATGCCAGCTCTGTAATTAGGACAATATTATCCAACGAACTATATCTGACTGGTTACATTAAATCAGGAAAAACAATTTATCAATCGCTCATCCGTGGTGATGGAAGAAATCTCGTCATAAATTATTTCAATAAAACCAACAATATTAAACTGGGTGACGAATTATTTACGACTGGTGATAATTTAAATATTCCCAAAGGCTTAAGAATAGGTAAGGTAAAAAAGTTTCTTAATACTGATTTGAATGATTTTTATAAATTAGTCATTGAACCATCTTCAAACCCTTACAAAGAAAGATTTCTGGTGATCGTTAAATGATGAATATTTATTTTCAAATTAAACTCTTTGCTCTCACTGCAGTACTTACCTTATTGGCAAGTGTATTTGATATCTTATACCCCACAATAAGTTTGATTATTGCTTTTTATATTTATTGTTTTTTTATCTCCTCAAATGAATTTAAAATTTTCTGTTTATTAATCAGTGGCTTTTTATTTGATGGTTTTTTTAATTTTAATTTTGGAACATGCAATTTAATTTTTTTAAGTTTGATATTATTTGATTTAGCCTTAAAAAAGTTCATCTCCATAAAGAAAAAACAAGCCAATTATTATTTTCTTTTATTAATTGTCCTGGCACAGTTTATTTTTTTGCTTCTTCACCCTTTGAGCCAAAATTTTATTTTCTATTTCATCATTAATAGCTCTCTCAGTTTTATTTATCTTATGATTTTAATTAAGTATGCTGAATAATCGATTCATACTCGTTCGAAGATTTAATATCCTTCTTGCAATTTTATCTTTATTTCTACTTTTAATTACCATTCGATTATTTTGGTTACAAATATATAAAAATGATTTTTATCTTGAAAGATCGAAATCAAATTCTGAGAGAATCGAACCAATAAAATCACTGAGAGGTCTTATCTTTGATAGAAACGATAATATCCTTGCAGAAAATATACTCACCTATAATATAGAAATTGATATTGAAAATAAATCTTCAGAAGAACTCAATTCAATCATTGGAGAGCTATCATAAAATGCGATCTGAGCGTAAATTTCTCAGAAAAATTCCACTTAAATTAAATGTTAATAATGAAGAGTTAACTTTTTTTGCATCAAAAAAGTTTTTATTCCCTAATGTAACCTTAAAAGAAGAGTTTTTAAGAAGCTACCCACATGGCAAAGAGAATGCACATTTAATTGGCTATATTAATCGCATATCCAAGAAAGATGTTGAGAAGTTTGAAAATGATCCTGAATTGTTAAATAACTATTTTGGGATGTCACATATCGGTAAACAAGGGATAGAAAATTCATTTGAAAATAGCTTACGTGGAAAATCTGGTTTTAAAAAAATTAGAGTCAATGCAAAGAATTCATTTATTGCTGAAATTGAAAATAAAAAAGCTTTAGATGGAGAGGATTTAATCTTATCAATCGACCTTAATCTTCAAAGAAAATCACATGAGCTCCTAAAGAACTTCAAAGGTTCATTAATCATGACAGACATTTCAAATAATGAAGTATTAGCCTATCAAAGCAACCCCACCTTTGACCCAAACCTTTTTGTAAATGGCATAAGTTTTACGGACTGGGATAAATTAAATACCGATCCTAGCAAACCTATGTTGGATCGGGTAACCAATGCAGTTTATCCACCTGGCTCTACAATAAAACCGTTCCTTTCCATAGCTGGACTTGAGAACAACGTAATTAACGAAGACTATTCAATCAATGATCCTGGTTTTTACCAACTCCCTAAAACAAAGAAAATATTCATGGACTGGAAAAAGGAAGGGCATGGTAATGTCAATATTATTACTGCAATTGCTGAATCTTGTGATGTTTATTTTTATGATTTAGCTTACCGATTGGGCATTGAAAAAATGGATAACAGTTTAAGAAAATTTTCTTTTGGTCAAAAAACCGGAATCAACTTACCCATCGAGAAAAGAGGGATCCTACCGTCACCTGAATGGAAATTAAAACATCATAAAAAAAAGTGGAATGCTTATGAAACCATCAACACCTCAATTGGCCAAGGAGACTTTTTAAGCTCACCAGCCCAACTGGTTCATGGTTTAAATATCCTCTTGAATAATAAGCAAATGCCTCCGTTGAGTCTAATAAAAGACAAATTTTCTGATGTGCCTTTAAGCGATGAAAAAATTACAGATGAAAAATATATTGAAATAGTAAAAAGAGGTATGCAGGAAGTAACCAGCTCAAACGGAACATTTAGATCTATTGCCAAAAACAATTATAATAAAATTGCTGGAAAAACAGGAACAGCTCAAGTTTTTTCTTTGAAAAGCCAAGCTTATGATGAAGATAATATTGCCGACCACCTCAAAGATCATTCACTATTCATTGGCTATGCTCCATATGACAACCCTCAAGTATCGATTGCTGTTATTATTGAAAATGGAGGCCACGGGAGTACTGTTGCGGCTCCAATTGCAAAAAAAATGATTGATTTCTATTTTGAAACAATAAAATGACAAATTTATTCACCTTTTTATTTTCCAGAACAGATAAGCAATTATTTATCCTTCTGCTAATCATCTTACTGTTTAGTTTAAATTTAATAGGACAGGCAGCAGGGTTTGACTCTACTTTCTTTTTAAAACAACTTCTTTTTATTTTTACTGGCCTCATTATATTTATGCTGGTGAGCATTTTAAATCTAAGATTTTTATTTAGGTATTCGTTAATCATTTATGTATTGTCGATTCTACTTTTACTATTTACCGCTGTCTTTGGAACTGAGATTAATGGATCCAAACGCTGGTTAGATTTTGGGATATTTAAACTCCAATCTTCAGAAATTTTGAAACTGACATTACCGATTTTTCTTGTTTCACTCATCGATTATTTTAAAAATAGATCACAAGCTTTTACCGAATTAGTATTTCTATTTATTAGTTTTATTCCATTTTTTATTATTTTGAAGCAACCTGATCTTGGCTCTGGGCTAATTATTCTATTTTCAGGATTGATTATTATTTTTTTAAATGGGCTGAGTTTAAAAAAGATATTAATCGGAATTTTGGGGTTTTTAATACTTTTACCCTACGCATGGTTTAATATCCTTAAAGATTACCAAAAGGGAAGAATATTAAATCTTATTGATCCCTTCAGTAATCCACTTGATGGAGGCTACCATGCAATTCAATCATCAATAGCTATTGGCTCAGGTGGTTTGTTTGGAAAAAGCTCTGAATTCTCTAGCCAACATGACCTATTATTTCTTCCAGAAACTCATACTGATTTTATTTTTGCCGTATTGTCTGAAAACTATGGATTTTTAGGAAATATCATTTTTTTCTTAATATTCTTTTTATTTATATACAAGTTAGTAATCATTTCCATTAATCTTCATTCTCACTCCCACCGATTACTAGCAATGACCTATGTTATGATTTTTATTTTATGTTTTTTAATAAATATTGCCATGGTCTCGGGTCTTTTTCCTATTGTTGGAATTCCTTTGCCGCTGATTAGTTACGGTGGATCATCTCTATTTATATACCTTATTATGTTTGCCTTAATCAATTCATTAAACTATAACAAAACATTAATTGCCGATTAGTTATGAAATTTTTATTTGTACTTATTTTTATCTTATTAAACTCTTGTTCCTCTGTACAAACTTCTTCAGATAACAAGGGAGCCTATTACCAAGACGATGGTCCACATGAAGTCATTGATGTAAAACTTGAGAATATTAAGAATGCTATTCCAAAAGATGAGCCGATCAATAAAAACACAAAAAAACCATATAAAGTCTTTGATCAAAAATATATCCCCATGACAAAAATAGTGCCATTTCAAGAAAAAGGCTATGCATCATGGTATGGAAAAAAATATCATGGCAACAAAACCTCTACAGGAGAAATCTACGATATGTATTCGATGACAGGTGCACATAAGATTCTCCCCTTACCTTCATATGTCAAGGTGACAAACTTAAAAAATAAAAAATGGGTGATTATTAGGTTGAATGACAGAGGACCTTTTTTAAAGGATAGGATAATTGATCTGTCTTATGCTGCGGCTCATAAATTAGATATTATTGAAAAAGGAAGTGAGTTAGTTGAGGTTGAATTAATCAACCCCAAAGATTACGAAGAGGTTGATCAAGAAAATAATAACGAAAATTATTTACAGGTAGGTGCTTTTAAAGACTTTATCAATAGCCAAACATTGCTTGATAAAATTAACAACTTAAAAATTCTTGATAATTATGAAGCAAAAAATATCCAAATCAATAATTTATTTCATATTTTGATCGGGCCAATCAAAAATAGTGGTGAGCTTAATAAAATTAAAGAAAATTTAGAATCAGAATATAATCTCACGGTATATGTCAAAAAATATCATTAATGAACAAGAATCTTTGATTGAGTTTCCATGTAACTTTATCATTAAAGTAACTGGAGTAATGAAAGATAATTTCACCCACTCCATCATTGAGGAAATAAATAAAGTCGATAAAAGTTTCAATGCTTCAAAAATAGAAATTCGACCAAGTCAAAAAGGAAATTACATTGGTTTAACTTGTAATGTTTATGTAAACTCTAAATCAGATTTAGATCGAATTTATCAACATCTATCCTCTCATCCTGATACCAGATTTGTCATCTAAATTTAAAATCAAATATTTTAAAATCGAAGATTACAATGTAATTTTTGAGGATATGCAGGAGGCGATAAAAACACCTCTAGAAATCAATCAATTTTGGACCCTTGAGCATTACCCTGTTTTTACCTTAGGGGTAAATAAAAAAATATTAAAAAAAATATTGCCCTTCCCGACACAAAAATCCCCATTGTAAATTCAGATCGTGGAGGAAAAATTACCTACCATGGCCCTGGCCAAGTCATTATTTATACACTTATTAATCTCGATCAATTTAGTATGACGATAACTAAGTTAGTCAGAATTTTTGAAGAATCAATAATAGAATTTTTATCCCAATTCAATATTTCTGGTCATCCACAAGCTGGTGCGCCTGGTGTATATGTCGATTTGAAAAAAATAGCTTCTATTGGACTAAGAGTTAAAAATAATCAAATCTACCATGGGATCAGTGTTAATAACAATATGGACTTGTCGCCTTTTAATCTGATTGATCCATGTGGTTATAAAAATTTACAAATGACACAGCTAAAAGATTTAGGAATTATTTTAGATAATAAAGATGTAGCTGATAAAATAACAACCATAATAAAAAACAAACTAATGGAATATGAAATTACCAGGGACTAAAGACAGTCATAAAGATAAAGTTTCTCGAAATCCGATAAAAATTTATCCAAGTGTTCCAAAAAAAAAGCCCGCTTGGCTAAAAATAGAGCTACCTCATTCAGAGAATTTTAAAAAAGTAAAAGAAATTATTCATCAAAATAATTTACATACTGTTTGTGAGGAAGCGAGCTGCCCTAATATTGGAGAATGTTTTAGCAAGGGTACGGCAACATTCATGATTATGGGAGATATTTGTACTAGACGCTGTCCATTTTGTGACGTATCACATGGAAGACCATTACCCCTTGACAAAAATGAACCAAAAAATCTAGCAGAATCAATCTACAAACTTAATTTAAACTACGTCGTGGTAACCAGTGTTGATCGAGATGACTTAAAAGATGGTGGGGCAAGGCACTTTGTTGAATGTATTAACTCCATCAGAAAAAAAATACCAAGTATCGAAATAGAAATACTTATTCCTGATTTTAGAGGCAGGGAGCAAATAGCGATTAACTCTTTTGAAAAGTCACTGCCTGATGTTTTAAATCATAATATTGAAACCGTTCCCAGGCTTTACAAAGAAGTAAGGCCAGGATCAGTTTATAAGCAATCTTTGAAATTATTAAAAGACTTCTCTGATACCTACCCTGAATTAGTTACAAAATCAGGGTTCATGATTGGCCTAGGCGAGACATTTGAAGAAATCGAAGAAACGCTTGCCGATTTAGCCGAACATAATGTAAAAATGGTGACTATAGGTCAATATCTTCAGCCATCAATGGATCACCTACCAGTTCATACCTATCACGACCCAGATTATTTTGAACGAATTAATCAGGTTGCGAAACAGTTTAATTTTTCATCAATTGCCTGTGGTCCTTTTGTTAGAAGCAGTTATCATGCGGATATACAAGCAAAACAGTTATCATGATTCCTGAATTAAAAACTGCTATCAACTCTGAATTTTTAAAATTAGAAAATCTTATAATTAGAAATTCATGTGAAATTGAACAATGGTTCAGATCAAAGTGGCTTGATCAAGAAGCGCCTTTTTATGCATCGGTTGATTTAAGAAACTCTGGTTTCAAGATATCTCCAGTTGATACAAATTTATTTCCTGCTGGCTTTAATAATTTAAATCCCCAATTTGAGCCACTAGCCATCCAGGCAACAACCATTGCCATTGAGAAAATTTGCCCCGAAGCGTCTAAGATAATTATTGTCCCCGAAAATCATTCACGAAATATTTTCTACTTTAAGAACTTACTTAGCCTAACTGAGATTTTTAAAAATGCAGGGCTTGAGGTAGAAATTGGGAATTTGGATCCTTCTTTTCAAAAGACAGAGTATGATATTGAAAACCAGAAAATTGTTATCCACCCATTAAAAAAAGAAAATCATAAAGTTTTCATTGAGAAGGATGGCATTAAATTTACACCATGTTCAATTTTATTGAACAATGACCTCTCATCTGGCGATCCAAAATTTTTAAAAGATATTACACAAACCATTCTTCCAAATACCTCTGCAGGTTGGTTTAATAGACGTAAATCAAATCATTTCAAATTTTATAATGAGGTAGCTAAAGAATTTACTGACTTTTTAAACATAGATGAGTGGCTGATAAATCCTTACTTTGATGTTCATGAGGATATGGATATAAATAATGAAGATGATTTAAAAATAATTGCAGAAAAGTCCGAGTTTTTACTTAGAAAAATTAAAGATAAATACACCAAGTATGGCATCGATCATCAACCTTATTTAGTAATCAAGGCAGATGCAGGAACATATGGCATGGGAATTATTACTATTCAAGAGCCAAGTGAAATCATGCAACTGAATAGAAAAAAGAGAAATAAGATGAGCACCATCAAAGATGGTCAAAAAGTGTCAAAGGTTATCATTCAAGAGGGAATACATTCTGAGGAGATTTTAAATGAGGCCGTCAGTGAGCCGGTTGTTTACACAATTGATCACTATGTGATTGGTGGTTTTTACAGAGTTCATACATCAAAAGATAAAAATGAAAATTTAAATTCTCCTGGGATGCAATTTTTTCCGACACCCTTTGAACAGTCCTGTCTCATGCCAGATCAGGGACGTGATTGTAATGATCCACCAAATCGATTTTATGTTTATGGGGTTATTGCACGATTAGCTTTACTTGCTGCAGCACGGGAAATATATGGCTAAATCCATCCTATTTATTATCGATCCAATCCAAGGTTTAAAAAAAGATAAGGATACAAGCCTGCTTTTAATGAAAACATCCATGGAAATTGGTCATCAGGTATTCTTCTGTTCGCATAATGATATCAGTTTAAAAAACAATATTCCGTATGGAAAAATCAAGGAAGTTAAGAAATTTGATAATGAATATCCTGAGTTAATTGAAAGTCAAGTTAACCTCAATCAATTAGATGGTATTTTTATCAGAAAAGACCCGCCTTTTAATAAAGATTATTTATTTTTAACTATCTCTCTCAGTCTGTTAAAAAAACCAAAAATTATTAATTGCCCTCAATCGCTGCAAAGCCATAATGAAAAGCTTTCCATTTTAAACTTTCCAAAATTAATTCCAAAAACGCTTGTGAGTAGTAATTTAAAGGAAATAGCCCAATTCATTTCAAAATACAAAGAAGTTGTATGTAAGCCTAGTTGTATGTAAGCCTATCGATGAAATGGCTGGAAATAAAATTTTTCTTTTAAAAAAAAATGATCCTAATATTAATGTAACTTTAGAGGTCCTTACAGATAATTACTCCACTCTAATAATGATTCAAGAATATATTCCTGAAATTAAGAAGGGAGATAAACGAATAATTATTGTTAATGGT
>Ga0181555_1003564_pt1 | contig 12328 bp, 14 predicted proteins | sample 011ome_15_FD_145601 | JGI IMG/M metagenome (GOLD analysis project Ga0181555, IMG submission 145601) | Coastal salt marsh microbial communities from the Groves Creek Marsh, Skidaway Island, Georgia - 011504AT metaG (spades assembly) | ecosystem: Environmental > Aquatic > Marine > Intertidal zone...
GAAAGAATAAAAATAGCAAAATCTGGATATAAAAAATACCATAAACATATGAGTAATATCGTTGTATCAAATTATATTTTATCTTGCGTTGGATTAAACAATATAAAAAAACCATTTTGGCATTCGATAAATTAAAATAAATGTTTTCAATTTTAATACCAACTTTTAATAACATAGATTATTTAAAATTTTGTATTAAGAGTATTAAAAAAAATTCCAAATTTAATAATCAAATAGTTTGTCATGTCAATATTGGTGATGATGGCACTGTTGAATTTTTAAAAAATGAAAACATTGATTATTCACATACTAGTTATAACTCCGGAATTTGTGAGGGTATAAATAAGGCTTCAAAATTAGCTAAATTTGATTATTACCTTTATGCCCACGATGATTTTTATTTTTGTCCTGAATGGGATCAAATATTATCTGATGAAATTAATAAAATAAGTCATAATAATTTTTATTTATCAGGCACAATGATGAATCAAGGACAAATTAAGTTTAATTGTGGAAATACACCCGATGAATTTGATGAAAATAAATTTTTGCATGAATATAAAAGTCATAATTATTATGACTTTCAGGGTTCAACATGGGCACCTTCAGTAGTTCATAAGGATATTTGGTTTAAAGTTGGTGGATTAAGTGAAGAATTCTTTCCAGGAAACGGATCTGATCCAGATTTTAATATGAAGCTTTGGACTATGGGGATAAGAATTTTTAAAGGTTTAAATGATTTCAAAGTCTATCATTTTGGGTCTATCGTTTTAAGAAAAAAATTAAATACGATCAAAAGTAAAAATAAATATGGAAGTATAGGATCAAAAACATTTCTATTAAAATGGGGAATAAGCATAAAATTTTTTAAAAAATTTTATTTAAAATCCAATGATAAATATAATGGACCATTATCTATACCAGTTAAAAATATAAAATATTTTATGAATTTATTATTTTGTAAAATTCATTTCTTTTATTTAAAAATATTTTACAAGAAGTTACTAAAAAATCTTAAAAAATAATTTTTTGCTTAATTATCTTTTTATATAAATTAATATCCATAGATTGTTTTAATGGATAATTTTTTCCATATATTTTTTTCGCTGATATCTTTTCTATTTTTTTATTATGTTTGATTGCAAAATTAAAAACAGTTTGTTTTATTCCACCAATATTTAAAATACCTTTATAATCTATTAATCTTAATAAATTTTTAGCTAGAGCTTCTTGAAACATAAAATTCATCTCAACATCACTAAATGCTTTTTTATGTATAAATGGTTTTTCCGTCATACAAATTCTTAGTATCAATGAATTTTTATACATTTGAACAGAACATTCTCCTCCAAATTTTGAAATGGCATAATTGTTAATTGGTAAAACTGGATCTGTCTCCTTATAATTTCCACTTGTGCCTTGATAGACATAATTTGTTGAAAAATATATCAATTTAATATTATTTTTCTGACAAGCTTTAACTATGTTCGCAGTTCCAATTATATTGGTATTTATACTTTTAGTTATATTTTTTTCATGAATATTCATTGGCCTAGAAAGTGCAGCAGTATGAATTAGATAAGTTGGTTTGACGATATCTAAATATCTAGTGATTGAATTAAAATTTTCTATGTTTAATTCTTTTTTTGTTGGAAAGTAAATTTTTTCTTTATTAGTAATTTTTTTAAATACTTTACCAAATCTTCCTGACCCACCTGTAAATACTATTTTTTTTTTCATTAATATAAATTGCTGTTAAAACTTAAATCACTATGTAAAAAAATTAAAAATTTAAAATTCATTTAAAGTCAATATTTTTTTTCTTTTAAAATAATAAGTTAATAATCCATCTAATCTTGCTCTATATATCTTATTTTTATTTTTATTAAAAAAATAAAAAAAGAAAATTTTTAAGCTAAACTTAATAATAGATTCTAAAGCAATAAAGAAAATAATAATCTTATTATAATGTTTATTAAAAAAATAATATTTTGACCATTCCCAATGCCATTTTTTTAAACATTCATATTCTAAAGATATATTGTTAACAGAACCTCCCCAATGATAAGCTTCAAGATTTTCAATTAAGTATATTTTTTTATTTTTTTTAAAGCATTGATGAAAAAAATCATTTTCCTCAAAATATAGAAAAATATTTTCATCAAATTGTATCCCCTGATCATATGTATTATATTTATCAATGAGCAAGATTGAGCCACTTACAAAAAATTGCTCAATTATATTAGGATATATATTTTTTACTGATCTGATATTAAAAAAAAAATTATTATAAAGAAATTGAAATTTATTTAAGTTCCCAGAATTTTTTATACTATTCTCATTATAAATATCATTTGTTTTAGGAGCTATAATTGCAAAATTATCAATTTTTTTGACTGCATCTTCAAGGGTTTTAAAAAAATCTACTGGTAATACAGTGTCTATATCTAAATATAATACATAACGAGTTTTTGAATTTTTAACACCACAATTGATTCCTGCACCATTACCAAGATTGTTGTTTTTAATTATCTTAATATTTAAATTTTGTGGTTTTTTTACACCTTCAAATGTAAAATCATGTGAATGATCTATCACTAATACTTCTGAATTTATTTTAATGCTATCTAGACAAGATTGGAGTTTTTCTTTATCACATTTAAAATTCACAAGTACTATAGTCAGATTCATAGTTTTATTATAGGTATTGGTATCCAATATTAAAGATAATTTTATATTAATTCTAATATTTATATTCTATATAAAATAAATTCATGAAATTATGAAAATTATTAAAACTAAAATTAAGGATTTATTAATTTTAAAATCTCAAATATTTAAAGATAATAGAGGTTTTTTGAAAGAAACTTTTAGAAAAAATATTTTGAAAAAAAATTTTTTATTTGATCTGGTATCTTTATCAAAAAAAAATGTGATTAGAGGCCTTCATTTTCAAAAAAAATATTCACAAGCAAAATTAATAACCGTTACTTATGGTAAAATATTAGATGTAGCTGTAGACCTAAGGCCAAAATCAAAAACATTTGGCGAGTATTTTTCAATAGAAATAAGTTATGACGATGATTTTTCTTTTTTCATACCAGAAAATTTTGCACATGGATTTTTATGTTTGTCAAAATCTTGTGTTATAAATTATAAACTTTCAAACTATAGAAAACCAGAATATGAAAAAACTCTTCAGTGGAACGATCCAGATATTAATATTAATTGGCCTATAAATAAACCTATTATGTCAAATAAAGATAAAAACAATTCTCAATCTTTTAAAGAATTATTCAAATTAAAAAATTAAATGAAAAAATTAAAGTTATTTAGCGATAAAACTGGTGATCTTGTCCCAATTTCTTTAAAGGATAATATTCCATTTAAAACAAAAAGAATATTTATTATCCATGGAAAAAAGAATTTCATCAGGGCCGATCATGCTCATTATAAATGTTCTCAATTTTTGATACCCTTGCATGGAACCATAACTGTTACATATATAAATAAAAAAGGTAAATTTAAAAGAATATTGTCATTTAAAAAGAATAATAGCTTATTACTTAAACAACTTACTTGGTGTAAAATTAAATTTCAATCAAGTAATTCAAAATTGATGGTTTTTTGTGATATGGAATATGATCCTTCGGACTATATTAGAAATTATAAAGAATTTTTAACTATTATTGGTAAATAATGAATCTACTTATTACAGGTTGTTGTGGTCATATTGGATCTTATCTAGTCAACAATATACATAAAATTAATAAGATTAAAAAGACAATCATAATAGATAATTTTCATTCTACTCAAATCAACTCATTGTTTAATATTAAAAAGAGAAACAATATTAAATTTTACAATCTAGATTTAGCAAAAAAAAGCTCACTTAAAAAATTTCGTAAAATAGATTATGTTATTCACTTAGCATCTATGACAAATGCAGCTGGAAGTTTCAGTAAAAAAAATGAAATGTTTAAAAACAATATTGATTGTATGAAAAACATAATTAATTTTTGTAAAAAGAAAAAAGCTAAATTAATACATATTTCATCAACAAGTGTTTATGGGAAACAAGCCTCTATAGTTGATGAAACATGTGAAAAAAAATTTCTTAAACCACAATCACCTTATGCTGAAATTAAATTAATTGAAGAAGAAATGTTAAAAAAAGAGTCCAGTAGAATAAGATACATAACATATAGATTTGGAACCATTTCTGGTGTGTCTAGTGGGATGAGATTCCATACAGCAGTTAATAAATTTTGTTTAAATGCATCTATTGGTGAACCTATAACTGTTTACAAGACTGCTTTAAATCAATTTAGACCATATTTATCATTAAAAGATGCTTTTAATGTTTTTAAATTTACTATAAATCAAGATCTTTTTAAGAACGATATATATAATGCCTTATCTGAAAACTGCACTGTAAATCAAATTATAAAAAAAATTAAAAAATTTAAAAAAAAGGTCAGAATTAAATTTGTACATTCTGAAATAATGAATCAATTGTCATACCATGTGGATAAAAAAAAATTAAACAAAGAAGGTCTTAATCTAAAAAATAAGATTTCTAATGATATAAAAGATACTATTAAATTATTAAAAAATATTTAAATGATCTGCAAGATAACAAAAAAAAGAATTAAACCATTTATGTCTTTTGGTTTAATGCCTATAGCAAACGGTTTTTTAAAAAAAGAATATTTTAAAAAAGAATTTCTATTTAAAATGGAAGTTGGATTTTCTAAAGAAATATCTTTATTTCAACTTAATGATCATCCAAAGCCAAAATTAATGTTTAATAAAAATTATCCATTTTTCACTTCAAGTTCTAAATACATGATAAAACATTTTAAAGAATATTCTAACTGGGTTAAGAAAAACTATTTTAAGAAAACTAGAAAAATTATTGAAATCGGTTCTAATGATGGAACATTTCTTAAAAATTTTAAATCACCAAAAACTGAAATTCTCGGCATTGAACCATCAAAAAATGTTGCTACTGTTGCTATGAAAAAAAAAATCAATACTATAAACAAGTTTTTTTCATTCAAAACAGCTAGTTCTCTTAAAAATTTCAGAAATAAAACCGATTTAATTTGTGCAGCAAATGCTATTTGCCATATTCCAAATTTAAATAATTTAATCAAAGGCTTAGATATATTGTTATCCAAACAAGGAGTTTTTATTTTTGAAGAGCCATATTTAGGATCGATGTATGAAAAAGTATCTTACGATCAGATTTATGATGAACACATTTTCATGTTCTCAGTTTCTTCTGTAAAAAAAATTTTTGAATTATACAACTTCGATTTAATAGATGTTCAAAAACAAAAAACCCATGGGGGATCCATGAGATATGTTGTTGCTAGAAGAGGGGAATATAAAATAAAGAATGTAGTTAAAAAATATCTTTTACAAGAAAAAAAACTAAATATAGACAATATCAAAGGCTGCTTAAAGTTTAAACAAAACTGCGAAAAATCCAAAAAAAAATTAAGAAATTTAATTTTATCAATTAAAAAAAAGAAAAAAAGTATAGCAGGTTATGCCGCTACGTCTAAAAGCACTACAATACTTAACTACTGTGGAATAAATAATAAACATATTAACTTTATTTGTGATACTACAAAAAATAAAATTGGTAAATATACTCCAAAAACACACATTCCTATCGTAGACATTAATTATTTTCGGCAAAATATTCCTGATTATACATTTTTGTTTGCATGGAATCATAAAGATGAAATTTATAAAAAAGAAAAAAAAGTTTTAAAAAAAACAAATTGGATAGCTCATATTGAAATTTAATAATGATTAATTTTTGGTCTTATAAAAATGAATATAAGAAGTATAGGCTAAGATTTAATAAATTTTTTGACCAGACTTTAAAAAGTGGCCAAATTTTTTTTGGACCTAATCTTAAAAATTTTGAAAAAGAATTTATAAAAAAATATAAATCAAAGTACGGTATTGCTGTTGGCAGTGGTACTGACGCATTGCTAATTTCTCTAATGGCTATTAATATTAAAAATGGTGACGAGGTAATAACTGCATCAAATACAGCTATTCCAACTATTTCTGCAATTGTGAATTCTGGAGCACGACCTATTCTTGTGGATGTTAAAGAAGATTATTTAATCGATGTAGATCAAATTGAAAAGAAAATTACGAACAAAACTAAAGCAATAATTCCTGTTCATTTATACGGTAAATCTTGTGATATGGAAAAAATAACTAAGATTTCAAATAAATATAAATTATCAATTATTGAGGATTGTGCTCAATCACAAGGGGCTAAATTAAATAATAAGTTTGTAGGAACTTTTGGTTCTTTAGGTTGTTTTTCATTCTATCCAACTAAAATTTTAGGTGGATATGGTGATGGAGGATTCGTTTTAACTAACGATTTTAAATTATTTTCTAAAATTAAAAAAATTAGGTTTTATGGAATAGATACAATTAATAAACAAAATAAGTTTTACAACAAATATTATTCAAATATTAATGGTTTAAATTCAAGACTTGATGAAATTAATAGTAAAATTTTAAATTTTAAATTAAATAAAATTGATAAATTTATACTAAAGAGAAGAAAAATAGCAAAAGTTTATGATAGGGAGTTAAAAAACACAGAGTTGAAATTGCCAATTATAAACAGTGAAAAATTTGATGTTTATCATTTATACACCGTTTACCACAAAAAAAGAAATTTAATAATAAAAAAACTATTAAAAGAAAAAATTCAAACAAAAATTATTTATCCATACCCAATTCACAAAATGAAAGCATATTCTAATCTTTTTCTTAATGAAAAATATAGTGTTTCAGAAACAAAATCTAAAGGTATTTTTTCATTACCACTTTATCCAGAATTAAGTTTAAAAGATGTCAGATATATATGTAGAAAATTAAAAAAAATTCTATTAACCGTATAAACTCGAATTGCTTACTTGTATTAATATTTTTAATTTTTTTATATTTTTAGTTTTTTAAAATCTTGAAAAGTAATATTATTTTTATCTTTATTAGATATTATTGGCCTTTTTATTGGCCATTTAATTTTAAGGTTATCATCATTCCACTTAACTCCTATTTCAGAATTTTTATCACGATAATTTGTACAGCCATACACTACAATATTTTCTTGTTCTAAACCTAGAAAACCATGTATGAAACCTGGTGGTATATAAATCGACTTTGCATTTTTTTCACTCAAAATTACCTTATAATGTTTTCCAAATGTCTTTGAATTTTTTCTACAATCTACACATACATCTAAAATTTTACCTTTAATAACTGATACAAATTTTCCTTGTTGTTTTTTTGTCTGCATATGTAATCCACGAATTACATTCTTTTTAGATTTTGAAGTGACTATAAATATTAAATTATTTTTAGTATTTTTTTTTACAAATAGTTCTCTAAACAAACCTCTATTATCAAAAATATTTTTTGACACAAATATTTCTAATCCTTTAAAATTTGTTTTTAGTGTTTTCATTTAAATTAATTTATGTAAATATTTTGAATAATCACAATTACCATAAAATTTTATTGCTTTAATAATTTTTTTTTTATCAATCCACCTTTTGTTAAAAGCTATCTCCTCTAAACAAGCAATTTTCAACCCTTGTCTATTTTCAATAGCTGAAACAAAAGCAATTGTTTTATAATAGTCATCCATGGTTCCAGTATCTAACCAGGCGCCACCTCTACCAATAAAATCTGCAATTAATTGTTTTTTTTTTCTATATATATTTAATAGATCAGTAATTTCTAATTCTCCTCTACTGGAAGGTTTTAGTCTCTTTGAGTATTTAACCACATTATTATCAAAAAAATAAAGCCCCGTAATAGCATAATCTGAAATAAATTTTTTAGGTTTTTCTTCAATATGAATAATTTTTTGTTTTGAATCTACTTTAGCAACACCAAATAATTCTGGTTTTAAAACTTTATGTAAAATAATTTTTGCTCCATTGCTTAGTTTGGAGTTATTCATAAGACTTTTAGTTAAATTTTGACCATAAAAAAAATTATCACCTAATATCAAAGCTACATTTTTGTTTGCTATAAATTTTTCACCAATTATAAACGCATCTGGTAATCCTCTTGGCTTTGATTGTTCTGCATATGTAATTTTAATCCCTAAATTATCTCCATTAGGTAATATCTTTTTGTATTGTTCCAATTGACCTTTATTAACTATTATAAGAATATCTTTTATATTTGATAACATTAATATTGATAATGGGTAAAAAATTAAAGGTTTATCGTATATTGGTAGTAACTGTTTGTTTACAGCTTTAGTTAAAGGACTCATTCTTGTTCCCAATCCACCCGCTAAAATTATTCCTTTTTTAATCATTTTATTCCAAATCTTTTTATGATGTCACTTTTTTTTAATGCTTTAAAGTAAAGATTATTTTTGAGATACCATCTAACAGTTTTATCTAAACCTTCATCAATATTAATTTTTCTTTTCCATTTTAATCTATTGATAATTTTATTACTATTAAGAGCATATCTTCTATCATGTCCAGGTCTGTCATTAATAAATTTTATTTTTGATTTGGTATTAAAGTTAAACTTTTTAAATACCTTAAATATTTTTTTACAAATATCTAAATTATTAATATTTTCATTCGATCCTATATTATAAAATTCGCCAATTTTTCCTTTTTTAAAGACTTCTAACAATGCGTAACAATGGTCTTTAACGTATATCCATTCTCTAGAATTTTTACCATCTCCATAAATAGGAATATCAATATTGTTAATTAGATTATAAATAATCTTCGGAATTAATTTTTCTGGATGTTGTTTGGGGCCATAATTATTAGAACAATTTGTTATGATTATTGGTAACTTATAAGTATGATAATAGGAATATACTAAATGATCTGAAGAGGCTTTGCTTGCAGCATATGGTGAGGAGGGTTTGTAAGGATAATTTTCATTTGTTCTACCTTTTGTTATATCTCCATAGACTTCATCTGTAGAAATATGAATAAGTCTAAATTTTTTATTGTCATTATAATAATTCTTAACTGCCTCTAATAAATTGAAAACACCAATAATATTATTTTTAATGAATGAAAAGGGGGACTCTATTGATCTATCAACATGAGTCTCTGCAGCAAGGTTAAATAGGGCTAAAGGTTTTTCTTTATTCAAAATTTTATAAATTTTTGATTTATTATTTATGTCACATTTTATAAATTTATAGTTTTTATTTTTTTTAAAATCTTTAACATTATAAAAATTAGACGAATAGGATATCTTATCTAAATTAATGACATAAAAATTTTTTTTTATTAATACTTCAGCTAAATTACTACCAATGAAACCCAAACCACCAGTTAAAATAACTTTTTTTTTTTTCATAATTCTATATAGAATAAAAATTAACTAAATATTACACTAAATGAAGCAACCCATAGTTTGTTATTTATACACAAGATTTGATAGTATTCAAAAAATTAATGATTTTAGTAAACACTATAAGAAATATAAACCAGGCTTAAAGCATAAATTAATAATTTGTTTTAAACTTTTAAATTTAATAGAGATAGAAAAGGCTAAACAATCTCTTAAGGGTGTTAAATTTGAAGCATTTATTGATCCTTGCAAAGTTAATGATTGGGATTTTGGTAGTTATAAAAGAGTTTCAAAAAAATATTATGATGAGGATATACTTTTTTTAAACAGTCATTCTTATCCAATATGTCATAACTGGGTAAAAAAATTATTTTTTTATAAAAAAAAAAATACAGTTATTGCAACTAATGCTTCTTACGAAAGTATGATAGATTCAATTAAACTTAAAGGGCAATTTCACAAGATAATCAGATATTTTTTTAGAAAGTATAAATTTTCTAAAGATTTTAAAAATTTTCCCAATCCACATATGGGGACCAATTCATTTTTAGTTAATTCTAAATACTTTTTTAATTATATAAAAAAAAAGAATCTAAAAAATAAATATGAGACATTGAAAATAGAAAGTGGAAAACAAAGTTTAACTAATTATTTCAAAAAGAAAAAAATTGATATTTTTGTAGTTAACTCAGATGGAAAAAAATTTGTTGAGTCAGATTGGAAACTAAGTGAAACATATATGTATAAAAATCAAAGAAAAAATATCATTTCAGATAAATATACAAGAAGTTACAATTCAGCAAGTAAATATAAAAAGAATATTGCCATGAAAAATACATGGGGATAATTATGAATTATGATTTTTTAAATAAGTTACTATCTAAAAATTTTACACGTTTTTTTCCAAAAACCTTTAATCGAAAGCTTTTTCGTAAATATAACATTTTTTTTGTTCCAACAAATTTAACTAAATTACCAAATAATTTTTACCCAATTGCTACAAATTTAATTAAACAAGAAGATCTAGTATATAGATATATGAAGCGTAGAAAACTAATTAACCAAACTACCAAAAAAAATTTAGATAAATTTTTGTTAAATTATTTTGATAAATCAAATTTTTCTTTTTTTGATATTGGTGGAGAGAATATTGATTTATATTTACATTTGTCTCGAAAATTAAATATTTCTAATTATTATCTATACAATTTCAAAAATCTAATTTTGTTATTTAAAAAATTAAAAAAAATATTTAAATTTAATAATTTTTTCCCCGTGGATAATCTTAATTCAATTAAAAAGATTGATTTTGCTTATTTTGGTTCCTGTATTCAATATTTTAAAAATTATAAAATTTTCTTAAAATCAATTATTAAGAAAAAGCCTAAATATATTTTTTTTTCTGGTACAAGTTTTTTTCATGACAAATTAATCAAAGACTATATTGTCGTAAAGCAAACTAATTATCTGCCTAATACAATTTATTTATTTTTTTTTAATCTAAATAATTTTATAAAATTTATGAATTTAAATGGTTATAAACTTGTTTTTTTTGAAACTAATAAATCTGCAAAAGTAAATTATAAAAATTTTTCTCCTTTTTTAAAAAAAGTTGATTATCTTGATGTATTATTTAAAAAAAAATAATATTTTTTAGCTTTACGGTTAATTTTAGATTTTGCACACATTTAGTTTAATCATAGTTTTATAATTTAATCTTATTTAAAGCATTATTTTTGAATAAGTTTGCTTCTTTTATATATCTTCTAACCATTTCAGTTGATTTATGACCTGTCATTGCCATTATAGTTCGCTCTTCTGCTCCTGCTTCTGCGGCAGAGGTTGCAAATCCTGATCTTAAACTATGTCCAGAATAATTTGTGCTATCAATACCAGCTAGTTTTAAATATTTTTTTATAATTAAAGCTACAGTTTGATCGGTTAATCTATTCTCAGATAATTTTGAACCTTTTATAAACCTCCTAAACATAGGTCCTGAGGTTATTTTTGAAATTTCAATCCATTTTTGAACTGAAACTACAGGACAATATTGTGGATTATCAAAGTAGGGTAGTCCTTTTACTGAACCTTCTCCAAATTGATCTGTTTTAGATCTCTTGAGGTTTATTTTTAAGCCTTCTGTAACGAAATCAAGATCATCATAATCTAATGAAACTATTTCATTTCTTCTAAACCCACCTGAAAATCCAATTAATATTATTGATCTATCTCTTGATTTTTTAATTTCTTCATTATTTACTTTATCTATTATATTAATTACGTGCTTTAAATTACTGATTAATAATGGTTTTTTAGCTTTTTGAATGCTACCTTTTCTTCTTTTTATACCCATTACATTTTCAATAATTGAAGGGTGTTTTGTATCAAGATAATGACCTTTTAACTTATGTATTACCCCTATTGAGACTAATCTTCGTCTTAAAGTGCTCATTTTAGCATTTTTTGTAGATAAATGAGTTAAATATAATGAAACAACTTTAGGTTCTGAAGGAAGAGATTTTAATCCATTCTGAGTACAGAATAATGCAAAATCATTAAAATCAGATTTATAAGCTCTTATAGTATTGCTAGCTTTGGAGCTTTGTAAATTTAATAAAGTTTCTTCTTGTAAAGCTTTTATATCAGTTATTACATTGTTCATATTTATTACTATTGATAACTATTAATTATCGTTAGTAATATATTATCATTTTTTTAATGTCAATAGTTTAATTTTAAAGATTATTGGATCTCTGATAAGAAATTATAATGAATGATATTTTAACTATTGTAGTTGCAGGTATATTCTCATGTATCATTCTAGACATTCTTGGATATTTATTAAAATTGATTGGAATTCCAGAGCCATCATGGGGAATTGTAGGAAGATGGACTTATTATATGATTAGAAATGCAGCTTTTTATAATCCTAAAA
>Ga0181555_1003577_pt1 | contig 12299 bp, 15 predicted proteins | sample 011ome_15_FD_145601 | JGI IMG/M metagenome (GOLD analysis project Ga0181555, IMG submission 145601) | Coastal salt marsh microbial communities from the Groves Creek Marsh, Skidaway Island, Georgia - 011504AT metaG (spades assembly) | ecosystem: Environmental > Aquatic > Marine > Intertidal zone...
GCGGAAAAAACATACGGATTGCTGTTTGAAATGCGTCTAACTTCATCTTATGTGTGCCCCATGACACAAAACCCTAACCTTGTTGATCGCCGTGCCTTGGATGCAGCGCGCAAACGCGTTGATCCCAGTCGTGGGTATTTTCTGCACGACATGGCGATTGACGATGTTCATGATCGCCTAAGTTTCGTTAACAAATCCTTTACCGATGTGGTGATTGTAACGGGATGCCCCGCGCCGTGGGCTGCGGCCTTTCCACAAGCGCGCATTATCGCGGATGACGACATGTTGGATCTGGCTGAAAAAAGCTGTGATTTGATTATTCATGCGATGGCTTTGCATTGGGCAAATGATCCTGTTGGACAGATGATCCAATGCAATCGTGCGCTGCGCCCGGACGGGATGATGATTGCGGTCATGTTGGGGGGATCAACCCTGAATGAATTGCGCACATCGCTTGCCGAGGCCGAAGTTGCCATCGCGGGTGGTCTGTCACCGCGCGTGTTGCCGATGGGGGAAATTCGGGATGTTGGGGCATTGCTGCAACGCTCGGGATTTGCCCTGCCGGTTGCGGATAGCGCGGTGATTACGACGTCATATGAAACGCTGTTTGACCTCATGCGCGATCTGCGGGCGATGGGCGAAACCAACGCGATGACGGGGCGCCGCAAAACATTTGCGCCTAGGGCCCTGTTTTTAAGAGCCGCGGAAATTTATGCCCAGACCTATCATGATGAAGGGGGGCGCATCTTGGCAAGCTTTGAACAAATTATCCTGACCGGTTGGGCGCCAGATGCAAGCCAGTCTAAACCACTTCGTCCCGGATCGGCGCAAATGCGTTTGGCCGATGCGCTGGGCACCAAGGAAAACCCAATTTAGCGATTGACCCCAAGTTTCAATCGCGTATCTCTAACCGCCACAGCACATATAAGGGAAACAGAATGTTCGATCCAAACGTACCAGCCGCCTGTCCCGTTCACGCGAAACCCGATCATCCAAAGATTCCACAAGAAAAAGTTGGGATCCTTTTGGCAAATCTCGGGACGCCTGATAATTTTGATTATTGGTCAATGCGGCGGTATTTGAACGAATTTCTGTCAGACCGTCGTGTGATCGATTATTCGCCTTGGATATGGCAGCCTCTGTTACAGCTTGTCATTCTCACGTCTCGGCCGTTTCGATCGGGGGCGGCGTATAAATCGATTTGGAACCACGACAAGGGCGAAAGCCCCTTGATGACGATTACCAAAGATCAGACCGCCAAAATCAAAGAGACAATGGCCAAGCGCTATGGCGATGATGTGATGGTTGATTTCTGTATGCGGTACGGCAATCCATCGACAAAATCAAAGGTCCGCGAAATGGTACGCGCGGGATGTACGAAAATTTTGTTCTTTCCGTTATATCCCCATTACGCCGGTGCGACTTCGGCCACGGCGAACGATCAATTTTTCCGTGCCTTGATGGACGAAACTTGGCAGCCAATCGCGCGTATTGTCGAGCCGTATTATGATAACCCGATGTATATTGAGGCCTTGGCGCAATCTGTCGAAAAAGCCTATGCCGAGGCGGATAAGAAACCCGAAGTTTTGGTCGTATCCTATCACGGTGTGCCGAAACGGTATTTGATGCAGGGCGATCCCTATCACTGCCACTGTCAGAAAAACACACGTTTGTTGAAAGAACGCCTTGGTTGGGATGACACACAGATTGTGACAACGTTCCAATCGCGGTTTGGTCCAGAAGAATGGCTTCAACCTTACACGGTGAAAGAAGTTGCGCGTTTGGCCAAAGAAGACGGCAAAAAACGCATTGCTGTCATCGCACCTGCGTTTTCTGCCGATTGCATCGAAACTCTGGAAGAGATCAACGAAGAAATCCGCGAAAGTTTCGAACATGCGGGCGGCGAAGATTTTACCTATATTCCCTGTTTGAACGACAGCGACGCACATATTGAAGCGCTCAGCAAAATTATTGAAACCAACCTTCAAGGTTGGTTGGACTAGGTCAATAGGCTAGGATGTCGTCGCGCGCCGTTGTTTTGGCGTGCGATGGCACGTCCAAACCACGCCGATCTTGGATGTCGATTACGTGTCCATTTGGCAGCGGTGTTTTCGACACGAACGCGGATTGTAACCAACGATCTGTGCCATCAAATCGCGGATCAAACGCCGAACGCGCATGAACCGCCTTTTTGTTGTTCAAGATCAAAACGGAATTCGCTTGATTGTGCACCTCAACAGAGGTCTTTGCGATCAATGCATTCAATTCGGTTATCGCCTGTTCGCTTTCTTTATCAAACCCCGTGACCAAATCGCCATCATATTTCAGGATCAATTCATTGCCCTCGCGCAAGATGATCGGTTGGATCACAAAGCTGTTTTTGTTTTCCACCGCCAATTCTATATCGACCTGATGGGCAAAACGGTCTTGGGTCAGGATTTGGAACAAATCGCCTGGCATGTGCTGCAACAAGTCGGGCAAAAACGAAATGTGATTACAGGCTGCTCGATCCGGTTTGATGCAGTACAAGATCAAGTAATCAGGCGTGATAATGGGATGGGTTGATCCATCGCTGTGAAACGACAGCACAGATTTGGAATTTGCGCCCGTTTGCGAATGTTCAAGCCCGGGAATGGGGAAAATGTCATGGATGACAAACCCATTTTGTTCCTTGTAGCCAAAAATATCCCCCAACTCTGCCGCGATCGCGCCCATGACGCCTTCAGTGAAAAAATCGGGCTTTGCACCGATCACTTTATCGTCGCAAGGGGTTGGTGTTTGTTCGATCATATCTGTGACGGGCGTCAGTTGGATCATATTAACCTGTCCCGATTTCAATCGGTTTAGATCGGCCTTGATTTCCGCGGGCAGCAGGGTGCGCAGAAACATCGAATACATCAAAAACGGATCAAGGTTGGCGGAATAGGGGGATGGGCATAATGAGAATTTGGTTTTGATTTCATTTGTGAATAACATGATAGACCTCGTTAAATTCCAAAAAAGGCAATGTAGATTCCACCGATCATGACAAGGGTTCCAATCAGCTTGCGCATGAGTGTTCGGATGGAAATGTTTTCGTGAAATGTTGCGGGAAAGATGAGGGTAAGAGCCAAACCTGCTATGATGCCATAGATGGACTGAACTTGGGTGATGATGCTGACCAATCCCGCGCTGGTAGACAGGGAAAAGGCCTTTTTCAAACAGACCTGTGCGATAAAATCTGTCAACGTGTTCGCAAAAAACCAAGTAAGCTTGATAGGTCCCAAATCGCGCAGCGCCCCACGAATTTCAAGGCGCGCCTTTGGAAGGAACGGGACAGCTATCGCAAAAAGCGACGCGCCAAATGTGTCAAAGACCATATAGTGTTCAAAAGGCATCTGATCCAAGATTTTATCCGCGAATACGAATATCGACGCCCACGATCCAACGGCCGCAAACATCCATAAAATGCCGGCCGAAATCCTAAACTTGCCGGCATCAAAAGATACGAATAGAAACGCGGCCCCTGCCAAAACAACAAAGGCTGCCAAGATCTCGTGTCCCAAGATCGGATCGCCGAAAAGTGCAAAGGCAAGGAAAATGACGGTGATCGGAACCAATTTAAACGTCAAGATCGCCTGCGATGTGTCCAAGACCATCAGGCCACGCGCATACAGGTAAAATGACGCTGTCGTGGCAAACCCCAAAAGTACCGCAAAAATCGATTGTTCTGACAGTGGCGGAACGCCATAGACCCATACCAACAGCCCCAGGCAGACCCAGCTGAAGAGCGAAAAGAAAAACAGAAAATCCCAAATCCCAACCGTGTGTTTTTCAAGAACGAATTTGTCAATAAAATCCGAAACCGTCCAAAACAAGGGACCCAAAAACGCCAGAATTATCCAATTGTGGTAAAATGCAACGAACACTCGACATACCCGCCTATGATTAAATAATGATCGAGTATTAATCTATGGCACGCATTCCGACGAATGAATGTTGCGCATCCGCTCAAATTGATATTTTAGGCAGCGCTTGTGCAAAGGGCCTATTGGGACGAGGTATATTTGAAAACACCGGTTGCGGTGGCCAAGAGCAGGCCCGTATCATCGTGCAATGTGGCGTCTGCGAAATAGGTTTTGTGCCCGCCCCCTGTATATTTTCCGACTGCGATCAATGTCGTTCCTTTGGCTTGACCCATAAAGTTGACCGATAGGTTCAACGTCAATGACCGTCGGGGTGTGATGCCATCGCCAAGCCCGACAAACCCCATCGCCGTATCCAACAGTGCGGAATAGGATCCCCCGTGCGGGATGTTATTTCGGTTCTTCAAAAACGGTGCAATCGGCATTTCCATTTCGCACAGGCCCCGTTCAAACCGCACAACGCGATACCCGAGATGTTTTTGAAATGCGCTTGGATCTTCGTTAAGGTTCATGTTTTAAACCGTCTTTGCTGCATCTAATCCCAATCGGGCGAATTCGGGGACAAAGGCACCCAGACGAATGCCACGCGCGGGATCTGACGCATTGCCATCAAGGGCGCGTTTTTTCACGCCTTGCAAAATGCCCGCCATGCGAAAATAACAAAAAGCGAGATAGAAACCAAACCGATCTATTCCGGCCAAACCGCGGCGGGCACAATAAAGGTCGATGAACTCTTGATCTTCCATCAATCCTTGGTCTGCGCGATCAATGCCCCGTAACCCGCGCCCATCCGCAGTTGCAGGCATCGCCCATTGCATGATCACCGCAGCAAGATCGGCATAGGGATGCCCCAGCGTCGAGAGTTCCCAGTCTAACACAGCAATACATTCCGCGGAGTGTTTATCAAACATCAGATTATCGAGCCGAAAATCTCCATGAACCAAACTGCGCTGCCCATCGTCATCGGGTAGATTTTCGTCAAGCCACGCCATCAGCGCGTTCATTTCGGGGATGTCTTCGGTTTGTGTGGCGCGATATTGTTTGGTCCAGCGATCAATCTGACGGCGATAATAATTCCCATCGGGCCCATAATCGCCGAGGCCTACGGCATGGATATCAACGCTATGGATCGCGGCCAAAACCCGGTTCATTTCGCGCAGGATCGGCAAACGCTCTGCGCGTGCGATTGAAGGCAAGCTTGGATCATCAAAAACCCGACCATCCAGCATCTCCATCACATAAAAATCTGCGCCCAAAACATCTGGGTCCTGACAGAGGGCGAACATTTTGGGCACGGGGATATCCGATCCGCTTAGCGCGGATTGCACGCGAAATTCGCGGTCGACGGCATGGGCCGATTTCAACAAAACCCCCGCAGGTTTGCGGCGCAACACAAAGGATCCATTTGCGGCATGTAAGGCAAAGGTTGGGTTTGATTGCCCGCCCGAAATCTTGGCCACGTCATAGGGGGGCTGCATATCGGGCACATGCTGCGCCAGCCATGGGGTCAAACGGTCTGTATCGATGAGGCTGTCCATTGTTTATCCTAACTATAGCTCAGCAAATGTTGGGTGTCGGCGGTTACAAAAGGCGTTTCATTGAATGCGTTCAAATAGGCGACCCCTTTCGATGCCGAATAGACGATTGTGGTCATGGATGCGTTTTTGATTTGAAGCTGCAATTCTATTTGCGTTGTATTCGGCGCGCCCAATACGCGCGCCACCATTTGCGCAATAGCGCCGCCGGAACTGACCGCAAGGGTGATTTTGGCATTTTGGTTTGCCATTAGATCGGTCACTGCCGCCGAAGTCCGATCACAAAACTCTGCCCACATTTCTGGGGGTGCAGTAATTTGATCACGCTGCCAGTCCGACACTGTTTCGCGCAGATTTCTGAAATGCACTTTGCGGTCGGTATGGATCCCTTCGGGTGCGTCTTTGTCGGCAAAGCGGGCATTCAGCAAACCGGTGAAATCATATTCGTTCAATCCGCTGTGAACGGTGTGGTCCTTGGTGGGTGGTACACCCAATCCGCGCTGAATACCGGCCAATGTTTCGGCCTGCCGGACCATGGTCCCACACGCCCACACATCAGGCAGGATCCCGCGCGCTGCCAAAGACGCACCCAATGAAACGGCTTGCGCGTGTCCCAAGTCGGACAGTTTGTCATAGTTGGTCTGACCAAAGCTTGCCTGTCCGTGCCGAACCAAAATCAAAATCGGCATATCATGCCCCTGCGAGATAGGTTAGACAAATCCACACCGCGCTTAGTGCCGGTTTGTCTTGGCCTTCGATTTCGACGGTGACGTGCCATTTTGTTGTGATTTGATTGGGGCGGCCTTCGAACATTTCGGTAAGGTCAAAATGTGCACGCACCTTGGACCCTGATCGAACGGGTGAAATAAAACGGATTTTATCAAAGCCATAGTTCACGCCCAAAGTCGTGCCTTGGATATCGGGTACTGCGTCATAGTACATCGCGGACAGCATCGATAATGATAAAAACCCATGCGCAATCGTGCCCCCGAATGGGGTTTGCGCGGCTTTTTCTGCGTCAAGGTGGATGTATTGCCAGTCTTCGGTGATATCGGCAAAGACATCTATTTTATCTTGGCTCAGTTCATACCAACGCGATGATCCCACACGGGTACCGATGTGTTCGGTCAGCTGGTCCAGTGAAATGTCTTGCATCAGTCCTCTCCGAAAATGCTGGGGCCTGTGGCGACGTTGATGCCACCAGAGACAGGAATAACCGCACCAGTGATATAGGACCCTCCACGCCCACATAAGAATTGCAAGCACGCCGCGATATCCTCTGGCCGTCCAACACGACCTGCAGGAACCCGTTTGCCGACGCGATCTGCGCCTGTATCTTGGCCAATGGCGAATGCGGTCATGCCGGATTGAAACGGCCCAGGGGCAAGCGCATTCACCGTAATGTGCCGATCTGCCAGCTCTTTTGCCAAAATGCGGGTCATCTGATGAACGGCGGATTTGGACATGGCATAAGAATACGCTCCATCGCCCATGGGTATTTCACCCATCACTGATCCCACATTCATCACGCGGGCAGGGTCATCAAGGGTAGAAGAGTTTTCCAATAATCCCAACAAGGATTGGGTGAGTTGGAACATACCGGTGACGTTCAAAGACATAACTTTTTCCCACGCATCATATGGAAACTGTCCCAACGGTGCACCCCAAGTGCGACCGGCGTTGTTCATCAGAATATGCAATTGATCAGTCCGCGCCTTTAGATCGTCGACCAATCTTTCAATCCCTGCTTGTGTTGCGACATCACCAGAAAAGGCGTGGGCCCGACCCGACAACCCCATTGCGTTGATGTCATCCGCCGCAGCTTGGCAGTTTTCCAATTTGCGCGATGCGATGAAAACGGTTGCGCCCGCCGCGACCAACCCCGTGGCGGCCATGCGACCAATGCCTGTTGCGCCGCCTGTGACCAAAACGGTTTTCCCAGAAAGTCCAAATAAATAATCAGGCGTCATGATCTTTCCTCGTGTCGTTTTGGAACAACTATGAAAGCGACAATCGAATTGGTCCAGTGGTTGCGATGCTTTCGCTGCGTCATTTCTGCGCAAAGCCTTGCTTATGGATGCAAAAAACCCTGCAACAGTTGCGTATATGGTATAAGCGTCTTATTGGATGCGACAGGCAAAACTTGAAAAGGTGCTTATCCGTGGCAAATTTTTTGTACCAAGGCGACTTACCCGACGATTTGGATTTGGGGCCAGTTGTGGCGATTGATTGTGAAACGATGGGCCTGCGCCCATTTCGGGATCGTTTGTGCGTTGTTCAGCTGTCTGGCGGCGACGGCAATGCCCATTTGGTTCAAATTGCCAAAGGTCAATCCTCTGCCCCTAATTTGGAGCGGTTGCTTGAAAACAAAGATGTCCTGAAACTTTTCCATTTTGGGCGCTTTGACATTGCGGCGATGTATCACGCGTTTGGCGCATTGGCCGAGCCCGTCTATTGCACCAAAATCGCATCAAAGATGGTGCGCACCTTTACGGATCGCCACGGTTTGAAAAACCTGCTGCAAGAACTTTTAAACGTCGACATTTCGAAACAGCAGCAATCCAGCGATTGGGGGTCGGAAACGTTGACCTCTGCGCAACAGGAATACGCCGCGTCCGACGTGCTGTATCTGCATAAATTACGCGATGCGCTGAATGAACGTTTGATCCGCGAAGATCGAATGGACTTGGCGCAGTCTTGTTTTGATTTTCTGCCCACACGTGCCAAATTGGATTTGGCAGGCTGGCCAGAAGAAGACATCTTTGCCCATTAATCGCTGATCTATGGCACGTAACGGCAACACATATTCACGCGTGGTTTGGATCCTCAAGATCTCTCTGCCCGTCATTGCGATTTTGATGTTGTCGTCCATTTTTATTTTGTCGCGTGGCGTTTCGACGAACACTGCCATTCCATTTGCCGAAAAAGAATTGGAAGAGCGGATCCGCGATCAACAAGTTTCAAATCCGTTCTATACAGGCAAGAACGAAGCAGGCGACGACGTTCGTGTGGCAGCAGAAGTGATGACGCGCGATCCAGCCCAAGATGATATTGCGCATTTGGACGTCGTGAACGTGAAGTTGACGACGCCGAACGACACCAAAATCTACCTGTCATCCAACGCGGGTAGTTTTTTCCGAAATGAGCAAAAGCTATATCTAGAGGGTGATGTTTTCGTGGAAACCTCTGATGGTTACACGATGAAAGCCACCACCGCTTGGGTTTATGATCGCGGGGTCCACATTGTTGCGACAGGGCCAATCCACGGCACAGGGCCTGCCACGGTTTTGAAAGCGGGCCATATGGAAATCAAGCGCCAGAACAAGGGCGGGCCAATGCAAATTTACTTCACACAAGGTGTGGACATAGTATACGATCCTAAAAAAGAGGAATAATTTTGTGACCAAACTATTCTATGCACTCGTCATCGCGACCCTATCCTTGCCTGCATTTGCACAAGACGAAGGTGCGAAATTTGGCACATTGGAAGAAGACTCTGACAAAGAAATTCACGCCACCTCTGACACGATGGAAGTACAAGAAGAGTTGGGTTATGCCATCCTTGAGGGCAACGTGGTCGTGATCCAAGGGGGGTCAAAGTTGACCGCGAAAAAGGTTCGGGCGGAATACACAGAAGATCGCAGCGAAATCCAGACGATTATTGCAACTGGTGATGTTGTTTTGCTCAGCGGTGGCGATATCGCAAAGGGTGACGAGGCTGTTTATGAAATCGATAAGAACACAATCACCCTCATCGGGAACGCCTATGTCAAGCAAGGTAAGGATACTATGAATTCTGAACGTGCTGTATTGAACACGCTGACAGGTTCATCGGTGATGACGGGGCGCGTTACAACCGTTTTGACCCCGAAAAAAGATTAAGCCCGATGACACAGGCGACGCTGATAAGCGATAATCCCAACCGTGGTCTGATCGTGAAAGGGCTGCGCAAAAGCTATAAAAAGCGCGTCGTTATTCGTGATGTTTCGATGGAACTGCACAGCGGCGAAGTGGTCGCACTTTTGGGCCCAAACGGATCGGGAAAAACGACGTCGTTTTATGCGATTGCGGGTTTGGTCAATCCCGAAGGGGGTCAGGTAAAAATTGACGGGCAAGACGTGACATCATTCCCGATGTATCGTCGTGCACGATTGGGTATTGGTTATTTACCTCAAGAAATGTCAATTTTCCGCGGACTAAGCGTCGAAGACAACATTTCCGCGATTTTGGATATCTCTGAAAAAGATCGCCATACGCGGCGTGAACGGCTAGAGGAATTGCTTGGTGAATTTAATATCGAACATTTACGCCGCACGCCTGCCATTGCGTTATCTGGCGGCGAACGCCGCCGCGTTGAAATTGCCCGCGCCTTGGCCGCGAATCCAAAATACCTTTTGTTGGACGAACCCTTTGCCGGGGTGGATCCAATTTCGGTCGATGATATCCGCGAATTGGTGCGCTCCCTTAAAGATCGGGGTTTGGGCGTTTTGATCACGGATCACAACGTGCGTGAAACACTTGATATCGTGGATAGGGCCTACATCCTGCACGACGGCAAAGTTTTGATGTCAGGGACACCCAAAGAAGTCGTCGAAAACGAAAACGTACGCCGCGTCTACCTTGGTGAAAATTTTAAAATTGTTTGATAAGCTTCTGGTCGAAAATAAATCTTTTGATTGACAATGTGCCGATCCTCGCCTTGAATAAAGGTGTTGGTATCAGACAAATTCTGAGTCTTTCAACCAAATGCATAGGTTAAAAGAAACCCCCAACTCTATCCAATACGGACGTAAAAATCGCCCGCAGGTTACTGTTGTATTCTGCGCACGGGACAGGTCCGTTTAATAAATGAGGAGTATCCATGCGGTATCAAATTTCAGGAATGCACATCGACATCGGCGAGGCTTTGCAAACACATGTGAAAGACGAGCTAGGCGCAGCAGTTTCCAAATATGCCGAACGTCCAACCGATGCCCAAGTCGTCTTTTCCAAAAGCGGATATGAATTCGTCTGCGAAGCGACGGTCCATCTTTCAACGGGTATGACGGCCCAAGCGCGGGCAACCGACTCCGAAATTTATGGAAGTTTTGATTCTTGTTGCGAGAAAATGGAAAAGCAACTGCGGCGATATAAGCGCAGGTTGAAAGATCATCACAAAGAAAGAACCCACCCTGTTGAACTTTCTGGCGCTTCGTCCTATATCCTCGCCTCAGAAGAAGATCACGAGGAATCGGAACCAGATACCTTGCAACCGATCATCATCGCCGAAATGGAAGCACAGATTCCATCACTTTCGGCAGGTGAAGCCGTGATGCAGATGGAACTCGCTGGGGCACAATTCCTTGTTTTCAAAAATGAAGGAAAAAAAAGCATCAATGTCGTTTACCGTCGCAATGACGGAAACATCGGTTGGATTGATCCATAAAGGGCAGACTTTGATGTTTATAGGAAAGTAAACATCCGCATGAATTTGTTTGACTTACTAAAACCTGAGGCCGTTCGTGTTATGCACACGGCCTCAAGCAAAAAGCGTTTATTGTGTTCGATCGCAGAGATTGGCCAATCGGTTTACGGTATTGACCAACTGAAATCTGTCGAGGCGCTCAATGAACGCGAAAACCTTGGGCCGACCAGCGTTGGAAACGGCGTGGCTTTGCCGCATGCGCGTATCCAAGATCTTGATCGTGTTTGTGGTGTTTTCGTTTTGCTGGAAAAGCCATTGGAATTCCGTGCGGTGGATCATTTGCCCGTTGATTTGTTCTTTACCCTGTTCGCACCCGAACACGCAGGTGTCGAACATTTAAAGGCATTGGCTGCGGTGTCGCGTACATTACGAGAGCCGTCAATCTGTGCAAAGCTGCGCGCGAACCATGATGCAGCGACCCTATACACGATTTTGACAGAATCCCAGAGAACGCAAGCCGCCTAGGCACGCCAATCTGAAAATCCAAAACTTTGATAATCGCGGGCATAAATGGCCGCGATTTTTTCGTTTATATCGGTATCGACAATACGATCGAGTGGAATGTCAGGTGTACCGACTTCCGCGTTCAACGCAGGGACTGTTGCAATCCCCATCCGGCGTGCAAGATCAATCAAGCCTGTACCCACACACGTAATTGCTCTTGTGAGGTATGAGAGAAAAGGGGAAAAATTGTGTCAAAGAGGCGTTCATTTTTTGATCGCGCCCCTTTTGTTTTCGAAATTGTGGATGTCTTAAGCGCTATTTCAGATCGACACCGGGTGCGAAGGCAATGAAAAACGGGTTTTCATAATTTGCCTTGCCATAGACCAAATCCGAATGATCATCGAACCTGACGACGCGACCGCCCGCGCCGCGCAAAACGGCATCGCCAGCGGCGGTGTCCCATTCCATTGTGCGCCCCAAACGTGGGTACAGATCCGCTTCTCCGGTCGCGACAAGGCAGAATTTCAAAGATGACCCTGCGCCCGTCATATCACGGACTTGGTATTTGTTGATGTAGTCATCTGTCGCCTGATCACGATGCGACTTTGACGCCACAACGATCAATGCGGAATTATCGGGGGTTTTTACGGACAATGGCGTTGTTTGGCCCACAATCTGTGGGTCAAATGGACCTTTTTCTTCGACGCTTTGTCCGTTGGCATCGGTGTAAAACAAACGTTCTTTTGCGGGGGCATAGACCACACCACGTGTTGGTACGCCGTTTTCCACAAATGCGATGTTGACGGTGAAATCGCCGCGGCGTTTGATAAATTCTTTTGTGCCGTCGAGCGGATCAACGATCAAAAATTGATCTGCGGATAAATCATGAGATGCTGCTTGTTCTTCGGTAATGATCGTGACATCTGGAAACGCAGGTTATAGGCCTGCGTA
>Ga0181555_1003611_pt1 | contig 12192 bp, 12 predicted proteins | sample 011ome_15_FD_145601 | JGI IMG/M metagenome (GOLD analysis project Ga0181555, IMG submission 145601) | Coastal salt marsh microbial communities from the Groves Creek Marsh, Skidaway Island, Georgia - 011504AT metaG (spades assembly) | ecosystem: Environmental > Aquatic > Marine > Intertidal zone...
ATAAGTAAAAAAAATGATTTATTTTTTTTACCAATTTAATGACATAATATTAGCCGTGTTATTATAGTAAAATTAATTTTTTAATATTTATGTATTTTTCGTCATTAACAACATAGTGAGGATTCTTGAACCAATTTTCATTTTGTTTATCACATAATTCACAGATAGCCATTATGACATGGGTTTTTAAGGTAATTGACTTGCTCCATTTTTTACCAGCTGAACCACAATAACCTAGTGAAGTATTCATTTTATCAGATAGATATACACCACTTCCAAATGCGGCACCGTTTGTTTGTTTATCAGTCCCACTATAATTTTTTAATCCCATTCTTATTATGTTATGCCAATTACTGATACTACTGTCATGATATAATGTTAGAGTGTTGTTATCCTTTTTAAGATTATTAAATTCGTGTTCTTTTTGATTAGAATTAATAACATCAAACGATATTTCATCACCGACGATATTAGACTTTAGATGAGTCGAACACGAGTTGATAATATGTGATAATAATTCGTATAGTAATTCATCTATATTATTTTTTAATGTATTAGATAACGAATAATTATATAATTCATTTACATCCGGGCAGTTATCTAACAATTCAATACATTGTATTTTTGTAGTATTTGATAACAGGTATTCAACATCATGATTAGAACCACAAGCAGAGTAGAACATTGATAATAATAAATCAACAGTATGTTTATCTTTTAAAATTTCATTTTCTAATGAGAATCCAAATCCTATCTTTGTTTAAGTAAAATAACACAAACTTCTACTACATATGAATGGTTTATATGACCTATGAACTAATTGTTCATTACAAATGATACAATGTCAGTTTATATTTTTAGTGTTTCATTAACAACATCAATAATATTAAACAATATCATTTCATCGATGAAATCAGTGAAAATCATTATCAATAGCAATACATTCTCCCCAATCATCGCCATCGACTCTAGCATCTTCCCATTCATCGAATACACTAGCACCGTCCCATTCATTAATCATTGATAACATTAATAACAGTTAATTAACTAAGTAATTCACTTTAAAAAAAAATTAATAATTTAAATTTTATATTTGTTGTTGGATTAATTTAAAACATATGAAAAATCCCATCTGCTTGTATCTGATTTAAATTCATGCCAACTGAATATAAAACTCATATCATATACTCTCGATAAATTCCAATCGCTAATGTCTTGATTAAATTCGGCATTACTAAACATATAATTCATTTCAGTAACCGACGACATATCCCCAATTAGAAATATCCTGATTAAATTTAGAACACATAACATATTATCTACATTCGATACATTCCACCGGGAAATATCCTGATTAAATTTATAATATACAAACATAAATTTCATATTTTATACTTTCGATACATCCCAACGAGAAATATCCTGATTAAATTTAGAACCAGTAAACAATTCAGAACAATCATTTAATAATTTGACTCCACTATTATAATAAATCCACTCAGTTTCTTTAAAAAGAATACGGTTATCAAATTCAACAGACTTTATAAATATTATTTGTTTGATGTTCCATAAGTAATAAAATCATTTATTATAATCGTTGGTAAGAATTTATCAATATAATCGATAATATATTGGTCGGTAATTTCCATTGGACTGGTTGGTTAAAAAAAATTATTAATTCAAATTTTATATCGGATGACTATAGTTCGGCTTAATTATTTTTTGAATTTTTGAATATCAGTTAGTGTTTTGATTTCAATCGTTTTGTTATCGAGATAGCTTGTGGTCATAAAGGGCATATCTTCGTCGGTGGATATTTGAATCATATCAGAGATATGTGTAGATGAGATTGGTTTGATGTAGTCTAGTTTGATATCGACTCGGAATGTGTCGTCTTCTTCTAACTTACTTACTAGTTTGGTTTTTGTTGTGTCTTTGATTTGGTGATGGGTTCGCATCTTTTTATTTTTAGATATATAATGGAACTTTACGACTGATGAATTATCTTCTTGCTGTATGGAAATTACATCCGACATTGAACGCATATCATTAATAGTCTTTTTAAAATATTTACCAGGTAAAGTAAATACTATCTTATAATTATCTTTAAGGAAATCCTCCTCTACCTTACTAATACTATTATATTGTCCGATAACATCCACATCGTGTTCTTCAGAAATTTGAATATTGTTGTGTAGGTTTATCGAGATAAACTTTTGTTTATTTTTTCGTTTAATATTTATATCAATACTGGAATATCCCTTATCAACTTTGTTAAGGATTAACTCAATATTTTTACAATCTAATCCTATATCAACCTCCTCAACACAATAGTATGAGTTTATTTTGTTGGCGTCGATACGGACTCTAACTTTACTCTTATCATGGTGATCCTGGGCATAAATAATAACTTCAGTCTTTCTAAAAATTATTTGTATATGAGCAGATGCCAGAGACTTAAAAAATCCAAATGTCTTTTTAATCAAAATAGGATTATCATATAAAAACTCAACAATGTTATTAGAGTCTGCCGGTTTATTTTTAACACCGCCCTTAGGAATAACTTTTTTCTCTGGTAATAACCTCGGTCGTCCAGGTGGTCTTTTAACTTTTTTAGCCGTTGTCGTTGATGTTTTAGCTGATGCCTTTGGAGTTTTTGATACCCGAGTTGTTGGCTGGGGTGGTTGAGGTGGTTGAGGTGGTTGAGGTTCTACTTTATCATCGGTATCGGAATCATTGGAATGGTCATCGACGACGACAATATCTTCGTCGTCCGAACTATCCACATTTTTTTCAATTGAACTCATAATATCTATATGATAATATTAAAAAATTGTTTATAATGTTATCAACGAATATAACGATTGAAAAAAATGTGGATAATTTATCGTATTGATTGGCATTGAACCCGATATCGATTTAATTAATTTGAAATTCATAAACGTGATATAATGATATGTATGTTTTATCATCATCGTCTAATTTATTTTGTAATTTGTTTTTTTTGTTATCAAAGTAGGTTGAGAAACTTTCATTTCGAACGAGAGTCATATTATTTACACAGAATATTTGTTGAATATATGATATATTTACGAGATATTCTGTGTAAAACCCACCACTACTAAACGGCAGTAATACATCTATTTGTTGTCCGTAGTTCTTAAATTTCTTTTCTTTATACTTTTTTCTAATTTCGTATTTTTTATCGGTTTTGGATTTCCACACACCTTTATTTTTGTCTAGTAAATCAAATACCGCCTGACCATCAAAGGCAGTAAATATAAATCTACCATCTTTAACGAACCAACGAACGATATTGGATATATTCGTAATTGATTTAGTATTAGCGACGAGATAATGTATTGCGAAATTACAAATTACTATATCAAATGATTGTTTGGTTATATTTTTAGTTTTTATTAATTGGTCGGTTATTCCTTTACAAGGGCTGTTTAAATCAGCCTGTTGAATTAATATACTCATTGGATGATTCGCTTTCTTAGCAAAGCTATGCTTACGACTTATCAATTCTAATAAAGCGGTCATATCATACTCAACGAATAGAACCTGCTCGACTTTGTTATTACCATATCTGAATAGGTCCTGACCCTTTCCACTTGCTAAATCAACTATTTTAGAATTAGGACTAAATGACTCAAATATAATACTTTTAATCGAACTATTAAATTGTCTTGATATTTTATGAATAGGGTTATCACTGGTTTTAAAATATACTGAGGTATCTAAGTCTTCTATAACTAATGGGTCTAGATAACTCATCCAGTTTAATTCTATAACCATATAATTATTACCGAAGTATCTGCCAGTTGCGACATCTACATCTCTATCCGACCGGATTCTAATAAGTTCCCATTCGAATTTTTCTAATGGGTCTTTATAATTACCGACTCTAAATTCACCAACAGAACCATCGATTTTTCGTCCAGCACTAACATCTTTATCGGATTTCCAATACAGATATGATACCGGTTTATTACTTGGCATAAATTGTATAGGCATATATGCTGGCGGATTATGAACATCAATATCAGGAAACATTTTAGAATACATAGGAATAAAATCAAGATTTAAATTATTTTTAACACTCTTGTTAATACCACAGAATAATAAATATAATGTTTTACCCTTAATATTTTTGTAGGGTCCCTTCCCAATAAGTTCCTTAGGACATTGTTTAATAATAAAATCACATGTTAATTTTTCAATCGGTTTATATTTATAAACCTTCATAGTATTATAAAGACCATCCATCGGAGTTAATACGAGACCGTCATCCTCATAAATAGTTTTTCTCTCCTTAAATGTAGCGATATTCTTTTGAAAATCCTTCGTCAATAACACGAATGGTTTCTCCATTAATGTAATCATAGTATTCTTACATAATGATACGGCAGGTGTAAAATATCCCATCCGCTTCTCAAATGGCGTGTCTGTTAATGACTTACCTTCCCATACCAACACATCGAATATATAATATACCGGATTACCATCGAGTATATATTTCTCAGAATCAAATACATAAACTCCGCTACCATCATTACGTTTAATAGTCTCTGGTGTTGAACTAACAATATTAATGGTTTCATCGTCTATATAGATTAACGACCGCTCGCCATCTATCTTATCAGTTATATAATAATTCTCAATATCATCCATAACATCGTTAAGAAATATATTTTTATTCAACTCGATTACTTTATTACTAACATCCTTAGTAGATGCATTATAAGAATTGATTTTCTTTCCAATTAATGAGGCTATCTTACTAATAAGCCACCGATAACGATTGTCTTGATTCGGTTGGTTTGGTCGTTGGCTCGGTTGATTGCCTTGGTCGGCTTGGTTGGCTCGGCTTCTAAAATCAAGAACGTGTTGTAGATTTTCATTAAACGATTCTATTGTTATCTTTTTATAATCTTTGATATACTCCATCTCAATTTCTACATGATCGCATAAGTTCCACGGGGCTTTATCAACAAAATCATCGACAGATAGTTTATACAATAGTTTAGTTTTTTTTTCCTTAAGTTCTACAGAACTTACTAATGTTTTTACAACACCAATTAATGTAATATCGATTCTCCAATCGGATAATGCAATACTATACCGTAATTTAATTCTACCATGCTTACACTGAGTCGCATCGAACTCGGGTATATCCGTTTCATAAGCTAATGCTAATTTATAATTGGAGGTTTTGTTCAGCACAATAAAATTATTAATAATATTAGTTTTTTTGTAATGTTTCATTTTAGATTTGTCCTGAACACCATTAACAAATGTGAGTTGTTTAATATCGTTATCTGGAGTTATCAAATTAATTGTCTGACTTATTGAATGTGGTTTATTCTTATTATTCAATATAATATTTTTAGCTAATTCAATAGTTTTGGGTCCCGATAATGTATTGTTTTGTTTAGATGTGTATTTCCTACTATCAACATAAAATCTACACTCAAATTCAACCTCACCTTCAGTACATTTTACTTTCGGAATACCTGAAAATAATTCAGTTGCTGGGTCTGACATCGTCTATATTATATTAGTGAAATCGTTATATAACCTATTAATAATTAATTATGATTCAAAATTATTATTCGACATTCATTCAATTTTATCAAAAAAATAATATTAAAAAAATATATTTATAGTGTGGTTTATCCAACCAGCCATTACATCTTATATTCAGATGGAAACTTATCATAATCATTTTCTCTAACTGTTTCAATCATCCTAATTGTGTTTCTACTATTTGCCTCGGATTTTTCTTGAACTGTATTTTTATTTTTACCAAATCCAATAATAGAGTGTTTAATTATTGGAACTGTTTCTGTTATAGATTTCATACATTTATTATGTCTTGTCTTGATTACAATATCTTTAAGTGATTCCTTTAACAAAACTAATTCTTGTTCTGGCACATCGTGTTTGGTTGAGACTAATCTATCAAGCATTTCTCTGGCATTTTGAACCTTCATCATAACTTCTTCCTCCTTACGAAGATGCTCAACATCCTTATATTTATTCTTGAAATCATCACGTTCTGCTTTTAATATATTGTATGTAGAACTCCATATTTTTTGAGAATCCTTATGATTCCAATGAGATTGCTGGCTTTCTTCCCATAAGAACTTAACATAATCGGCTCTTCTACGAATCCATTGGTCTTCCATATAACCAGCCTTTCTATCATCCGGAATCAACTTATTACTCATATGAATTTTTTTAATTAATCGCATAAATGCTTTTTTACTGTAGTTGTTAAGGCATATCATATATTTACAAAGGATAGGGAATGTAGTCATAAACTCAGTATATTTGGTTTGGCTTCTAAATTTTTCCATCTTAGCCTCATCACTCATCGATACAAAATCATTATCCTTAGATAAGGTCTTCATTTCCTTCCACATAACACTAGCAAGAGCAACTAATTCCTCATCTGTTTTATTATCTGAACTAATACTAGCCATATTTATATGTTATATCATATTATATCTTTATATAATTTTATTATTTAGATAATAACGAGATATTTAGATATTACCAATAAATTGATTAATGGAATCTAATAGTTCATTCTCATCGATATCATCAATACCACCAATAAATTGATTAATGGAATCTAATAGTTCATTTTCATCAATATCATCAATACCACTAATCTCATCGTCTCCTCCAGTAACAGCATCATCGGCATCGTCGAATATAGCAGGACTACCAAAAATATCATCGGCATTACTATCAGTATCATCGGCATTACTAGCGGTATCATCAAATATAGCAGGTGTTCCGAATATATCATTGGTATCAGTAGCATCGTTTTCTACATCATCAAAAATTGCGGGATTTCCAAATATATTATCATTGCTATTGTTATTATCGTAGTCTTCTGATTCTGACTCAGACTCGCTGTTTGTATCGGAATCGAATAGCATACCACCTAAAACATTCTCAGGTGTTATACCTGAAAAATCTAAATACTCTAATCCTAAATTAGACATTATATTTTATAAGGATAAACAATTTAAATAAAAAATATAAGTAAAAAAAAATACAAAGGATTAATTATTTTATTAATAGATGGTTGTTAATTCTTCTAGTTTCTTCTTCTTCTTCTCTATTTCTTTTTCAATAAAAATCTTAATTGTTGTTATCATTACTGGAGGTATATCTCTAAATCTAACCTGAGTTCCTGTATTTTTCTCTCTAAGCTTACTTTGTGGAACTTTATTAATTAACATTTCGAAAATTTTACAATTCTCTTCTTTAGTCATATTTGAAATATTATCCTTAATATATTCAATCGAATCAATAATATCATCGTCCATAATTATATTATATAGTATTTAAATGTTTATATTAATAATGATTAATAGTCATGACTGCCATGTTAAACCTTGAGTTGCTTACATATCTTCCAATAGTTGTAATTTTTACGAATATCTTCTGGGCTTTTATATTCTCTAGAAATATCATTAATGCCTAATAAATATAATAAGTATTTATTTAACATAAACGATACGGCAGTATAAGCACTGGTATCAACTATTTGTATCGATGGCATTTTCTTCTCAATTTCTAATAAAACCTCTTTATCAACACTACTAGTTTTATAGAATGCCTTTTCCGACTTATGTAATTCATCAGGATACATAATTAAATCACCAGATTTACATTTTAAATAATTTTGGTCAATAGATAATTTATTAAACTTTAATTTCTTAAACAATGGTTGTTTGGTAATATCCTGTTTGGACTTGTATGGATACATCAAATCACTAAATAATTTTTTATAACTTGGTAATTTTTCAGTCTCTTTAAACTTTATAGTTTCCTCTTTAACATATTCATACATATAATTTATTTTATTAATTTCAACATCGGACATATCATCAAGTATATTAAATATAATCTTATCACTGACTGTTGGTGTATATGGCACTCCTATAACAGATATCTGCTTACTATTTATTGTATAACTAGATTTTTCTATTACGATAGGTATAATATCTCCAACATTCAAATGCTTACTAATAATTTGATTGTCTGTTTTAATCTTAACACCAACATCTGGATGTTCGGCATCCATAGCATTCTTGTAAATTTTTACTATTTTACTTCCGTTTAATAATTCACCTGAATTAAATATGGTTCCTAAAACCTCTACCTCAACATCAACATAAGCAGTTCCATTAAGCATATTATCTAAAATAGTCATGTCGCTATAACGAATAATTCTTAAGATTTCCTTTACAAGAATGCTCTTATAACAAACATTAATATATTTATCTGAAATTAATCTTTTGAATGTTGATTCAAAATCACTATTAAACATATCTTCATATTTATCAATATGGAGTGTGATAGTTAATACCTTTTTAACCAACATATTATACTATAGTATAATAATTCAAATTTGAATTATATTATTATATTATTAAGAATCATAATTTATCCATATAATGGAATTGATAGATTTAACAAAATACAACAATCCAGAATATGTGGAAAGTGTCGAGTCCCAACTTAATGAGATAGAGGAAAAAAAAATCAAACTGATGGAAGAGTTATTTTTAATAAAATTGTTTAAAATTCTTAAGTTGTCATCAGAAACTATAAAGAAACATATTGTTAAAATAAAATTCCACTTTTCTGAAAAAAATTGGGAAATCTATTACAAATATCATACTGGTGAATTTAACTTAAATAACTACAATATGAACAGTGATTCCGATGATGATAATAAACAATCACGGAGAAAAAAATGCACAATTAAATTTGGCTGCGTTGTTGATGAAGACAATAAACCATCGTTTTACATTAAACAAAAAAAACAAAGATGTAATCGTTTTAATTTATATATTTGTTCAAAGGGAACACTCCGAATTTTATCTGAAGAATATAGGTTTGAGTTAGATGTTGATGAACACATACACTTAATTAAGCAATATATCAGGAATTTCAATATACCAGAATTTCTTGCTTTAAAGTTTTTCAAATTTATAGCCACTAAGAAATGGGACAATGATTCAATTATAAAATATTTTAATACTAAGTGATAGATAGATTATTTCCCGTATAATCTTTTATATCCATAATAAGCCCCAATAATACATTGTACAGAACTAATATTAACATGATTGTTGCTTGATTTTTTCAAACCTGATAAAATATTTTCAATGGTCTTTTCTAATTCATCCTTATCATTATTAATAATAATTTTAATTATAAATATGACATATGATAAGGTTCTTAAATTACTATTTTCATCATATTTTTCTGATAAACTTAAAATATTATTAGATGTCAAAATATGACTTATATCTATTTTATGTTTTTTGGATAATTTAAATTTTTTAGCATATCTTTCAAAAATTTTTAAATTTATGGGACGATAATAAATTAAACTATAACAGATATAACTTATTAAATACGATGTGTATAGAAAAAGCAGATTAGTTGAATATATAGATGATACTCTTAATGCAGTTTCTAATGGGTTTTTAGTGCGCATACAACATACTCCAGCAGTTATACATTCATTATAATCCGGATTAGATTCAGTCGTTTCACATACATTATTATACAGAAGTACATGGTTGCTAACATACATACTAGATTTAGTAACCATCGCAGTAATGTTATTTTTGAATTTTAGTTCATTTCCTGATTTCTTATTAATTAAAAATTTTAATTTTTTAACATCCAACTCGTAATTATTTATACAACTAAGAATATAATCAATGTTCTTACCAGTCCCATCAGAATTATTAATACCGTATAAACACCCCTTAACCCTATCTTCAACCCCATTAGATTCATCGTCTGATATATCATCACCGACTACATCAGGCACATCCTCAACGAGTATATCAGGCATAACTTCACCGACTACATCAGGCATAACTTCACCGACTACATCAGGCACAACTTCAACGAGTATATCAGGCATAACTTCACCGACTACATCAGGCACAACTTCACCGACTACATCAGGCACATCCTCAACGAGTATATCAGGCACATCCTCAACGAGTATATCAGGCATATCATCACCGACTACATCAGGCACAACTTCAACGAGTATATCAGGCATAACTTCACCGACTACATCAGGCACAACTTCATCGACATCCTCAACGACTATATCCGATATATCTTCTAATTCTGGTATATCATCGGTTGTATCATCGACTAATGGTTGGATTTCTGGTTCTTCTTTGATGGATGACAAAGTCTTTTTTTTATTGTTAGGTTTTGATTTAGCTTTATAATTTTTAGTTACTACTGCTAATTTTCTTCTTCCCATACTATACTAATATATGGGAACAAAGTTTATATAATAATATATAAGTTATTATGTTTGAAGAAGAGGAAGAAAAACATGGTGATATCCAACAGTATGAACCATATGTCCCTGAATTAAATCAGGAGTCTGTCAATGCTGCCGACGAAGTCGAGAGAAATCTTAGAATGATAAAAGAAAGGACTGATAGAGAACGACTTAGAGCTGAGGAGTTAGAAAGAGCCGAACAGCTATCAATTAATGAAAAATATCAAAGGGAATTAGAAGCTAAAAAGAAACATCAAGATGAATTCAATCAATTAAAAATTAATGAACAGAGAGAACGAGAAAGAGTGAGGCAATTAGAAAATGAACTCATTAATGAGAGGAAATTAACTTCTAAATTATTATATCCAGATATTGGTCCATTACATGCAATTTATAGTCCGGTTGTTAAGGAAGTTATTGTAGAACCTGTTTATAAAGAAGTATATGATATATATGGAACTAATAAATGGGGAGAGCCAATCAAAGTATTAAAAATATTAAAGAAACCAGCGGCTAAGAAGTTAGTGGTTAAGAAATCGAAGAAAAAGAAGTCAGCAGTTAAGAAACCGAAGAAATCGTCTAATAAATCAAAGAAAAAGAAGTCGGTTAAGAAATCAGCGGTTAAGAAATCGAAGAAAAAGAAATCCAAAAAAACAAAGGCTAAGAAATAATCGACTGATTTGGTCAATTGAATCGGTATTTTTTTATCATTTTTATAAATTACTAATATCAAAGAAAGTTTTATTGTTCTATTAATATAATTCAATATGTATTTGAAGGATAGTGATAAGAATTTTGTATCTGATATAAATAGTCGGAAGGAATTTTATTGGTTAAATCCTGATGAAAATAGTCCTAATGATGGATCCGATATCATACCTATGTTTTTGTTAGATGATGATATTAAAAAGAATGGTAATTTACAACTAACATCTTACCAACACTTTGTTAAGAATTTTATCAATCCAATAACTCCGTATAAAAGATTATTGTTAAAATGGCAGACAGGTAGTGGTAAAAGTATCGGATCATTATCTATAGCACTTAGTTTTATAAATTCTTATAAAGGGTTTTCTACAAAAGACGAGCCTATTGGTAATGTATTTATTATGGGATTTAGTTCTAAGATTTTTAAAAATGAACTACTTAGGTTCCCAGAATTTGGGTTTGTTTCAATTAAGGAAAAGGAGATATTAACAAAACTAAAAAACTTATCCTTTTCAGGAACAACAAAGGATAAAAATGCATATAAGGAATTTGTTATAATGATAAAGAAGCGGCTTAGTAATAGGAAAGGTAATGGCTTCTTTAGTTTTTACGGATATAAATCATTTGTTAATAGATTGTTTATTACACCACCAAATATTAATATTAATAATATGGAAGAAGATGATATTATCCAACTTATTAAAGATGGTAAGATATCATACAATGTTGAATTACTTGACAGATTTAAAAATTCATTGATTATTTGTGATGAAATTCATAATGTTTATAACAGTATTGAAAAAAATAATTGGGGTGTTGCTATTCAATATGTATTAGATAATGTCCCTTCATGTCGAGCCGTGTTTGCTAGTGCAACACCCATTAATAATAATCCAACTGAAATCGTCGATTTAATTAATCTATTGTCCGTCGATAAGAAGGTTGTTAAGACGGACCTATTTGATGGAAAAAAACTTAAAAAGGGTTCAGAAAATATTATCAAAAATCTACTTATTGGTAAGGTTAGTTATGTTAGAGATGTTAATCCTAAATATTATCCGAACACAGAAATAATTGGGGATACAATTAATACAATAGACTATCTTAGATTTATTAGGTCTCCAATGAGC
>Ga0181555_1003640_pt1 | contig 12139 bp, 12 predicted proteins | sample 011ome_15_FD_145601 | JGI IMG/M metagenome (GOLD analysis project Ga0181555, IMG submission 145601) | Coastal salt marsh microbial communities from the Groves Creek Marsh, Skidaway Island, Georgia - 011504AT metaG (spades assembly) | ecosystem: Environmental > Aquatic > Marine > Intertidal zone...
TTAGTTTTTCATTGGGGTAATTCTAAAGAATAATTAACCTCTTTTGTTCTTTAATTTGTCATTTTTTTTATTAATTTGACATACAAAGTAGAGGAAGTATGTTTTTAGATAGAGAGGATTTTAAATCCTTACAAAGTAGGAAGGATATTTATAATTTGGCTGAGGAACGAAACGTAAAGTTGGCTAAGATTAAATGGGATTTGGAATATGAAAAGCAATTAAAAAAATTGCAAGCAGAATTGGTAAATCTACAAAAGTGGATAACGGACAATAATTTGCGTGTTGCAATCTTATTTGAAGGAAGAGATGCTGCCGGAAAAGGTGGATCAATTAAGAGATTTACAGAACATTTGAATCCCAGGGCCATGCGAGTAGTGGCGCTGAGTAAACCAACCGAAATGGAAAAAGGACAATGGTACTTTAGGAGGTACATCAAAGAATTGCCCAATCCGGGAGAAATTGTGTTTTTTGACCGTAGTTGGTACAATAGAGCCGTGGTAGAACCTGTAATGGGTTTTTGCTCGGATGACCAGTATAACCAATTTATGGTTCAAGTACCTGAATTTGAGCATATGTTGTATGAAGATGGTGTTACAGTTATTAAGTTTTGGTTTTCTATCACCAAAGAAGAACAAGCCAAGCGTTTTGCCTCAAGGATTGCAAATCCGCTCAAAAGATGGAAATTTAGTCCAGTGGATAAAGAAGGACAGCGATTGTGGGATGAATACACGAAGTACAAAGAATTGATGTTTTCTAAGACACATACAGATTTTAGTCCTTGGATCATTGTAAAAACGAACGACAAACGAACTGCCCGACTCGAGAGTATGCGCTATGTGTTGTCTCAGTTTGATTACGAGGGTAAATCTGATGCGAAAGCAAATTTATTGCCAGACCCCAATGTAATTGCGAGGTATTACAGACACTTAAAACAATTTGATTGATGGAATTAACTGACCAAGACATAGAATTACTAAATAGTAAAATAGGGCTTAAAAAACTCTTAGGCACCAAGCCTTTGAATATTCCAAAAGCGCTAAAAGCAACAAAATATGAGGTAAAACTTCGTAAGCTTCAAGAAAAATTAATCGGTCTTCAAGAGAGAGTTATTCAAAACAATGAAAAGATTGTTATCCTCTTTGAAGGAAGAGATTCTGCAGGAAAAGGGGGTGCCATAAGAAGGATGACCGCTCGACTGAACCCCAGACATTTTCGAATTGTAGCTCTTCCTAAGCCGAGTATTGAAGAAAAAGGACAATGGTATTTTCAGCGGTATGTGAATCACTTACCAAATCCAGGAGAAATGGTTTTCTTTGATAGAAGTTGGTACAACCGAGCAGTGGTAGAACCTGCCATGAAATTTTGCACAGAAAAACAATACCAAGAATTCATGATGCAGGTAAATTCTTTTGAAAAAATGTTTACCGATTCTGGAATTAAATTAATTAAACTGTACTTTTCTATCACAAAAGATGAACAATCGCGCAGGTTTGAAGAATTGCGGACCGATTCGCTCAAAAAGTGGAAGCTTTCGCCAGTGGATTTGAGAGCCCACGAATTGTGGGATGAATTTACAAAGTATAAAAAAGAAATGTTTACCAAAACAGACACCGAACAGTGTCCGTGGAAAATAATTGAAGCAAACAAAAAAACAAAGGCCAGAATAGAGGCAATAGAATACGTATTAGAACAAACAAACAGCGCAGAATGAGCAAAGAAATAACCCTTGATACTCTTATTAATCACGTAAAAAAATTCCATGAATCATTTGGAATCAACAACGAAGAATCTCCTAAAACCGAAATTGGTGAACAGGTAATTGATCTCCGTTTTGAATTACTACGAGAGGAAAACGAAGAATACTTGGAAGCAGCAAAAAAGAACGATTTGGTTGAAGTTGCTGATGCCCTAGGTGATATGTTGTACATACTATGTGGAACAATTCTGTCTCACGGAATGCAGCACAAAATAGCCGAAGTGTTTGAAGAAATTCAACGAAGCAATATGAGTAAATTAGGTGCAGACGGAAACCCCATTTATCGGGAAGATGGCAAAGTGATGAAGGGCCCAAATTACTTTAAGCCGAATATTTCAAAGATTTTACACGAATAAAAGTAATACCCAATGGTAAAGTGCCAAGCGTAGATATTTTTTGAGGTTCTTGCCTCTAATTCTCCTGTAGCAATTACCTCAATAGGCAAACTTCCTTTCATTACTATCAATAACATCGACTTCGAGATTCACTCACCTCCTGAAGGCGAAAACACCCACCAATTTATCAAAAGCAACACAAGTGCTCCACTTCCGTACATCCATTTTTTATTCTTCATTCTTCGCTATTATTTTTCCGTCTTGAAAGATTATTGTGCTTTGAGCATTTTCCGCAATCTCATTTTCGTGAGTTACAAGTAAAATAGTTTGCTAATTTTCGTGTATTTTTTTTAAACAATTTCATGATGGATTGAGAAATTTTGGAATGCAAATTTCCTGTAGGCTCAACAGCTAAAATTAGGGAAGGAGAGTTTTCCAAAGACCTTGCAAAGGCCACTCTTTGTCTTTGCCACCACTCATTTCATTGGGTTTGATTAGCAATTTATCGCCCAACCCTTCCAATTTCAACATTTCATTGGCTTTGTAGTTTCGTTCCTCTTTCTCTATTCCATTAGCGTAAAGCAAAGGTAACCCTACGTTGTCGAGTGCAATTAATTTTGGAAGCAGATTAAAAGTATTGGAAAACAAACCCTATTTCTTGGTTTCTAAATTCAGAAATTTGATTATCCTCCAACTCATGAATAGGTTTAATTCTCAACAAATACTCTTCAGAAGTGGGGACATCCATCGCCCCAATAATAGTTATCAAGGTAGATTTTCCAGAACCCGAAGACCCCATCATTACCAAATAATCGTTTGGGTTAATCGTCAAATCTATACCCTTGAGAGCTTGGTATTCAAGCTCACCAGTCAAATAGATTTTGGTAATATTTGTCAACTCAATCAATGGCAATCCTTTTAGTTAAGTAAGAATAAAAATTATAATGTTAATGACGAGAAATTATTGTGTTAAAAATTGTAAAAGAGTGTGAGTGAAAGTAAAACAAGGTAAATAGTTTTTAAAAATTGTTCGTTGTCTTGTGCAAAGCAACTAATAAAAATAACTATTTTTACAACCTATGAAACCAGATTTTACCAAACTTAATTATTCCGATATTTCTCCGAGTTCCGTTTCCAAGATGAAAACAAAAAATTGGAACACCAACGAAGGAATAGTGCTTAAATCCTATTATACAAGCAAAGATTCGGAAGAATTGAGCCATTTAGATTTTGTGGCTGGTATTGCTCCTAATCTACGTGGGCCATATTCCACAATGTACGCCATAAGACCCTGGACAATAAGACAATACGCAGGATTTAGTACTGCCGAAGAATCCAATGCATTTTACAGAAGAAACTTAGCGGCAGGGCAAAAAGGATTGTCTGTCGCTTTTGATTTAGCTACGCACAGAGGGTATGACAGTGACCATGAACGTGTTGTGGGTGATGTGGGTAAAGCAGGTGTTGCCATTGATTCGGTGCTGGATATGAAAACCTTGTTCGACCAAATTCCTTTGGATAAAATGTCGGTTTCGATGACCATGAACGGAGCGGTTATTCCCATCATGGCTTTTTATATTGTGGCAGCCGAAGAACAAGGAGTAACACCTGAATTGCTCTCCGGAACTATACAAAACGATATCCTCAAGGAATTTATGGTACGAAATACCTACATCTATCCTCCTGCTCCCTCCATGAGAATTATCTCTGATATTTTTGAATATACTGCCGATAATATGCCCAAATTTAATTCGATTTCTATCTCGGGTTACCACATCCAAGAAGCTGGCGGAACGGCCGATATTGAGTTGGCTTATACCCTTGCGGATGGATTGGAGTACATAAGAACAGGACTGAAAGCGGGATTAAAAATTGATGAATTTGCTCCAAGATTATCTTTCTTTTGGGGAATTGGGATGAATCATTTTATGGAAATTGCCAAGATGCGTGCGGCCAGAATGTTGTGGGCAAAATTGATTAAACAATTTAATCCAGAAAACCCTAAATCGATGGCGCTGAGGACTCATTGCCAGACTTCTGGTTGGAGTTTAACCGAGCAAGATCCATACAACAACGTTGCAAGAACTTATATAGAAGCAATGGCAGCCGCTTTTGGTGGAACACAATCTTTGCACACCAATGCGTTGGATGAAGCAATTGCTTTACCTACAGATGCTTCGGCACAGATTGCAAGAAATACGCAATTGGTAATTCAAGAAGAAACCGAAATTACGAAAGCAGTTGACCCTTGGGGAGGTTCACATTACGTAGAATCATTAACCAAAGAAATTGCCGATAAAGCTTGGACATTGATACAAGAGGTAGAACAACTGGGTGGTATGGCAAAAGCCATAGAAACCGGAGTTCCAAAAATGAGAATTGAAGAGTCTGCAGCTCGTAAACAAGCCAAAATTGATAGCGGAAAAGACATTATTGTAGGTGTAAATGCCTACCAAACCGAGGAAGAAAGCAATTTGGAGATTTTGGATGTGGACAACACCAAAGTGCGCCTAGAGCAGATTGAACGATTGATTCAACTGCAAAAAGACAGAAATTCGAACAAAGTAAAAGAACTGTTGGCTGAATTGACTGCTTCGGCTAAATCTGGCGAGGGAAATTTACTGGAAATAGCTGTGAGAGCAGCCAGAGAAAGAGCCACACTTGGCGAAATATCCGATGCGATGGAAGAAGCATTTGGAAGATACAAAGCCACTATCCGAACAATTTCGGGAGTTTATTCCTCAGAATCTATGAAAGACAAAGACTTTACCCAAGCACAAGAATTGGCAGATAAATTTGCTGAGCAAGAAGGACGAAGACCTAGAATTATGATTGCCAAAATGGGGCAAGATGGTCATGACCGAGGAGCGAAAGTAATTTCAACTTCTTTCGCTGATATTGGATTTGATGTGGATATTGGTCCACTTTTTCAAACCCCAAAAGAAGCTGCCAAACAAGCCACTGAAAATGACGTGCACATTTTGGGCGTTTCCTCTCTTGCGGCTGGGCACAAAACGCTTGTGCCACAAGTAATTGCTGAACTAAAAGCCCTTGGAAGAAAAGATATTATGGTCATTGCAGGAGGAGTTATTCCAAAGCAAGATTACGATTTTCTATTTGAAGCAGGAGTTGTCGGTGTGTTTGGTCCAGGAACTAAAATTGCTACTGCAGCTATCGATATTTTGAACAAACTAATTGCGAACGTATAGAATTTAGAGATTAGATTTTAGGAGAAAAGGGATTTCTGATACAACGAATAACGGGGTTTCATTCATTTTATGAAATGAATGAAGAAGAGCCTTGAAGTAATGTGTGAGAAACTTGTGTGTTGTGTTATCTTTGCATGAAAATTCAGTAGGAAATTATGGCAGAGAAAAAAAAACAAGAATCGCGACTTCACCCCAATAGCAGGTTTCATGGCAGGTACGACCTCCAAAAACTACAAGAGGTTTGTCCCGAGTTGAGCGAACATGTGTTTGTGAATGATTTTGGTTCCGAAACCGTAAATTTTCACGATCCCGAGGCGGTAAAAACTCTTAACAAAGCCCTTCTGGCTCATCATTACCAGATCAAAAATTGGCAAATTCCTGAGAATTATTTGTGTCCGCCCATTCCGGGCAGAGCCGATTACATTTACCATATTGCGGAGCTTTTGAGTGCCAATAATTACCGAAAAATCCCAAAAATCACCTGTCTTGATATTGGTGTGGGCTCTAGTTGCATTTACCCTATCATTGGTTCCCAGGAGTACGATTGGGATTTTATTGGCGTAGATGTGGATCCCGATGCTTTGGAATCGGCTCAGAATATCCTGAATGCCAATCCTCAACTGAAAAAAAAAGTGGAACTTAGGATTCAACCAAATTCGAAACACATTTTTGAAGGTATAATTGAGTCAAACGACCGCATAGATTTATCCATTTGTAACCCACCATTTCATGGCTCGTCTCAAGAAGCTCGAAAAGTATCACGAAAAAAAATACGAAACCTCACCCACTACACCAACAAAGACAAAACGCTCAATTTTGGGGGAAAACCCAATGAACTGTGGACCGAAGGTGGCGAAGTTGCCTTCATCCAAAACATGATACGGGAGAGCAAAAAAGTCTCGGGAAAATGCTACTTTTTTTCTACGCTAGTTTCCAAAAAAGAACACATGACTGCCCTCAACCAAACCCTAGAAGGAGAAGGCGTGTTTTACCATAAAACTCTTGCCATGGGGCAAGGAAACAAATGGAGCCGAGTGCTCGTGTGGACTTTCCTAAATCATGATGAACAGCTCAAATGGAAAAAGGCAAAGTGGAATTTTGGCCCACCTCAATCTACCAACTAATGTCCTCAAAAGTTACCCTTCTTTCCTCACCTCTCCAGGGATTTACAGATTTTAGGTTCCGAAATGCTTTCCACCATTATTTTGGCGGGATAGATACTTTTTACGCTCCGTACATTCGGCTCAATGGCAAACTTGCCATAAAGGGTGTCTACCAACGTGACTTGGCTCTCCAAAACAATGAGACCCTCACGGTAATTCCGCAAGTAATGACAAGCGATGCAGAAGAGTTTTTGTATGTGGTAAAATATGTGCAGGAAATCGGCTACAAAGAACTCAACTGGAATTTGGGTTGCCCGTATCCCATGGTTACCAAGCAAGGAATGGGCTCAGGATTGGTAAAAAACACCGAACAAATTCGGCATATTTTGGATAGAGCTCACAACGAAACAGACATCGTAGTTTCGATGAAAATGAGATTGGGTTACGACAATCCTCTAGAAATTCTAGATACGCTCCCCATGTTGGATACTTTTCCAATAAAAAACATAGCAATTCATGCCAGAATTGGAAAACAACTGTACAAAGGTGGAGTGGATTGGGATGGGTTTCAAAAGGCACTCGACAATACCAAACATACCTTATATTACAATGGTGACATTACCTCAGTGGAGAGTTTTAGAGCAGTGAAAGACCGATTTTCTACTATCGATCATTTTATGATTGGCAGAGGATTGATCAGCGATCCTTTTTTACCTCAAATGATACAGCAGAATAGCACGGATTACCCCGAAAACAGGTGGCAAGTGTTCAAGGAGTTTCACGACAGAATTTTCCAAGAATATGACGAATACCTGAGTGGTCCAACGCCTATCAAAATGAAAATGCGGGGATTTTGGGAGTTTTTTGCTACCTCTTTCCCTAATCCTCAAAAAACCTTTAAAAAAATAAAAAAAGCTAACAATGCTGCCCAATATCAGCAAGCGACTCGTGAGATATTTAGTGAGGTGGTGTAGGGTATAGAAATTTATTCCTAGCAATTATCTACATCCCCTTCCCTTCCCTCGATTCTATTTTTTAGTAAAAACGGAACTTGAGTAATAAGAAAACCTATCTAAACAATTGGCTTTCAAATCGTCTCAACTTTTTGAACGATTACTTCAACAATCTCTAAAAGATGGGTTAGTTGTTCTTGAACTCTTTCTTTTTTTGCTTATTGATTTATAATTGTCCTGCTTCCCAGTTTTCAAACTTGAATTTTGTATAATCTTTTGCTATGATGTTTGGTTTGTTTTATATGAGCTAAAATGACAGATTTAAAAAATTATTATCACTTAATTCGATATCTTTTCATCATTTTTTTCTGAGTTGAATTTTCCTCAATAAAATGATAATTTCCATCAGAATCTTCTCCTTTTCCATCAGGAATAATAGTAGGTTTTATAGAGAAGATTAATTTTTTTAATGTTTTTTTGTCATCTTCAAATTCTACAATTAATGACTCTGTAATAATCGAATTGAACCAATTTGCTTCTTCATTGTAATTGCTATTTCCAGACAAATAATAATAAGAAAACTCAGGTGTGTTCATGAAATTGTATTCAATCAGTGTATTGAAGGCTTTTTCTTTTTCCCCCTTTGAAATGTAAAAGCTTACCTCGGATTTAATGATGTCTCTTAACTCAGAAGAAGAACTTCCTGCGTAAGCTCTCGCTTCTTCAAACTTATACTTAGTGATGCAATCAGCAACATTATCACACCCTCTAGCCTCAGAAAGATTGCTTTGTTCGTTATTTTGATAGATTCCATTTCCTATAAAAACTATTCCTTGCACTACACCAGAAAGAATAAAAAAAGCTATAATGACACGTCTTTTTTTCTCCACAATCCACCTTCCGAAACTTAATAACTTTCCAGCATTATTTGAAACTGGTTTAACCAATTGTAGCTGACTGTTTAAATATATTTCAAACTCATCTTTATCAATTCCTTCTTTCTCTGCTTTCTGAATAAGTATATTCCTTTCTTTTCTACTTAACTTCTTATCAGTAAGTGTTGCAGTAATTAATGTTTGTAATTCTTCTGATATATTCATGTTTATGGGTTTATATGTAGTTTTTTATTAATTATTTTCCAAAAGTAAATATTGGCAAGAATGCTCTTATTTTACCACTTCAGAAGCTTCCTAAACAATCCTCCTATAAGCTTCCTGCCTACCTTCCTTTCAACACCTCCCTTTGTTAAAGGAATTCCCGTTTTAGAAGAAATAGAGCTTTTCAAACCAGTTATACCAAACAACCGTTTAAGAGAAAAAGAAACACCTAGTTTTTTACCGAATCCAAACATAATTGATTACTTAAAATCTTTTTCAAATTCTTTAATTTTCGTCATCATTACTTCTCTCATTTTAGGTTTAATATCATACTGCGAAGTTGATTTTGGTCCCCATCCACTAGTTGTGGCTTCGGGTAATCTAAAACACCATTTCTTCGCGTCCTCAATTTTATTTTCAAACAGTAATTTTTCTATGACAGAAGCTATTAATTTATACAATGCTAAATTATAACCTTGCTCGTTAAACAAATCGAGAGTACCAGTGTGATTAAATTTTAATTTTTCGTCTTTAATAATGCTTAGTGCCTTTTCATATTCACCATCATTAAACCAAGATTCAGATTCTTGATTTATTATTTTCTCCCAACCAGAACTATGTTCAGATATTTCTGCGTAACTAGGATTATCTGAGAGTATCAAATTCACAAAAGCCCTTGCTCCCTCAAAGTTGTATTTTGAAAGACAATCATCTACCCCGTTACAATTGTATTTCACTTCATATTGAGCCATCGCTTTTTCTCGATCACTCGAGCAGCCCAGTAGTGACAATGCCAGAAGTATTATTAATGTATAGTTTTGCAAAGTTATTTTAATATCGAATTAGTTAGTATCCATTTCTCCTTTAAAAAGTTTGGAACCCGAAGAAAATAGTCGAATTAACCAGGGTGATTCATCATGCTTATATTTCGCTAGTAACTTCTTATTTCCCTCTATTTCTGTCTTGGCTTGTAATTCGGCTATTTTAAATTTGTATTCATTTGCCTCTGTAGCAGCTTCTCTTTCAAATTCTTTGTCCATTTTTACTAATTCAATCTGGTCATTGTATTCAACCATTTTCTGTTCCCAATCTCTTTTTGCTGTTGGGTTTAGTTTAGCTGTATATGTTTTGTAAACCTCCTGAGCTTCCTTATAACACTCAGACTTACTATCAATCATTGAGTAGTAGCCCATAGCTTCAGAATTAAATCCGGCACCGCTGGCATCATTGTATTTACCTAATTCAGCTTTCATTTTTGTTAATAGTTCATTACACTTTGTGTTTAGCGAAAGCTGAAAATATTCCGTCTTTTTCATTTGCACTTGCTCAAAACACGATGCAGATTCTTTTGGAACAGAGTTAAGTAAGGCAAATGCATTGTCATAATTTCTAATTCCAGCTTCTGCCTCCGCCTCTGTCAACAAAGAAGAACAATTTGCTTCGAAATAGGCTAAAATCTTATTTTCAGATTTTTTCAAGAAATCCATAAATTCAGAAGTTTCGTAACTAATGTTTCTTATTCCGCTAATAAATGCTTTCTCAGGCGAATCACCAACACCTTTAAATTCAGTTTTGTAACTAGCAAAAATTGTTTCGCTAATTACATCTACCACCATAAAATTTATTTCGTAAGTATTCGCATATTTTGTGGGGGCAGTACTCGTAACATCAGATGTAAGAATACTAATGCTTGGTCCAATTATAAATCTTGGATTGGATCCTTCTCCTCCAAATCCTATCTTTGTAATCGCACTATTTAGTCTATCTTTTAAAAGTTGGCTCCCCATTTGTCCAACACCTTCCAATTTGGGTACAAATGGTGTTAGTTTTATATTCAGTGTGTCACTTAAAATAAATGAACCTTCTTCATTCTTAGTTCGAGCATTATTTACACTCTCAGGTTGAGCAAAAGTATTATCTACTTTATCGGAAGGTTTAGATAGACTCGTTTCCTCATTAACTGGTGTATTACATGCTGTTATTGCAACCAGTGAAGTAAGAATTAATAATTGAAATTTCATATTTTTAAGATTATTTTATTTGTAAATAAGCATCACCTAGGCTTTGCGTTTTATTATCAACAGATAATCCACACCCTTTTTTCAATCCTTTTTTTAAGTCTTTAGCAAAATCATAAGCTGTGTAAGAATTTCCATTTTCATCTTGAGTAAAAATACGAACACTTGTAAAATAAATTTCTGTTGAAGTATTCTTCACCATCTTATAAGTAGAGTTTACAGTATTCTCTTTCATCCAGGAAATAATTTTTTCAGTGATTTCCTCATCTCCGCAATCATCATCTAGTTCTACAGAAGAATTATTCATGACTGCAATTCGTGTGGTAATTTCAATACCATTAGCTAATAAGTCACCAAAATGATTGGTCATATTTTGAGATAACTCAGATAATGAACTAGAAAAATCTTCTTTAACGAGTCCAGGTACATCATTCGTTTCAGAATCTTTTCCAATATTTGCTCTGGTTACTGAGGCAACAGTTTTATTTGTAAATACATCCATACACTTCACTATATAGGTTAGAGTTTTGCTAATGTTTCTTGATGTTGGATCTATTTTTAATTCGTAATCTAATTCTACAATATAATCAGGTCTTGCTGTATTCATCAATTCTGACCTTAAATCACGAGCAACCCCTTCCATATTGTCCATTGCATTGTTGTTGGAAATCATTTTCAAATTTTGTTCCATATTTTCTAACGCAAACCCTTTTGATGCAAATTGACCTTCAATTTCTGCTATAACAAATTTTAATTCAGAATCTTTAACGAAAGAATTTCCATAATCTCTTACGTAAGCAACAACTCCCTGGTTATTCACTTCATTTAGGCACCCCATTCTTTTTAACATGGCATCACTTGGAACCACCATAATGCTAGGCATACTTTTGGTAATAGCATTGGATTCCTTTTTCATATTTTGAGCTTGAGCATTTGTTGGGATTAGAGAATTATTAGTAGTTTCACTACCACAACTACTTATTATAAGCAATCCAAAAACGATTAATTTTGATACAACTGATTTTTTCATTTTATGGTTTTTTTTAATTGTTTGCAAACTATAATTTCATATTAATATATTTGATACAAATTTGATACATTTGTAAACATGATTAGTGCATTAAAGAGAGAGATAGAAACTAAAATTAACAGAGATATTATAGGCCGAGGTGACTGCGAATACCTTTCAAGGCTTATACTTGAAGAATCGGGTCAATTCTTAAGCTATAATACTCTCAAAAGATTATTCAAAATTGATGTCAATAGCAAAGTAAAACCAAGGAATTCAACTTTAAATGTATTGTCTAACTTTCTCGGGTTTAAGTCTTATGAAGAATTCAAAAAAGACAAAACTTGGAGAACAGAGTGGTTTTTACTTTTAAAAACTAGTGCGATAATCGATAGGATGGATTATGAAGAAATTATTTCTGAACTTTCTTCACCTTGGATTTTGAAAAAAGATTTTCTTATTTCCTTTGTTTCACTTGTAAGAGAATTATTTTATCTATCAAAATTTGACTTGATAATCGATATTTTTGAGCGAAAAGTTATAAATTTTGAAAAACTTACCTATTCCGAAAAGCTATTTTTAGGCAATGCGATTGGAACTATATTTAGGAAAATTGATATTCCTGAAGTAGTATTAGTAAGAATGTTAAATAACCGTAA
>Ga0181555_1003648_pt1 | contig 12116 bp, 10 predicted proteins | sample 011ome_15_FD_145601 | JGI IMG/M metagenome (GOLD analysis project Ga0181555, IMG submission 145601) | Coastal salt marsh microbial communities from the Groves Creek Marsh, Skidaway Island, Georgia - 011504AT metaG (spades assembly) | ecosystem: Environmental > Aquatic > Marine > Intertidal zone...
CAAGACAGTTAAGCAAGACAACAAGATTGATGATAAGGAAGCTGCATAAAGATTTAAGGAATTAATATTCGTACCTCCTCCCATGAATATTAATTAAAGATGGTGACATAACTTAAAGCTCATACTCCTCCCCCAAGGTAGCTATTATGTCAACTCATATAACAAGGACGAAGGACCCCCATCCTTCGTCCTTTTTGTTTGATAACCTAAAATCTTCCTATAATATAACTTTATTATTAAGGAGTTATAAATGAATCAACAATCCAAACCAAGTATACCAGATCCATATACCGGACCGAAACCATACGGAACCATTCCTGATATTTTTATACAAGATAGTTTTTCAAAAGATGATGACAGGCTTTGGGTGCCCTTATCACCTGGAAGATGGTCGAGGCCATTATGCTTTAATATTAGCCAGGGTTACTGGGTTCATCTAACAAAAGTTATTGGTGGGGGCTTTTTATCTAGACATAGACATCCAGCACCTGTTCATGGTTTTGTTATCAAAGGCTCCTGGAGATATCTTGAACATGATTGGGTCGCTAGAGAAGGTTCATATTTATTTGAGCCTCCTGGAGAAATTCATACCTTAGTAGTAGATGATGATTGCGATGAAATGATAACGTTATTTCATAATTCTGGAGCTCTTCTATATTGCGATGAAAATGGGAAAACAATTAATTCCACAGATGTTTTTGATAGAGTTAATGCCGCTAGACAACATTTTATAAATGTAGGGTTAGGTGAAGATTACGTCAATCAATTTATTAGGTAGCTTGGAGGGCCCATGTTCTCTTATAAACAAAGTAACCACCTGCCAATAATAATATAGCAGCAATTATCATCCTAGCTGGGCTTTGCATAAGAAATAAAGGAAAAGAAAGAACCATCATTGAAATAGGGACAAATAGTTTTGAAAACAAAGATTCCTTGCTTGCATTTTGATAGAATGGAAAAAGGACTGAAACCAAAGCCATTAAAATGAAAAATAAAGACCAGGGTCTAGTTAAAAATAAAAAATAATCGTCACTAGTTCCTATTGCCCTAGCAAGGTTTAACTCTGCCAACTTTCCAAGAACAACGCCTAAAATCATTGGAGCTAAAGGAAAACCAAGCTTTCGCATAAAATATCCCATAACCCCAAACGCAAACATAACCCATATATCAAAAGTTATATTATGGAGTGCAAAAACACCAATAGCACAGTAAGCAAGGATTACGGAAGCCAAAACATACATTGGAATTCTTGTTACCAAGAGAAATAGTTTTAATGAAAAGGCTTGCAAACCCACCATAAAAAAATGTGCAGCAAAAAAAGCTATAAAAACACCATAAGCTAGTAATGGTTCATCTTGAATAAATGAAGGCCCAGGAATAATGTTGTGTATCATTAGAGCCCCTAGCATAACAGCAGTCACTATATCTCCTGGAATACCCAAAGCCATCATCATAATAAGAGCACCACCTGCAGTTGCGTTATTAGCAGCCTCTGGAGCAATTATTCCGTCTACCGCACCTTTACCAAACTCATTTCTATTCTTTGCAGCTTTTTTAGCTTGATCATAAGCAAGAATATTTGATATTGAGCCACCCGCAGCAGGAAGAATTCCCGTAAATATGCCAATGAAGCTAGATCTAAACAAATTTATCCAATTCTTAATAACTAAAGCAATTGCTTTTCTGTGCTCAACTCTTACAGGATCAGCTGTTTTAGCCATTAGTGGAGATTTTGCTTTTACATTGTCTTCAACATCACTTAATAACTGTGAAAAAGCAAACAAACCAATTAAAACAGGAAGAAAAGCAAATCCCTGCCTAATATGATCTGAACCAAATGCGAATCTTGCCACACCATTGATTTCATCTTCTCCAACACAAGCAGCAAAAAGACCAAGCAGTCCAGCAATCAAGCCTTTAACCATGTTATCACCGGACAAACTTACAGTAATTGTCAGGGCAAATACAATTAATGCGAAATAATCCCAGGGACCAAACTCCAAACCAAGAAAAGCTAATTGCGGAGCCAATGCTACTAAAATAATAGCGCTTATCATTCCTCCAAAGAAAGATGACCAAAGACCTAAACCTAATGCTAAACCAGGCTTTCCAGACCTAACCATAGGAAAACCATCAAAAGTTGTGGCAACCGAGGATGGAGTGCCTGGAATTCCAGTTAACATTCCAGACATTAAACCTCCAGATAATCCTCCTACGAAAACTCCCATCATTGTTGCCAACCCCTGAATTGGACTCATTCCGAAGGTAAAAGGAAGGGTAAGGATAACTCCCATTGCAATAGTAAAACCAGGTATTGCACCAGCTAGTAGACCAGCCAGCGTTCCTAAAGCCATTAATCCTAATGTTAATGGGTCAAGTAAAACTGAAGCTCCTGCTTGGAGAATTACGTCAAACATCATTAAACCTACCAAACACGTAAAATTTCTCCTTCTGGTAACATTACCCTTAAACCAAAAGTAAAAACCATCCACATAAATCCAATACTTAAAACAGAAATCACAAAATGTCTTATAATTAAGTTTAGAGAAAAACCACCTAGAAATGTTAACAAACCAAATACAAAAGCGATGCCGCCTAATAACATGCCAAGGTAATCAAGGGTTGAGAGAAAAAACAAAAACATTCCAAAACAAATGATAGCATTTTTAAATTTGGACAAATTTACATGAAAAGTATTGTTGTCTTTATGTCCTTCAGTTTTAAATTGAATATATGATTTACCCAACATAATAGAAGACATCACTACTAATAACCAAAGCACAACTCTAGGCCAAGCATCTGCTTTCATACCTTCAAAACCAAGATCCCTGATATTTGAGGCATCATTTATCATGATACCAGAAAAACAAAGAAGGAAAATAGCTATGATTATATCTGATTTATTGTTAGTCATTTCATACCCGGAGTAACTCAGAGAGCAGATTCACTCTCTGAGTTATTCATTTATTATCTTTTATACACACCAACTTTTTTTGCAATTGGCAGCCATTTATCATACGTAGCCTGAAAATGATCTCTATAATCACCAGGTCCTTTATAAGTAATCAAAATACCTTTCTTATGCATTGCTGACTTAAAATCTGAGTCCCCAGCAGCATTCTTAAGAAGCGCTGCATAGTGATCAATGATTTCTTGAGAAGTTCCTTTAGGAGCAACAATACCTCTTTCAACAGCATAAATAAGATCGTAACCTTGTTCCTGAGCCGTCTTCATATCTGGTATTTGATCTAACCTGGCAGGGTTAGTAACACCAAGTGCCTTTAACTTACCTTCTTTAATATATTTAATAGCTGCAGCTAAATTAATCTCACCTAATTTAATATTGTCAGCCAATAAGGCAGTCATTCTTTGCTTTGTTCCATCATAAGAGACATGCTTAAATTTTACACCTGCAGCATCTTCTAATAGAAGAAAAACAAATTGACTAGTAGAACCAAACGTTCCACCTGCAGTTATTTCTCCAGGCGCCTTCTTAGCAGCATCCACTAACTCTGTTAAATTATTATATGGAACATTTACATTGGCTCCAATAATAGAAGGAGTTGATGTCATCATTGATACAGGTTCAAAGGCATCCCATGTTATGTCAATTCTTCCAGTAAAATAACTTGTTATAGCGCTCTGATGTATAGCAAATAATGTACACCCATCAGGCTTAGCTTTTGCAGCTTGCTTGGCACCTTTATTTCCACCTTGACCACCGACGTTTACAACTTGCAATTGAGGTTTTGCACCACTTTTATTAACTTTTTCTACTATCTGACGAAAAATAATATCTGTTCCTCCACCAGCACCCCAAGGCACAATAAGTTTAGCAGTGCCACATGGTATGTTTGGGGCAGCTGAAACAGCCGTAACTGACAAAGCTAGAAAAGCAAATCCTGCTAGCCCTCCTTTTAAAATTTTATTCATTAACATTTTCATCTCCATAATTTTTTTAAATAACATTCAATTAATGACTAAACAAATAATTGCTATATAATCTAATTGAGTCAAATTTTTTATATTTTTTATAGGTTTTGCAATGAATAAGTTTACCACTAGACCGGAAATTGTTGGTAATTTTGGGGTTGTAACATCAACACATTGGATTGCAACAGCTGTAGGCATGTCCATTTTAGAAAAAGGTGGAAACGCATTTGACGCGGCAGTTGCCACTGGATTTACACTGCAAGTTGTAGAACCTCATTTAAATGGTCCTGGTGGAGAAGTTCCTCTAATTCTAGCTCCAAATAATCAAGATCCAATAGTCATATGTGGACAAGGTGTTGCACCTGAACTAGCTACTCTAGAAACATTTAATGACCTAAATCTAAATATAGTACCTGGCAGCGGTTTACTGCCTGCTGTTGTCCCAGGAGCTTTTGATGCATGGATGCTCTTACTGTTGGATTATGGAACAATGTCAATTAGAGAAGTTTTAGAACCTGCTATAGATATTGCAAATAGGGGCTTTCCTCTTGTCCCAAACATAATAAATACAATAAAATCAGTTGAAGAGCTTTTTCGAAGCGAATGGATTAGCTCTGCAGAAATTTATCTTCCTGAAGGAAGCCTACCAAAACCTGGTGATTTTTTTAAAAATAAAAAAATGGCTGAGACCTACATAAGGATACTTAATGAGTCTGAGTTAAAATCTTCTGATATAAAAGAACAAATTCAAGAGGCAAGAAGAATTTGGAGTCAAGGTTTCATAGCAGAGGAAATTGAAAATTATTCAAAAAATAATGAAATAATGGACACTACAGAAACTAGACATAGAGGTTTATTAAGAGGAAATGATTTAGCTAATTGGTCAGCTACAATTGAAAAACCACTATCTTATGATTACAAAAACTTTACTGTTTGTAAAACTGGTCCTTGGGGTCAAGGACCAACTTTTCTTCAACAATTAGCTATATTAAAACATTTTGATTTAGACTCTCTTGATGAACTCTCCCCTGATTTTGTTCATCTAGTTGTAGAGGCAACTAAGCTTGCTTTTGCTGATAGAGAAGCATTCTATGGTGATACTAATTTTAACAAAGTTCCTATAGATATATTACTAAGTGAGAAATACAATTCTGAACGAAAAAATTTAATATCTGAAAATGCTTCCATGGAAGTAAGGCCTGGGAAAATCTCAGGTTTTGGAGGCAATGTTTTAGTTAGACCTAAAGGAAGCACACCTGAATCTTTTTCTAAATTTGATATTGGTGAACCAACCGTAGCAAGATTTGATGAACCTCATCCAAACAGCCTTGGTGAAACAAAAGGAGATACCACACATTTTGATATAATCGACAGATGGGGCAATATGATAGCAGGTACTCCAAGCGGAGGATGGTTGCAAAGCTCCCCAATAATTCCAAAGCTAGGTTTTTGTTTGTCGAACAGAGGGCAAATGTTCTGGCTAGACAAAAATTCTCCAGCATGTATTGGACCCAAAAGAAGACCAAGAACAACATTATCACCTAGCTTGGCTCTCAAAGATGGAGAGCCATATATGGTTTTTGGAACCCCTGGAGGTGACCAACAGGATCAATGGTCTCTGCATCTATTTCTAAGGCATGTGCACTTTGGCTTAAATCTGCAGGAAGCTATAGATGCCCCAGGTTTCAGTACAGCACACTTCCCAAACTCTTTTTATCCTAGAGAAACTGATGTTGGTCACCTCGCATTAGAAGCCAGATTTCCTAGAGAAACAATTGAAGCTTTAATGAAAAAAGGACATAAAGTTTCTGTAGATACTGAATGGAGTCTTGGAAGAATGACCGCGGCTTCAAAAAATGGCGAAATCTTAAAAGCAGCCGCAAATCCAAGATTTATGCAAGGATATGCAATTGGAAGATAAATAATTAAAAGGTTTAAAAATGAAAGTTGGCATTGTTGGTTTTGGTTCGATAGGTACTGAAGTAGCTAAGGCACTTATAAATGGTGTAGAAGATTTTTCTTTATTTGGAATTGTATCTAGGAGCAGACAAAATGCCCTTAAAAGAATATCAGATCTAAATCAAGAAATTAAAATTTTTGATTTAGAGGAGCTAGTTGAAAATTGTGATATAATAATTGACTGTGCACCTAAAGAAGCCTTTAGACAGATTGCTAGCAAATGTATTAATAAAAAAAAGACCCTTATTACCGTAAGTGGTTCAGGGCTTCTAGACAATCTAGATTTAGAGGCTTTAGCAAAAAAAAATGAAACACAAATTATCTTAGCTACTGGGGCTATTTTGGGTTTAGATGCATTACGCGCAGCTTCAGAATCAAAGATCAATGAAGTAAAAATGATCACTCGTAAACCACCAAATGCACTATTAAGTGCGCCTTACGTAATTGATAACAATATAAATTTAGACAATCTCTCAGAGCCAAAATTAATTTTTAAAGGTTCCGCTTCAGAAGGAGCAAAAGCATTCCCTGCAAATGTAAACGTTGCTGCTGCAGTTGGTCTTGCTGGCATAGGAGCTGATAAAACCAAATTAGAGATTTGGGCGGACCCAAGTTTAGATAGAAATACTCATAAAGTAGAAGTAGATGCAGATAGTGCTATATTTCAAATGTCTATTCAAAATGTACAAACTCCTGAAAATCCTGGAACAGGAAAAATCACAGGCTTAAGCGTTGTAGCCTGTCTTAGGGGATTAATTTCACCATTTAAAATAGGTACTTAATTTCAATTTAATGTATCTTCATATACTTTCATTCTAATATAACAAGACATTAAAATAGGACATTCAATATTAGACAATTGTGCTTTGGATATTAAATTACCAAAGATTTCTTCATGCTCTGTAAGTGATTTTTTTTCAACATCTCTTTGCATTGAGGCCTTAATTGGTGAGCCTGGAGTTGCCATGCTTTTAATAATATTATTTGCTTCTTCATCCTCAATTTCATAGCCGCATGATTTTGCTATTGACCTACATTCATTATACAAATCAGCCAAAATTTTTGGACCAAATTTGTGTTTGGCTATATCTCCTAAGCTACAACTAAATAATGTTGTCGCTCCAGCTACGGCTGATATAAAAACCCATTTTTTCCATAAATCTAAATTAATCTGTTCACTTAGCACAACGTCAAATTTTGATTTTTTACATATATCATAAAAAGAGATCAAAATATTATTCTTGCTATTATCTCTGGTACCAAATGTTATATTTTGCCTTAAATTTCCAAAATGTTCTATTGTTCCATCTTGATGAACTGTAGAACTGATTATGGCAAGACCTCCCATAACATTCTCTGCACCAAAAGTTTCATCTAACATTTTGAAATGCTCAATTCCATTTAGAAAAGGTATAATAATCCCTTTACCCTTAATTGCTTTCAAATCTTGTAAAGCTTGCTTTAAGTCAAATGTTTTACATGATATTAAAACAACATCATATATGGGCTTGAGATCTTCTGCCAAAATTAAGTTTGGCTGTATGTGAATATTTTCAAGAGAGCTAATTATTTTAAGCCCCTTAGCTGATACTATTTCTTTTCGTTTAGGCCTAACTAAAAAAGTTACGTCTGCGCCACTCTCATGGAGAAAACCACCAAAAAATCCACCTATTCCACCTATTCCTACAACAAGTATTTTCATAAATTCTCCCTCAACATTAAAAAAAGTTACGCTTCTGTAATTCTGAAATATCTTTTAATAAACTATCTGGCAAGGGGCCCATTTTAACGGCTTGTATTGAATTTTCTAAATGTTCTAAAGAAGCCATCCCCACTATTAATGATTGTATTTTATTTGAGGACAGCCCATACCTAAGAGCAAATTGTGCTCGATTCCCGTATTTCTCTTCAGCCAATTGAAAAATTTTTTTAACCCTTCTTTCTTCTTCTTTTCTATCAATAACATGTGTTACTGGAATCTCTCGACCATGCCTAACATCACTAGCCAACAAACCTGCCGCAAATAACCTTATACCTAAAATACCCATATTTTGTTTTTCACACTCTGGGATCAAACCAGAAAAATCTTGATCATTCCACGAACTTATTTCTTTAAGTTCTGCTGTAGGATTAAGGAGATTATAATAAATCTGAGCAGTATCAAAGCAACCTGTTTTCAAAACATTCTTAATTGGTTTGGTATCACCTAAGGCAGTAATTCCAATATTTTCAACTCGTCCATCTTCTTTAAGCTTAAGCATAATATCACATACACCGTTTGTCGATAATATTTCTCCTTCAGTCAGTGATTCATAGGCCTTTTCAATTTTAATTTTATTGTGTAACTGATATAAATTTATCCTATCTAATTTTAGTCTCTTTAAACTATTATCTAATTTCCTATCTATCTGAGATTCAAATGTTTCCGAACTTTGTGGATCTAATCTAGCCTTTGAAGAAACAAATAATTTTTCCTCTTTTTTTAGACAAGCTAATAATAAACCAATATTTTTCTCTGAAACACCTTCGCTATAACTCTCGGCTGTGTCTATCCAATTTATTCCTGACTCTAGGGCAAGTTCAATTGCCCTTTCCATGACTTTATAATCTGCATCGATAAAAAGTCCTCCAACCCAACCTCCTCCAAGAGCAATCTCAGAAACCTCAAGGTTTGTTCTTCCCAATTTATTTTTTTTCATAATATTATTATATTTATTTGATAAAAGTTGTATTAGATATGTTTGGCCTTCAGGCCTTCTATAAACTACTAGAAAACTTTTCATGAATAAAGATCAAATAATTTTTAAAAATCTCCTCCTTGGATCCTTTTTGGCCTCATTATCTGCTGCACTTGGTGGATCCACTTTTGTATTCACAAGAATTTTAGTTGATTCAGTTGACCCATTCACTCTAAGTTTTTTAAGATATGGCCTTACAGGTTTAATTTTATTTTTATTATCTATAAATATTTTTTATAAAAAAAAATTTGATCGATTTGACCTTATACCTATGAGTCTTCTTGGCTTAGCAATGATTTCTCTATTCCCAAATTTTATGGCACTCGGCCTAGAGCATACCACGGCTTCTAGAGCTGGATTGCTTTACGCAACCATGCCATTATGTACGATTATTATAGCTTTTTTTTTTAAAATCGAAAAAATTACAACTAATAAATCTTTAGCTGTCGTAATTGCTATTTCTGGCGTTTTATTTTGTATGTCAGAAAGAGTTGAAGGCAACTTTGGTGAAACCTTAAAAGGTGATTTATTGATGATGATAGGAGTTATAGCTGCCTCCTGCTTTACTGTATTTTCAGGAAAATATTTAAAAAAATATGGAAATGTACCAGTTATGGTTTTTGTTATTTTTGTTGGAAGCGTTATTAATCTATTTGTAGCATTAATTTTAGGAACAGGTCTTGAAAACTCATATAAAATAGGACATCTCGAAGTCATTGCTTTTTTAATGCTAATCATTCCTGGTGGAGTTTTAATGATGTTTTGCTGGGGAAAGGCTCTTCAGTTAATATCACCAACCCAGGCAGCTATATCACTTGGTTTTAATCCACTTTCTGCTATTTTGCTTGGATATATAATTTTAAATGAACAAATTACTTTTAAATTAGTGATTGGTTTTGTTTCTATAATATTTGCCATCGTTTTAGCAAATTGGAAATCAAGCAAGAGTTAGTCTATTGATTATTTTAAATTTTCTTTCAGTAATTTATTAACTAGACCTGGATTTGCCTTTCCTTGAGAAAGTTTCATAACCTGACCCACAAAAAATCCAAAGAGCTTATCCTTACCACCTAAATAATCTTTTACTTTTTCTTGATTTTCTAAGATAACCTTATCAATTAGTTTTAATATTTCTTTATCATCAGAGACTTGTTCAAGCCCTTTTTCTTTAACAATATCTTCTGGAGATTTTTTACTAATCATCATTTCTGAGAACACATCTTTAGCTATTTTCCCAGATATTACCCCTTTAGAAATCAAACCAACTAGTTTACCAAGGTTCTCAGGTGAAACAGGACTATTTTCTAGTGTTAAATTTTCTTTTTTCAAGGCTCCAAAAAGTTCAGTTATCATCCAATTAGCAGTTAGCTTACCATCTACCCCATTTGCAGCTTTGATATAAAAATCTGTATAGTCCTTTTCTTCAACTAACACTGATGCATCATAAGGGGTAATACCAAAATCTTTTATTAACCTTTTCTTAAGTGAATCAGGTAACTCTGGCAAAGTTTCCTTGATTTCTGCTACCCATTCATTAGAAAACTCTAAGGGAAGTAGATCTGGATCAGGGAAATACCTATAATCATGAGCATCCTCTTTACTTCTCATAGATCTTGTTTCACCCGTAGATGTGTCAAAAAGTCTTGTTTCTTGGTTTATTTTGCCACCAGACTCAATAATGTCGACTTGCCTTTCAGCTTCTGATTGAATAGCTTGAATAATAAAACGAATAGAGTTCAGATTTTTTATCTCACATCTAGTTCCAAATTCATCGCCAGGCCTTCTGACTGAGACATTACAGTCAGCTCTCAAAGAGCCTTCTTCCATATTGCCATCACAAGCACCAATATAACGTAAAATAGATCTAATTTTTTTAACATAAGCGCCAGCTTCTTGTGGAGATCTTATATCAGGTTTTGATACAATTTCCATTAATGCCACACCTGTTCTGTTTAAATCAATAAATGATTTAGTTGGATGCTGGTCATGCAATGATTTTCCTGCATCTTGCTCTAGATGTAAACGTTCAATTCCAACTACAGTTTGATTTTCACTATCCAAATCAATTATAATTTCTCCCTCACCAACGATAGGTTTTGTAAATTGACTAATCTGATAACCTTGGGGTAAATCAGCATAAAAATAGTTTTTTCTATCAAAAACTGAGATATTATTAATTTTTGCATTTAAAGCCAAACCCGTTTTAACCGCCTGTTCAACGCAAAATTTATTGATTACAGGAAGCATTCCAGGCATTGCTGCATCAACTAGCGACACACTTGAATTAGCATCAGAACCAAAAGAAGCAGAAGCACCGGAAAATAACTTTGACTTACTTGAAATTTGTGCATGTATCTCTAAACCAATCACCATTTCCCAAATTCCAGAAGAGCCTTTGATTTGGCCTGGTTTAAGATTTAATGTTTCAGTCATTTTGCAGCTCCATCTGGTATTAGATTAAAATCAGCACATTTTTCTAATGTTCGAGCAACATTAATTAAACCAGGTTCATCAAATGAATTTGCAATTAATTGGACACCTACGGGAAGTCCTGAGTTATCTAAGCCCACTGGAATAGAAATACCAGGAACCCCTGCCAGACTTGCAGGAACAGTAAAAATATCATTTAAGTACATTGTCAAAGGATCTTGCTTTTGTCCTAACTCAAAAGCCGTGGTCGGAGTTGAAGGAGTTAAGAGATAGTCAACATTTTTAAAAACATTTTCAAAATCTTCTTTGATTAATCTTCTAACTTTTTGAGCTTTGAGGTAATACGCATCATAGTAGCCTGAAGATAAGACATAAGTACCAATCATAATTCTTCTCTTAACTTCATCACCAAAACCATTGCCCCGGGTTAATTCATACATCTCATCTAAAGTCGCAGCTTCATTCCTTACTCCATATCTAACCCCATCGTACCTTGCTAAGTTACTTGAAGCTTCAGCAGGGGCGATTATATAATAAACCGGCAAAGCATATTTAGTGTGAGGCAAAGAAACGGGAACAATTTCTGCTCCACTATCTTTTAACCAGCTTATTGAAGATTCATAAAACTTCATTATATCCTGTGAAATACCATCTTGAGTATACTCCTTCGGTATTCCAATTTTTTTGCCTTTGATACTATTATCCAGATATGTCATTAAATCTGGCATACTTATATTAGCAGAAGTGGAATCTTTAACATCATAACCTGCCATTGAGTTGAGCATTAGAGCAGCATCACTTACTGTTCTAGTTAAAGGGCCGGCTTGGTCAAGTGATGAAGAAAAAGCTACAATCCCCCACCTAGAACATCGTCCATATGTAGGTTTCAATCCTGTTATGCCACAAAATGCTGCTGGCTGCCTGATTGATCCACCTGTATCAGTGCCCGTGGCGGCAAGGGCCGATCTAGCTGCCACAGCTGCAGCCGATCCACCAGATGATCCTCCGGGAGACATTGGATTAGTTTTGGACCAGGGATTTATAACATTTCCTTTT
>Ga0181555_1003649_pt1 | contig 12113 bp, 15 predicted proteins | sample 011ome_15_FD_145601 | JGI IMG/M metagenome (GOLD analysis project Ga0181555, IMG submission 145601) | Coastal salt marsh microbial communities from the Groves Creek Marsh, Skidaway Island, Georgia - 011504AT metaG (spades assembly) | ecosystem: Environmental > Aquatic > Marine > Intertidal zone...
TGGGCTTTCCATCATCCTTGAGGTAGGTCAGACAGGCATTGTCCCGCTCATCAAATACCTTGGCGTGTTCGGACAACCTCGTGAAGATGTACCTGGCGCTTGCGTGGTCCGAGCCACCCGCCAGACGAGTTCCAAACTGACCACATGGTTCTAGCAAATTCATGTTGTTTGAACCCATGTAATCCTGAGCCAGTCCCACGATCGTTCCCTGCAAACTCATTTCGCCGTGGTGATAGGCAGTGTGCTCCGAAATGTAGCCAGACAACTGAGCGACCTTCATCTCGGTGGTGAGATTCCTCTTCATGCACCCGAAGATGACCTTGCGCTGAGAAGGTTTCAGACCGTCACGGACATCTGGGATGGACCTTCGAATGTCTGCGTGACTGAACTGGATGAGATCCTTGTGAATGAAATCCGAAACGGTCACCGAGGTCACCTTGCCGTAGGGGAGCGAATCTCCGCGGAAGGGTTCCGCCAACCACCGCTTCCGGTCGTCAGCAAGCGACTTGTCGAACGCCAAACCCACCGACTTCTGACTATCTTGGTCGGCCACAAATCCCACCGTAAGTCTGGTCAGATCCTTGAAGTACTCCTTGGCCTCGGCGGACGTGGAAGTACCAAGACCCTTGTAGTACTTGATGGTGACTCCACGTGGGACCCTACCGCCGTGTGACCGTTCGAGCCAATTCACAAAGTCCTTTTCGGAATAGAAGGACTCGTTGATCCTTCCACCCTTCACGCGGATCACTGGGGTAATCATGCTCACCACGAAGCCCATTCCGATCAGCTCGGGCCAGTAGCAGTCGAACATGTTCAGGACCAGACCCTTGATGTGTGAACCATCCACGTCGGCATCGGTCATGATCATCAGTCTCCCGTAACGGAGTTCACTCAGGTCTGTATACTTCTTTCCCTGTTGGAGACCTAGGATCTTCTTCAAATCTGAAAACTCCTGATTGGACGTCAGTGCCTTTGAACCCAAGTCCCGAACGTTCCTCGGCTTGCCCTTGAGTGGAAAGACGCCATATTGATCCCTGCCAACCACGGACAATCCACTGATAGCCAGAGCCTTGGCGGAATCTCCTTCGGTTATGATCAGGGTGCACATCTTGGACTTGGCCGTCCCCGCCCAGTTGGCGTCGTCCAACTTTGGGATTCCGGTGATCCTGCTCTTCTTGGCTCCGTCGGTCTTTTTGAGATCACGAACCTCGGAAGCCTTGGTCTGTGCCAAAAGTTCCTGTTCCAGAACGCCCTTGACCTGCTTCAAAAAGGCAGACGTCGGTTCAAACTTGGAACCAAAGTCCTGCACGCGGGACATGCACTCGTGCTTGGACTGACTGGAGAATGAAGGATTGACCAGGACCGCCTTGACGATCACCATCATGCACTGCTTGATCTGTGCTGGTCTAAGTTTGGTCTTCTTCGCGAGGTCAGAAGTGATCTGATTGACCACGTGGTCGACGTGGGTCCCACCCTTCTCGGTGCAGATGCCGTTGACGAATGAGATCTGTTTGAAGCCCGCGCCCACCGAGGAGCAGACCAGCACCTCCCATCGGTCCTGTTTAATTTGAGCCAAAGTCTGGTCGGTGAAGCGTGAAGTGTAATCCTGGAGATGCTTGATGGCTAACGCCTCCCCGTTATAGTGAACCTTACACTTGGCTGGCACCCATGCTGCTGCATCCAGAGCCCTTTTCATGAACATGTCCCTGACGTCCTTGGTGATTCCCTGCAGACCGAATCGTTCCCAGTCTGGTACCCAGCTGATCTGCACCTTGGCTGTCTTGCCCGCGAAGGATTTAATTTTGGGTTCGGCACAGATACGCATGTTGTCCCTCCAGACTTGGTGATAGGACTTTCTTGTCTCGGGGTCATCCACCTTGATCTCGAACTCCTTGGAGTAGATGTTGGTCAGCTTAGCTCCGTAGCCGTTGCGGCCACCCGTGGTTCTTTCCTCGGAGTCATCATAGTTCGAAGATGTCAGCAAGTGACCGAAGATCAGTTCTGGAGTCCAGACCTGGGTCTGTTCGTGGATCACCACGGGGATGGCGACGCCGTTATTGGCGATGGTGATCCTCCCCGCGTCATCCACGTCGATGGATATCTTTGTAACGGACGGGTGCATGGAGCTTTGATCCAAAGCATTCACCAAGATTTCATCAAAAACCTTGGTCAAAGCGGGCGAGACGCGCACCGTACGTTGCACGAATCTGTTGCCATCAGGGACCCACACAGCCCTATCTTCTGGACGCACCTGCCCCACGTAGGAGTCTGGACGGTCTAGAATATGGACATGAAGGGTCTTTTTGGTATAAGTTGGCATTAGTAAGGTACCTACCTTACATTTCTATTCTTTAAGAGCCTGAATGAAATTCACTTGTTGGCGACATTGGTCCCAGGGATCTTTACTGCGTTTGGTAGGGGATTGATACTGAAAATCATTGATAGCATGAGAATCAAAGGGGTTGAGAAAGTCACCAGGATTCCGGTGCCTGGCATGTCCCTCTTGTGGAACGCGTATCCAGCGTAGAGGGGAATCATGATGGAGCGCCAGTAGTTGTAGACATTGGTGCTGGTCTGGATTCCAAATACCGGCGCGAGGACCGAAGGAACCAACAATAGAGCGATTATCACTGCAAGGTTCTTGTTGAGTTTCGTGTCGTCTCCCACGGCTGGCCAACTTGGGATGGCAATCGCCAGAAGGAGCACCATGTACATGATGGCACCGGGCGCCATCCAAAAGTTATTCTCGGGACCTGAGAGGTAGGCAGCGAGAACCACTGCAAATGCAAACAGAAGTGTGAAAGCTGTCACGCGACCATCCTCCGACTTATTGTTTGCCATTACTATTAGTGTTTGCGATTTTATTCCTGTTGACGTTGACTTCGGGTTCCGTGATAGGTGAAATTACGGGTTCGGGAGGAAATACGACGGGCTCTGGCTCCATCGGCGGTGCACCTCCGCTATTCTTGAAGATCATCTTGAGTACGGGGTCGGCCAAAGTGAAGTTGGCACCAAAGCCAAACCCAGCGATGATGGCAGCAAGACCCTCGTTATCCGGATAGTCCGCGTCGGGGTTGTTGGCCTGCACGAACATGGTGAAAGCGAGAAGTCCGAGCATTGCCACTGGAGGCACTGGGTTCATGAACAGACCGCGGAATGACTGGATGCCAGTTGCCAGAAGATACAACACGATCAACTGAATGATCTGAATGCTATCCTTCTGCCACTCCTTGATTTCTTCAAATCCTTCCTTGGGTTTGTTATAGGGGAGTTGGGTGATTTTGTCGCCATTGACTTCATTGCGACCGCGGAGGAAAAAGTAGATGCTCGGCAGAGAGATGGCGAGCCACGCGAGCAAGCTGATGTTATTGTAGAACGACGTTCCGGTGGTCAACGTGGCGCCCTTGGTTCCTAGGATCGCTGGGAGACTTTCTTGGATCACCTGGAATGCCACCGCGAGAACCAGAGAAACGGTTCCGGTGTTGCCAACGATATTGTCCTTGCCAACTCCGAGATTCTTCATTAGCAAGTACATACCGATCATTATCACTGGCGGAATTGGGTTGCGAACAAGTGTCTGGAGCTGTGGAATCAGTGCCACTGCGGCGAGAACTGCGGCTTCCTTGTCCGTGACGAGACTGGCCGTGCGGAGAGCGACGTAGACAACAATCGCAATCACGGGTGAAAGAGGATCACTGATATAAGATTGAATCATCGGGATGGAAGCAACCGCCACCAGCACCAACAATTTCACGATGATGGGCAGAAAGCTAATCAAACCAGTCTTGTCTTCGCCCAGCTGTGCCTGGAGTTCGGCGATCTTCTTCTCCGCGTCAGAAAGTTCTGCCGGTTCCTGACCCTCAACGACCTGGTCGATGGTGGACTCGAAACGTGCCTTGATCATGGGCAAAATCAGAACCGCCCAAACGAAGAACGACGCGACCGTGTAGCCCATGGTCCCAGGCTTGAGACCCGAGAATTCACCGCCCGTGAAGTTCCCCCTCTTGACGCCTGCGATCAGCTGCGGGATTCCAATCGTTGCGATCAGGGACGTGACGGCGACCCACTTGACGAGCTTGTCTTTATCGAATGGAGTAGATTTTTCTGTATATTTGAGAACATACAACATGGTCCCCATGACCATAGGCGGAATCGGATTCATTAACAATGTCCTTGCTCCTGGTGCCGCGGCAAATGCGCCTCCTGTGAGCAACACCTGACCAAAGACCACGGCGATGCGTTTCCACATTTCATCTTTGGCGTTCTTTGGGTCGCTGTTGTTATTAAGATACATGGTAGGTAGGATCAGGGCCGACCATAGGACCCAAGAACCAAACATGTACCCTGGACTTGATACATCCATTATTACTATTATTCTGGATTTTAAAATTGGGAGGCAATACGTTCGGCCGTTTCACGGAATGAATCCACGTAAAGTGCCAAACCAGAGAGAATGATCATGCGAACCTGACTTTCTGTCACCGTGTAATCAAAAAGGTACTTGAGAAGTGAAGCCGTGACAAATATGAATACTGCAATATTCGCAATATCCCTTGCGGGAACATCCAAAAACCCGATCATTACAAATGCGAAAATGAACATCGACGTCGAAAGGAACATAAACTTGAACAACTGGCGACGTTGTTTGGAGAGTTTTTCTTGATCTTCGCTTATGGGATTTTTTTCCATCCTCTCGAGTGCTGTTTTTGATGCTTTCAATTCAATCGTTTCGTAGAACGTAAGTTCATCCTCGGGTTTCGCTTCCAACCTGGCTATCGTCTTTTCATAGTCTTCTTTGGTGCGTTTGTCTTCAGTCTTAATATCCTGACCAATCAAAATCGCCCAGACCTGAAGAAAGAAATAGGCAAATATAAACTTGAAGAAAAAGTCAAAATCCTTTATTGTCGGAAGATAAGGTTCCGCCATTCTGCTATTACCCGATATAATAATTAGTTACCAATGAAACACCGAGAGGTACCAGATACTTCCAGTAGGGATCGTTGAAGAGATCGAACTGCCCAAGCGAACTCGGCACGGCAATCAACGCAACCACCAGTCCCGAGAAGGTCGCCGGACGACTGGACCCCTTTGCCTGAAGGGTGATGAACAACAGCGAGATCACAGAGAGGATATAGAACAAGAGTGTAAAGAACTCCTGGAATGTCGCCGTCCTCTCTTCGTCAGAACCTTCGGCTGGTTCCGTTTTGTTCATCAACGCCATGACCTTGCTCACCAACTGGAGAACAAAATAGTTGAAAAAGTAAAGACTGATAAAATACACAGCCTCGGCGGGATTAAGCGCGGGCACTACACCTGTAGGGGCAGCCATATTATTATTGAGCCACAAAATTAATCATGGACACTGGCACCACAAAATCCCTTGGGGTCGGCGATGGGTTTGTAAAGATTTTTCTCCTCTGCAAACTTTTTGAGTTCTTCGAGATTATCCCAGAACCCCTTGCTGTGATCGTACTCGGAGACGGTGGCGTGGGCGAGTTCGTGCAATAGGACGTGCATCAGTTCGTTGGGACACCCATCAACGCACAGACCAATCTCCGAACCCTTGTTCGTGTTGAAGCCAAGCAGGCCTCCCTGCATCCCATGATATCCCACCAACAGGATGGGGATTTCCAACTTGCGAAACTTGTGGTCTTCTGGAAGTTTTGAACATTCTTCTCGCAATTTGGTATACCTTTCTCTAAGAGACCGTAGACTTTTCGGTTCTTTGGTCAATTTCAAGAAGGAAAAAAGAAGCACCCATATGGTCACATAAATTAGAATCTTCTGTGACATCTTACAATTAAAGAAGAAATTATATACTATAGTACAATGTCTCGTCTTCTAAAAGATAAGCTTACGGTCCCTGGTGTGTCATGGGCATGTCTTTCATTTGTTGGTAACCTTGATGGTGGGTGGGTGCGTCCCGCAGAAGGTGCCAAGCACACTGAGTTTATGATCAAGATTCGTGGAGCTTTTGGAACCAAGTCAGAGGCTGAGGAGCATGCAAATGAGCTTCAGGGTCTTGACAACTCTGTTGACATCTACGTGGTGAACATGTACGAGTGGCTTCTTCTTCCACCTCCTCCTGTGGCAGAGATGGTTAATGTCAAGTACACGGACGAACGTCTTCAGGCTATTATGGATGGCTACAAGGAGAACCAGAAGCACGCTGCACAGATGTTCGAGAAGCGCAAGGAGGACATGACGGCAAAGGCTTCTGGCTCAAACATGCCTTTCTTGGAGTCTGGTGATGAAAACTCAAAGTTCTACACCAAGCCAGATGAAGCTCCGATTCCTCATCCGTCCGAGCTGGTGGATAAGTATAAGGAGGAGCACCCTGACAAGAGCATGGAGGAACTTGTCAAGATGGCAGACGAGGAAGTCGCCAGGCTCATTAAGGAGCGCGAGGAGGAGCGAAAGAAGAACCTTGCGACTGTCGAGGAGGTCGCCGAGGAGTCCTCAAGCTCCTCAAAGGGCAAGGAGAAGATGAACCCCGAGCAGATGTTCAGTGATTAAGCATTTGGAAACGCTTCGACTCCACCTGATCCAGAACCTGGTGCAGGAATCATTTCAATTTCCAAGTCAGTATCTTCTATGAGAGGGTAAAGGATATCTCTCGCTGGAAGTCCAGGAATTTCATTGACATTTCCAAGTCTGTCCACAATAGGACCCACAGGAACTTTTTGTACCGTCTTACCAGGTTCCAAACTGAACCCTGCATATAACGATTCTGGATTCGTTACATACAGAGATTCGTCCAATACCTCCATAGGCGAGGCATAGTACTTTGAAGGATCGTCACCTGGATCTGTCTGAAGGGACACATACTTTTCCCTCTGGTCTAAAATAATCCATGTGGCGAGCATTCCAAATGCAATGGATGCAATGGTGTTAAGGCTGTCCATCTTCTACTAATTATTTAGATTTTTACCCACCCCTTCCTGAAGTTAGGATGATTGGTGCGGCCTGTCCTGATCCGCTGTTTCTTCCACTAGCACCCATTCCCATGAAAAATCCAAGAATGAAAGCCACGAAGACAATAACCATCCAGATGATTGGTCGAATACTACCAAATACTGTATCTTGTGGAGGCGCTTGCTGATAAATCACTTCTGGTTGATGATGTTCTTGTTGCTTTGGCATAGGAATTTCGTAATAAATTGGCTGGGGTTCTTCATCTTGTTCTTCCTGGACTTCTTTTTGTATAGGTATGTCATTAGGTCTGTAAATAGGAGCTGCCGCCCCGTCATCCATATCGAATCCCTGTGGTATGTTACTATCAACCGCTACTTCCATTGGGAAGGATTTAATATGAATGTATGTTTTTAATGGTTTGGATGAGCGCACTTAGTCCTCATCCTCATCCTCGTCATCTTCGTCTGGTACAATGAATCCGTCGAGATCATCATCTTCATCATTAATACCATCATAGTCGGTTTCGTCTTCAGTGCGAATAGATTCAACATCGGAACACTCATCGTCCGAATCATAATCAGAATCATCAAAATCGTCTTCGACTACTTCATCTGGTGTGAAAAATTCAGGTTTCTTGACCACGCGTCCGGAACGAGTCTTCGTTTCCATTATTAAGCAGTGGGAATGTTTTTTTCAATCAATAAGCGCATTCATCATAGAAGGTGTAAATGCTTGATTCGTTTCTTCTGCAGCGTCTATGATCACCTTTTCACCCACAAATGCAATCTCTATCGCGATTTCTGAAATTTCTTCGTGGTATGGCGAGTCACCTGAAGGGAGAGACACTGACAGCAATGAGAAATAATCGACCGCATCGCGTAGGTGTTTGGCGCTACGGTTTAAATTTGAACCTTTCAAGTATTCAATGCCTGGATTAATTAGTTCTTTCTTGGCTTCGTCCAATTCGTTATTAAAAGCTTGGTAAGTTTTTGGATCAAGATCGCGAAACCGTGAATACTTTGGCTCAAGATCCTCTACGGGTTTCCATATATCCACACTTGCTGGTTTAACAAAAGTAGACTTTCGACTCATGAAGAAAATTGCTATAAATCCAAATATGAGTAACCACTTGATCATACTTTGTTTTCTAATTTTTGTAGATATTTTATTATCGATGGATGAACCATATACTTGCGACCGTTCAAATTTTTATGATCTTCGTCATGACATTTGGAGATGATCGTCTTCGATGTCTTGTCTATCAGAAACCATCCATGATTGTGTTGATGTTCACCCTTAATGAATTCGCAGTACTTGCTTCTTACAGAGATGACCCAATGAGTCTTCTTGGGAAGGATCTTGTCAATTCCTGGTATTTTGTGATGTGGGTACATTTCCTTTAACCAGGTTAGAAGTTCATCATCTGCATTCGTCCCTGAAATGATAGTCTCCGAATTACCAAAGTGTTCTGATTCGGTGCCGTGGGGTAGAATTGAAAAATACTGAAGAATCTTTGCGGCTGGGGTATCTTTTGTGATATCTTTGAAACCATCCTTGCTTATTTCGAAACGTGGTACGTATGGTTCAACCAATTCTTTCGTATCCCTTTTGACCTTGTAGGACCAGATGGTCCTGAGACCCGTCTTGAAGACAGACTTGTCCAAAACAGTTTTCCATGGGACATCTGGATCATAGTCGACTAGAACGGCGGTCACACGATTTAGAATATTGAGTGCGGAAGTTGAAGTCACCGTGACCGAAGGCCATGAAAAATGTATTCCGTTTTTGAAGTCATCACCCTGCTTCCTCGTGCACGTGGACACAAGAACCGAACCCAGCGTCGGAAATGCAACGTACAATTGCGTTGCCCAGCGTTTGATCGTTTCGTCCGTGACAGCACCCTGTTCTCCTGACGTCACGTAGTCTATGTCCAAAAACATCCTGAACCTGTCTGAACTTTTGGTCTGTTCCACCATGAACAACTTTTCACGGTTGACAAGACATTTCATACACATCTCGTAGAATCTCTCACGCTGCTGAAGGGGGACGATGAGTACGCCCGATCCATTCATCAGTGTGTGAGTAATTGTGGTCCCCTGGGGTTTGGTTCGAAACCACCACCCAAGTCGTTCACATTCGTCTTTGAAACTCATGCGACCCTTCTGGGTATTCTAAGTTTTTTGTTTTTAAGCCTACATTATATTGCAATAAAGCGTCATTTCATCATCTTCGGCTTTCTTGGGTCCATATTTTTTCAAAAGATATATTTCTCCAACGACCTCCTCTTCGGTAAGTTCCTGGATGCGAATTGCTTCTTCGGATTCATGATCATCTGGTTTAATATCTAAGAGGTTCCTGAGTTCTGTAATACGTTCCTGTTTTGATTTTCGCATCGGTTTCTCCTTATATTAAACGATATTTTAGGAAACTGGGGATTCAGCGCACGATGAAAGTCATCATTTGCCAAAACCTGCCTTTCGATGAGAGGCCACTTTGCCTTTGCCTGAAATTCATCCATGGTATCAAAAGACATGTACTTATTTTCATCGTAGGTTCTCCGTATGGATTGTCGGTTGCGTTTTCGTTCTTCAGTAATTTCTTTCTCGCGATTGAAACGCGTAATCATGTCAAGCTGAATTGTCCTGGGGATATTGATTTCTATCACAAAAACATGATAAATGATTCCTTCGTTTTCTGCATCTTCAAAATAGAAGTAACGGTAGGCACCCTCGGTGATTGAAATGATGCCTCTGGTTTCCTCTTCAAGTTCCCTAAGGGCTGTTCGTATAGGCCAACCTATCTCGCGTTTTCTACAACCACCCGTCACAAATGTCCAATCATCCCAGCGTTTATCACAGACAGTTAAATACCTTGGTGGTCCGTCGGAATGTGCCACTAGGACGGTGATCGCCTTATGCGTCTCCTGATCCATTTGTTTCTTCTTGCTCCTCTTCTTTATAAGGCTCGTCGGGTACTTCTGGAATAACCTTCATATCACCCTCTAAAGCATAAAGAGATGTCTTGAGCCAGCGAGTCTCCATATAGAGATACGCAGTCATGGCAATCAGAAAAGCCACAAGTGCCATCATCACCATGTCCTTGTTCATAAAACTATTAATCATTTATTGTTGAGCGCCAAAAATATTATTCAGTTCTCGCGCGTTTATCTCGTCGCGGCTGGTGACCTTGAAAATGGGTTTCTCGACGGCTTCGCCCTCCATCATTTCGTGGTGCATCCCCTCCTTGACCCCGAACCACTTCTGTATGGTTCCAGATCCAGGCTTGTAACTGATGATGAACACCAGAGCAATCAGAAATGCGATGAAGTAAAGATTCATTCTTATTATTATCCTGGGAAATTATATATGGCGAAGGTCGAACGAAGCTCCTACCCAGTCAAGAAGTTCATGGCCAAGTCACCCAAGGGTCAAACCATCTACTTTGGACAGGCAGGCTACGGTGACTACGATCTGTGGTCGAGGGTAGACCCCGAGTATGCTGAGAAGAAACGCTACAGGTACACCACGTCACACAAGGCTATCCCGTTAAAGGACGGGACTCCAGCGTGGAAGTCGCCAGAGACCGCCGAGTACTATGCCATGCGCGGGACGTGGGACGAACCCCGTGGAAACCCTCTGTTCAAGCAGGTGGTTGCCATGAGAAATAAGAGCCTCACCAAGGAAGAGAAGGCTTTCATCGCTAAGCACAAGAAGTTACATTAAATTGTTTATTTCCCCCTGTGTCTTTCGAATCATGGATCGAAGATTTGCGATTTTAGCGGTCTTTTTTTGATTTGCCTCAATCCGATTCATTCTGCCAGATTTAAGATTCTTGCGGGTCCTTGCGCTTTTGGCGATGGCAGTTAGCTTCTGTAAATCTTTCATCACCTTAAAGTATTCCTCAGGAGTGAAATTCACGAGAGACCAGTTTTCGAATATGACACCGGGCAGCGGCTGCTTCACCGTCTTTCCCTCGCGATTCGCTCTCTCGCGGACATTTCTCATAGCCCGCGTAGCCCCTTCCAAATCAAGGATAGACTTGACATTGTTCTTGTCATCGATCACCAGACCGAATGAAGTAATATTTTTATTTTTGTTGTTCACAGGTTTCAAAGTTCTGTAACTGTAGTTCGCATATATGATGGGTTCGGTGAAGGTCGCATTTTTTCCATTCTTAAAACCCTTGGCGATCATGCGCTTGAGGAGAATGGGCTTCATACCCCGTCTCTGCTCGTTGTTCATGTTTCTCCACGGGGTCGCAAGTCCCATGGCTTTCCTCAGTAGTTTCTTAACGGCTTCGGACTTTGCATCATCCAGTGCGGTATTTCCATCTTCATTTTTCTTGAAAGCATCGACATCCTTCGCAGCCAAAAGCTCTTTTACCACATCCTCTTGATCATTGAATGAGGCAACGTGAAGAGCTGTAACTCCGTCCGGCTTCGCCTTGTTAACGTTGGCGCCTGCTTTCAATAACGCCCTTGCGCACAAAGGTGCGCCGAATTGGGATGCGATCATGAGAGGCGTCCATCCGTCTTTATCCACTTTGTCCACTTGGACGTTCTTGGATTTTAACAATTCTCTTACTGACGACACATTACCCTCCCTCGAAGCCACATACAGAGGCGTCCGTCCGCGATTGTCCGCCTTGTTGACATTGGCACCTGCCTTCCTAAGCATTTCCACAATATCAAAGCGATTTCCTTCGGAAGCCACATACAGAGCTGTTTCACCATCCTTATCCACCTTGTTGATGTCGGCTCCCTTCGCCAAGAGCAATTTCACGATCTCCGTGTGACCCTCATAGGACGCTATGGTCAGAGGCGTATCTCCGTCCTTTTTCGCCTTGTTGACATCGGCACCCTTGCTCAAAAGTAATTTCACCACCTCCATGTGATCAAACGCGACCGCCCTGTACAGAGGCGTATTTCCTTCCTTATTCTCCTGGTTGACGTTTACACCATTGTTCAGGAGTTTCCTTGTGGCATTGACATTTCCATTTCTAATAGCATTGAACAAAGACATATTAGTATAACGTGACATTAATTATCAGAAACGACTTCGACTGAAATCTTCTTGAATTTTTTGCAGAGCATCGCCGCGACCCGGTGACGTCCGTCGACGATGCTGTAAAAGTCACCCTGCTCCTTGACCCTCACCGGCGTTCCCTCGAAAAAGTCCAACTTGGCTATGTCTTCCCTT
>Ga0181555_1003660_pt1 | contig 12089 bp, 11 predicted proteins | sample 011ome_15_FD_145601 | JGI IMG/M metagenome (GOLD analysis project Ga0181555, IMG submission 145601) | Coastal salt marsh microbial communities from the Groves Creek Marsh, Skidaway Island, Georgia - 011504AT metaG (spades assembly) | ecosystem: Environmental > Aquatic > Marine > Intertidal zone...
CGCCACCGCGCATTGGCAGACGCCCAGCTGATTCATCAGTTCTGGGAGAATATTCAGGCGACGATCCCACAAGAAACCATTCAGTCAGCTGTTAAGGCTTTGTTGGGACGACCGAGCACTCCGACGCACATTGACCTGACAATGATTGATGGCTTACCGGAATCGCCGGGTGTTTATCTCTTTTACGGTGAAAACGACCTGCCCTTGTATGTGGGGAAGTCGGTCAATATCCGTCAACGGGTGATGTCTCATTTCACAGCCGATGTGACATCAGCGAAGGAAATGAGTCTGTCACAACAGGTTCGCCGGATTGAGCACATCAGGACGGGTGGCGAGATTGGCGCATTACTCAAAGAGGCGGCACTGATTAAGAAACTGCAACCGACGCATAACCGCCAGTTACGACGCAATAACGAGTTGTGCTCAATCCAGCTCAAAGAAGTATTCGAAGGGTTACAGGTCCACGTTGCTTACGCCAACGACCTGGATTTTGCGACTACATCTAATCTTTATGGATTGTTCAAGAGTAAGCGCGAAGCCTTAAAGGCACTCACCGAGATCGCGGAAGAACACAGCCTATGCAAAGCCATCATCGGGCTAGAAAAGGTGAAGCCAGGATCACCCTGCTTTGGCCGTCAGTTAAAAAAGTGTCGCGGGGCGTGTATCGGTGATGAGATACGGCTGGCTCACGACACGCGGCTGCTGTCTGGTTTGGGCAAACTCAAACTAAAAACCTGGCCCTTCGATGGCCCTGCCTATCTAAAAGAAGGCGAAGAAATGCTGTTGATCGAGAACTGGGCTTATCTTGGTAGTGCCCGCAGCGAAGAAGAGATTTGGCAACTGCTTGACGGCCACGCGGCACAATTTGATAAAGATACCTATAAAATTCTGAGCAGACTCGAGGGAAAGCTTCGCCAGATTGCTAACTAGCTGATCGACCTCAGGGGCATTCACTCCTTTACACTGAGCGTTGAGCTACTCCAGCCACTTTTTACGGTAGGTCTCATTCGGGTCATGCTCCCGCGCTTGCTTAGCCACGTTAAATGGTCGTCCACCTCTCGGGTCTGTGCCTCGACCCGCAATGTAGAGCCAGTTACCCTGGTTGCTATAGACATCGTAATCAATCAACTGCGATTCAAACCACGCCGCACCCGCACGCCAATCGCCACCCATGTCGTAGATCCAGTAGCTAGCGACGATCTGACGCATACGGTTTGACAGAAACCCCGTCTCAAACAGCTCTGTCATACCTGCATTGATAAATGCGACCGGCGTCTGCCCAGTAATCCATTGATTGAACAGACGAAGATTAGTGCGGCTTATTGGTTTATCAGATAATCCCTGTGCGTGAAACAGTCTAGCGCCATATTTAAACGGCAAAAATTCAAAGTAGTCCCGCCATAGCAGTTCAAACCATAGCCAGTAAGTCCCATCGTTGGCACCGTGTTGCTGCTCATAAGATGCTAGGCGATGCGCGATGGATCTCTCTGAACAACAGCCAAGCGCTAACCATGGTGAAAACTTACTAGAGTAGTCTTTCCCCATTAACTGATTACGCGTTTGTTTGTAGGTGTCTGGTAGTCGACGTTCAAAGTATTGCTCGATGTGCTGGCGCGCTTTAGATTCACCGCCCTCAAAATATACCGCTGTTGTATTGAGTGGCTCTGCGTCCGTAAGTGCCACATCACGCATGCCAGTTGGCAAACGAGGTATTTGTTTCGGCACGCCAATGGGCATGGCGTACTTTAATTTTGCAGCCTCGATACGCTGTCGGAATGCGGTAAAGACATCCGGCATGCAGTCTAATGCAAACGGCAGATCCGCTGGATCGAGCATACTGGACTGCCAGAAGTCTTTAACCAAGATACCCGAGTCCTGTATTTCTTTAATCTGAGCCTTTTCTTCAGGCGCCTCGATCTGCTGGCAGTAGACAACGACGTCACCCAGCTTATTGGCCAATTCCAGAAAAATTTGCGCTGGCTTTCCATGAAACACGCAGAGCGCTGAGCCAGCCTGCTGGAGCTGTGACTTGAGGTCTTTGATCGCATCGTTCAGAAACTGCTGGCGATGATGACCGACACGCTCAAAACCCCACGCTGTCAAACACGTTGTTTGAGGATCATGAATGACAACCGGTAGCAGATAGTCGGCATCCCTGCATGCTTGCGCTAAGCCCGGGTTATCTTCAAGGCGTAGATCATTTCTGAACCAGTAAATAATAGTCTTCATGGTTTATTTTAACCAACGACTGCTGGTTGCGCCCAATCGGGCGTGTGGACTGCCCCGGCGATTAGAGGCTCTTCCAGCCGAGGATGTAGCTACGGTGCCGAGAGGTTCTACGCCTCAGAGGAGCCGATCACTTCCGAATCTTCCAAAGAAGTTTCGCCATCAAAAAGCGCTAACGCCGCATTAACAATCTCAGCATCGTAAAGTTTGCCCGAACCGGTACGCACCTCGTTAAGGGCACCACTTAAACCCACTGATAGTCGATATGGCCGATGAGCCGCCATCGATTCAATGGTGTCTGCCACAGCAATAATTTTTGCTTCAGGCAAAATGGCATCGCCTTTTAAACCTTGTGGATAGCCGGAGCCATCGAGGCGTTCATGATGCTGACGCACCATTTCTGCGATATCCCACGGAAATTCAAACTCCTTGAGGATTTGATAGCCAATTTCGGCGTGTTCTCTGACGAGCTCCAACTCGGCATGGCTGAGCTTTGCAGGCTTGGTCAGTATGTCCGTAGGCGTACTGATTTTACCGATGTCGTGTATCAGCGCAGCTAATTTCAACCCCTTGATGCGTTCTTCAGGCCAACCAAGGCGCTCCGCGATTGCGCATGAAATGTCCGCAACGCGTTTCTGATGCAGTGTCGTGTATTGGTCTCGGAAACCCATGGTTTTTGAGACCGCTCTTACTATGCCTTCAAGCGCTAGATTCAGTTTCTCAACGGTCGATTCGACTTTACGCTCGGCCTCTTTGCGTTGAGAGATATCTCTTACCGTGGCCTGCAGAATTAGTCGCCCATCTTGGGTGAATGCTACAAGCAAAACCTCTGCGTCAAATTCGCTGCAATCCAGCCTATTGTGGCGCCATTCAAAGGCGTTGTTGCCATTCTTTAACGCTTGTTTAATCTTTGAATTTGCCAGGTTAAAAGAATCCTCACCGTTCGGCTGTTTCGCAGGTGAAAAGTGCGACGGATGGTAGCCTACAAATTGTTCCTTGCTACCGCACCCAAATATTCTCAACGTTGCTGGATTGCAGTCCGTAAAGCCGTGCTCATCAAGCATCATGATTGCATCAGGCGATAATTCAAACAACGCCGTTTCTTGCTCAGCCGCTGACTGCAACAAGTGCATCACACGCTTCTGTTCTGTGATGTCATGTATGGAGTGGATTGCGAAAACAACATCGCCACCTTCATCCCGCTTGATAAAGCCCATGGACAGATAAACCCGATCCTCAACGGACACTTCATCCCGAGAGCTCGTGGCACTTTTTGACAGCATTGCTGCGTAACACGACTCTGGCGGTGTTTCTTGTTCAGGGAAAACCTGCCAATACAGCTTACCCAAAGCCTCTGATTCATCCGTGTTGGCAATCGAGAGATAGGCTTGATTCGCGTAAATTAACCGGAAGTCCTTGCCATGGATAAAAACCGGTATATCCACACAATCGAAAACATCGTTGAATTCGTAGTTTTTCACGGAGCGCTTACATCTTCTCGTCATCAGAAAGCTCGTGTGTGCATGACACTGAGCTTGTTGTTAGCTCACTATGTGCCAAAGCCCTACTACTGTCAATGTTACTGGGTAGCGCACACCAGCAGATCGATTAATTGACTAGATCAACGCATCCACTTCAAGGCAATCATTGCGTCCTGGTCAACATTGATAAAACCCTTCAGCGGTCTATCAAGATCAACAATGATGCCAACAGCCAATGCCACGAGCAAGTACAAGCCCCACGACAACACGACGTGGCGCTGCTTACCTTCGCCCAGCGAGACGCCCAGCAGCACGCCATTAAATAATAAGAACAGGGCAACGGGTACAAACAATCCTGTTGGCACTCCGTTCAGTAAATTGTCGGTTCTGGTCAGTTCAGCAGAGACCAGATTGTTCAAAGACTCAACAAGGTTACCCAGCATCGGCGCATCGGGTTTGTTCTTGACCATTTGATTGGCAATCGCCCATAGCTTGGCCTGTTCAGTCCTACCCGCTGACTGCAACGCTCTGATCGCTTGCGGATCGTTGGGCAAATCCGCAACGCCTAAGCGCACATCAATGTACCGCCCCAATTGATCGATAAGGCGTTCGTTGTAGGGCGATGGCTGCATGCGTGCAATTTGGTAGGTCGCTACAATCGCCGACGCTTCGTTGGATACTGATTCACGGTTCTTCTCGAAGTGATCTAGAGCTGACGAAAAGGTAAAGCCCAGAAACAATGCCAGCAGCGCTAACGAAGAATTGGTAATCGTTGCGACATTGTTATCAACATCAAGGACGACTGCCTTTTCCTGTTGGAAGCGCCTTCTGATAAAGACGCCCGCCAGAAAACCCAGCTCTGAGGCAACCACCAGAATGACAAATACCCCGAGAATCAACAAGGGCAAGGGCAAATTAAGCAGCGAATCGACATAGATCATCTTGAGGTCCTGCGAGGGCACGCATTAAGCCGTTAAAGGTGGCAACAAAAGCACCTGATGCGTGTCTAACATTAGTACACGCATAGGCAAATTATATGGCCAATGCACATTTGAATTTATGTACAAGCCCCACTCCCCTAGAGCAAAGTTTATCTAGGTTTCGGAAGCAGCTTGGGCACCATAATCGCAAGTAGGTTCCAGCCCGGCATCACGAAAGAAAGCGCCAGAGCAGCTGTCATACCCAACACCATCCGCTTGCCATCAATTATCAAGACGTTCAGTTTTTCGCAATCTAAGCCTGCTAATTGAAGGTCCGTGTGCTTTTTTACATATGCAATCCTGAAAGCACCAACCGCAGAGATCGTCCATAAATTTGCTGTGTAAATCACGACGGACAAGCTCTGTTGACTGAACTCACCAATTAAAGAGGTCGAAAAAGGTAATAGACTAATTAACGCAAGATGAAGAAAGTCCAGTTTCAAAAGTATGGAGTCGATTTTGCCAACGATCTGGGCCAGCCGCACTTGAGCCTCCCAATAGATCAGTATCACCCAAAAGCTCAAGAGCCAGGTCAATGCGTTAGGAATCTGAGCCGTCAAAGCAGACTGAAACTGTGCCGAATCAAGTGGGCCACTCACCAGCTTCAAGTCCAACACCAGTAGCGTCAGCGCGACCGCATAAACACCATCGGTGAGCGCCTCTAGGCGATTCTTCGGAAAGACGTTAGGTGGAAGGACACTCATGGCTTGTTGGCTGACGGTCTGTTCAAATAAAGCAAAATCCAACCGAAGAGTGGTAACAAAATATCAGAATAAAACATGACGCCGGCGTTTCCTGGGGCGTAATCTCCTGCGGTGATCATTTGATAAATATGCCCACCGGCAGCGCCAACGAGAAAGCAGGAAGATCCGAGAATGGCACACGCACGAGCTTGCCAGGAGCCTTTGAATGCAATAAAGCCAACCAAGGCAAACCCAAAACTTGCGAAACCCACTTCGAGCTGGAAGGGGCTATTGGCCCAACCTATAAATTGTGCGGAAACCTCTGCAAAGACTGTGTGAGCAATGCCATTATAAAGATCGCTTACGCCGATTGTGAAAAAAACAAACCAGCTAATTAATGACTCAACAACCAATTGACGACTAATGCCTTGACGGTGAGTAAGGATAGAAATGGCTGACACCAGCAAGCCGACCAAAAAGAATGTCAGCGTGAAGTTGTACATAAGATAGCTGATGAAGTGAGCCATTAAGCTGAGCCTTTTAATGGGGGCACATTGAATCTAGAAAACCCTGAACGGCATCCTTGCAAACATCCGGGCCTTGAAGATTGAGGAGATGAAAGCAATCTGACCAATAGATTACCTCCAACGCTTGCATTTACTTTTTGCGGCAAGGACTTCGGCGACGCCCCAGTCATTATTAGGCAATCCTGAATACTTTCCAGAAAAATCTTGTCGCTGCTGAGCAAATGCGACGGGCTTGCCAGAGGTGTCGTAATCCACAATCCAAAAATAATTGTAATTTGCACCACTCCAGGTCTTTGGCACTTTAACCTGATATTCAGCAGGTAGTTGATCAAGTTTAAGCAGCTGTCGCAAATCGACCATGAGATCCGGGTTATTCTCAACCATCTTCTCGTTAGCAATATGCTTGTGCTCCCAAACCATGACAACCGTTTTTTGATGCCAACGCGGGTTGTTCATTAACTCGGTCGCCGCACGTCTGGTTTGGTTCGTTACCCAGTTTGATACTTCTACAGCATCCATTTCAGCTAGCGGCACAACAGCGTAAGTGATTACTGGCAAGCCCCAGGAATCTGCCGCCGGCGAAGCCAGCTCCAAGGAATGCAGTGTGGTGGCAAAGAAAGCCTCCGGGGCTGATTTGTCGAAGAGCGACTTTTCGGCATTTTTGCCCAAGTATTGAGCCTTCAGCGCCAAAGAACGCTTCTGTCCTACATCACAAAGGGCATAGGCATTTTCCTTCTCCCCATGCCTCAGCAGTATGATCCTTGACGGCTCAGCACACAGTGACCCCACCATCAAAAAACAACCGGCAACAGCTATCGCATGTTTGACTATGAGCATGGCACAGACTCTCTTCCTTTAGTGCTGCTAGCCATTTGAGCAGACGTCCCGCTTACCCAGCCTACTGCTAGAAATTCAAATCCCGGCGTAGCTACGAAGTGCTCAGCGACATCGCCCGAGTAAATCTTGCCGCCTTCTACGATCAACTTTTTAACGGGCTGCTCCGCATCAAAATTAACGTTTTTGAAATTAACCCAGAAGATGCTGGGTGACGTTGCCGAGTCAAAGTAGTAGACCTTGTTCTTATGATCTGAGAGCGTGCGCCAGATCGTCGAAGAAATATTCGGCTGATTCGGCGTGGTAATGCCTAGTGGCACACCGACTGATCGCAACACCCCCAAGGTACTCGCCAGCGCCTGTCGGCCATAATCCTGATCCGGCACGGCAGCGATGTAATTTTTATCTACGCTCTTGGGGACTGCATCGATCAAAAAGGAGGCGCGAGCAAAACGATCTGCGGCGCGGTTGGTGCCCGGCAGAAAGGTCAAGCCGCCAATATTTTTCCAGTAGGCGTTTAACGCTAATTGCTGATCAAAGGCCGGCGAGTTGGTCATCACCTGATAGTCTTTGCCATGATGGACAACCAGCTCGCCCGCCAGATACTCAAAAATTGCCGAGTCCCCGCTCGCATCAGAGATCGAAAGATGCAACGTAGATGCCCTCCCGTTGGGTAAGCTTGGGGCTGCTACCCGAAAGGGTTCCTGCTTGAGATGCGCCACGGCCTCTGCCACGGTAGCAAACTGATCGAGCACGTATTGCGCCCACAGGCTAATGGACAGTACCGGCTTTCCCTTCGCCCCGCCAAATTGGGACTCTGCCAGATAAAGTAAATTGGCCACGAGTCCTGCCTCGTTCATGCCATCCGACGTGCCCATGTCGTAGCCCGAAGCAATGACTGAGCCATACTTGGATGTCCACGTGGGCGTTGTTACACCCCCCTGGCCGGATCTTTCAATACCCCGCGGCAAGAGCCACAGATTGGTGCGCATATCTTCTGACCAATCCATACCGCGTCCTGTAATCACCGTATTCTGCTCACCCAGATAAACCACACGTGTGCACATCGCAAAACTCCGTTGCCCCGTTGGCAAACTTTAGCGCGTAGCGCTTTTAAGAAAATGCACCACCGATATTGCTGACAGGAGCACGATCATCGAGCCGACAATATCGCCAATCGCCATAGCCCCCCACAGCATAGAAATCTGCTGCCAAGACTCTGTCTCAAATGCTGCATCGAAATGAAACCATCTAAAAATACATTGATGCAACGTGGCCGAGAGGAGTCCCTGACTAAACACAATGGCCAGCACGTCATCAAAGCCAATCTGGCTGAGGTCGTCGTCAATTTTCCTGATGTGGCAGACAGCCACCATGGCAACCCAGGCCGAAAAAGCGGAAATGGCACCGATGACGGTATGCACTGCAAAATCCATAGAGGCTACGTGCCCCATGTATTCAAGGGTTGAGAGCATGGCCCCGAAAAAAACCCCGACGGCGCCTTTAAAGCCAAATATCAGTACGCTGAGCGTGCGAATGCCTGCGGGCAGGAAGATGAGAGACACGCCCAATGCAAAATCCAGCGGCGGAATCGCTTTCGTCAAAAAGACCTGAAACTGCCACATCAATGTCCAGCCCAAAAAACCAAACAGGTAAGGCGTTAACCGTGAGTTAACTGCACATTCAAGTAAATTAGGCTTGGCTTTGGACATTTCTCAATTATATGGTGATACATTCTCCCGCAGACTATTGGGAGCATTTATGTGGCATCTTCGTCGTTTATTATTGCCAGCACTGATGCTGGCCTCTTTGGGCGCTGAGGCCAGCAGTGTCGAATGCACCGTTGTTGTGCGCTCGGAGCCTCACAGCATGCGCATCGAGCCCGCCGACACACCCTACGAGGTTACCAAGATCGACTTTGACAATGGTTTCCGATTTGCCGGGCAATTGCTCAAAGAGCCCCTCAAGCTCAAGACCTACACCTACTTTGACGCTAAAGATCGCTACGTGCTAATTCATGTGAATACTCAGACGTTAAACGATCAGGCTTGCGGAAAGACGCTTGGGGAAAACACCATCTACTCCCCCAGGTTGGAAAACGAGCTCTCTTACCACTGCAAATTATTGTGTGACAAGCCATGAGAAAACTCATCGCGCTCGTACTTATCGGGTTTGCTCAAGCGGTATGGGCTGACAGCGGGGCAATCCGCATGACCTTTGTGGGAGACATCATGCTGGATGAGACGCCGGGGCAGTACATCAAGCAGGGCAAAGACCCCTTTAAATCCTTTGCAGCCCTGCTGGATTCTTCAGACGTGACTATTGGAAACCTTGAATGCATGGTGGGCACCGCTGGCAAAAAAGAAGATAAGCCATACACTTTTATGGCGAACCCACGTGTCATTCCAGTACTGAAAAAACACTTCAGTGCGGTCTCGCTTGCCAACAACCACAGCGCGGATTTCGGCATAACGGCATTTACCCAAATGCTGGGCCGATTCGATCAAGCAGGCCTGCGTTACTTTGGGGGCGGTCGCAATATCACCGCAGCACACGAACCCATCCTCTTTGACGTCAAAGGCAAGCGAATCGCGGTGCTCGGTTATAACGAATTCTTTCCGAGAAGCTTTGAAGCCTTGGATGATCGAGCCGGTATTGCCTGGAGTGATGATGACTACGTGGTTTACGATATCCAACGCGCTCGGCAGCTTTACCAGGCCGATTACGTCATCGTGTTTCCGCACTGGGGGATAGAACACGAAAAGCTTGCCTCTTCAAGACAAGTCGCCTTAGCCCACCTTATGATCGACAGTGGCGCGGATGCCGTTATAGGTGGGCATCCGCATGTCACTCAGAACATAGAGACCTACAAGGGCAAACCCATTTTCTACAGCCTCGGTAACTTTGTTTTCAATGGCTTCGAAGATGATGACTCAAATACTGGCTGGGTAGTTCAGCTCACGCTTGAAGGAGATGCCCCCATCCAATCAGAGGTCTTCGTTGCCAAGCTTGATCGCCAGGGCATTCCTCAGCGCAGCCCCCATTAATTGATCAAGAGAGCGGCAAAAGCCGCTCTCTTGATGCTTCGAATGAATCAGGCCAGATCAAAACGGTCCGCGTTCATCACCTTGGTCCAAGCCGACACAAAGTCTTCAACAAATTTCTGTTGATTGTCGTCTTGCGCATAAACTTCGGCATAAGCCCGCAGAATCGCGTTCGACCCAAACACCAGATCAACACGAGTCGCTGTCCAACGCGTGTTACCACTCGTCCGCTCGACAATGTCGTAACTGTTCCGACCTGTCGGCTTCCAGGTGTAGGCCATATCGGTCAGGTTAACGAAAAAGTCATTGCTCAGCACCCCTTCGCGATCCGTGAAGACGCCGTGCTTGCTGCCACCGTAGTTAGCGCCCAACACGCGCAGTCCACCTACCAGCACCGTCATTTCCTGTGCGGTCAAACGCATTAATTGCGTTCGGTCCAACAAGATTTCTTCGGGAGTAACCACGTAATGCGCCTGTTGCCAGTTGCGATAACCATCCGCAACGGGCTCAAGCACGGCAAAGGATTCTGCATCGGTCATGGCCTGAGTGGCATCACCGCGGCCCGGCGCGAATGGGACCGTGATATCAAAGCCCCCGGCTTGAGCGGCCTTTTCGATGCCCACATTACCCGCCAACACGATGACGTCCGCCACGCTGGCGCCGGTTTCCTGGGCAATGCCTTCAAGAACGTTCAAAACCTTAGCCAGCCGCTCCGGTTCGTTACCCGCCCAATCCTTTTGCGGTGCAAGCCGGATGCGTGCGCCGTTGGCGCCCCCCCGCTTATCCGAGCCACGGAATGTGCGCGCACTATCCCAAGCCGTTGCCACCAGATCAGCGATCGACAGACCGCTAGCAGCAATTTTTGCTTTCACGGCAGCAACGTCATAGTCTTTGCGACCACAAGGCACTGGGTCTTGCCAGATCAAATCTTCTTGCGGCACATCCGGCCCAATATAACGCGCCTTCGGTCCCATATCACGGTGCGTTAACTTGAACCAGGCACGCGCAAAGACTTCCGAAAAGTAGGCCTGATCTTTGTAGAAGCGTTCGGAAATCTTGCGATATTCTGGGTCCATTTTCATGGCCATATCCGCATCCGTCATGATCGGATTATGGCGGATGGATGGGTCTTCCACATCCACGGGTCGATCTTCTTCTTTAATGTCGACAGGCTCGTACTGCCAAGCACCGGCGGGACTCTTCTTGAGTGCCCACTCGTGGTTCAGCAGCATGTCAAAGTAACCGTTATCCCATTGCGTCGGATGCGTCGTCCAGGCGCCTTCGATGCCGCTGGTCACCGTGTCGCGACCAATGCCGCGGGTCTTGTGGTTCATCCAACCCAGGCCTTGCTCTTCCAAGTCGGCACCTTCTGGGGCGGGTCCCAGATTGGCCGCATTGCCGTTGCCATGGGTTTTACCCACCGTGTGCCCACCCGCAGTAAGCGCTACGGTTTCTTCATCGTTCATGGCCATGCGGGCAAAGGTAACCCGAATATCATGAGCCGTTTTGAGTGGGTCCGGGCTGCCATCCACCCCTTCAGGGTTGACATAGATCAGCCCCATCATGACGGCCGCCAGCGGGTTCTCCAGATCTCGTTCCCCGGAATAACGGCTGTTAGCACCGCCACTTGGCTCCAGCCACTGCTGCTCTGAACCCCAGTAAATGTCTTTTTCCGGGTGCCAAATATCTTCACGGCCAAAGGCAAAGCCAAAGGTCTTAAGCCCCATCGACTCATAAGCCATGTTGGCAGCCAGAATCATCAGGTCAGCCCAGCTGACTTTATTGCCGTATTTTTTCTTGATCGGCCAGAGCAAACGACGCGCCTTATCCAGGTTGGCGTTATCCGGCCAGGAATTTAAGGGCGCAAAACGCTGGTTACCGGTTCCGGCACCACCGCGACCATCGGCAATGCGGTAGGTGCCCGCCGAGTGCCAGGCCATGCGAATCATCAGACCCCCATAGTGCCCCCAGTCTGCGGGCCACCATGGCTGACTGTCCGTCATCAGCGCTTTGAGATCATTTTTGAGTGCAGCGACATCCAGCGATTTGAGCGCTTCCCGATAGTTGAATCCAGCGCCCATCGGATTGGTCTTAGTGTCGTGCTGGTGCAAAATATCCAGATTGAGTGATTTAGGCCACCAGGCCATAACACTGTTACCGGTTTCGGTATTTGCGCCGTGCACTACAGGGCATTTTCCTTGGGTCGTCATGCTCGTCTCCTCCTGTGTTTTTGTTACACCAGAATAGTCCTATAGTCCGATCCCTGCCAATTGATTCTCACTATAAACCTCATAGAGAGATCAACGCGCTTTAG
>Ga0181555_1003671_pt1 | contig 12070 bp, 13 predicted proteins | sample 011ome_15_FD_145601 | JGI IMG/M metagenome (GOLD analysis project Ga0181555, IMG submission 145601) | Coastal salt marsh microbial communities from the Groves Creek Marsh, Skidaway Island, Georgia - 011504AT metaG (spades assembly) | ecosystem: Environmental > Aquatic > Marine > Intertidal zone...
TTTATTTGATAAGCACAATAATTTGGACCAGAAGATCCAAAGAATGGAGGCTCATACAGAGCCAAGCACCCAAGAAGAGATTGAGATTTTGAAGAAGGAAAAGCTTTTGTTAAAAGATCAGATTTATGCAGTCCTTAAAAAAGCGAGCGCTTAAGTCATTTCTGCTGAAAAAGCCTAGATTGAAGCTGGATCTAGGCTTTCTTCAAGAAGCAGGCTTTGAGTAGCATATTGCCGGCTTCTGTTTTGCAATCCACCTCGTGGTCGCCGGAGACCAAGCGAATGCCTTTAATTTTGGTACCAACCTTGAGGGTTGTAGATGAGCCCTTAACCTTTAAATCTTTAATGAGAGTGACCGTATCGCCATCTGCCAAAAGATTGCCATTGGCGTCTTTAACGATTAATCCCGCTTCTATTTCTTCTGCGGCAGCAGCCACAGGCCATTCATGGCCGCACTGGGCGCAAACGTAATTCTCCCCATCGGGGTAGGTCATATCTTCCTGGCAGGCAGGGCACTTAGGCAAATTATCTGTACTCATAGGCGTATTTTAGTCCAGGGGTGGTTGGGGGCAGTTGATTGCCTGTATCGCTTTAGAATGGTTGGGTGAACAAAGTCCTGAAGATTTCCTTAATTGCTTTTATAGCTTTCCTTGCTATAGCGGGGTTGGGCGCTTGGTATGCAGCTTCTTTTATTAATCCGACGCAATTAACTAAGCTTCTCAGTTCATCGGTCAAGGATGCTACGGGTCGAGAGCTCAAGATTGCTGGACCAGTTAGCCTCAATCTTTTCCCATCCATTAGCGTGAAGGCCGAACAGGTTTCTTTGAGTAATACCTCATGGGCAAGCAACCCCAACATGTTGACACTCAAGCAAATTGAGTTGGATATTAGGTTATTCCCACTACTCAAGGGTAGTGTTGAAATTAGCAGAATAGGCGTTACAGGTTTAGAGGCTAACCTACAAACTAATAAGAGTGGAGAGGGTAACTGGAATTTCACCCCGCCAGTCTTGACTACCAGTGGTACATCAACCCAAACCCCAAGCGATACAGCAAGCAACGATTCTGCAGATAACACATTTGTTTCTATTAAGACGCTGGACATTGCTGATACCATCATCCGGTATCAAGACGGCAGTCAGGCTGCAAAAGTCATTCGTCTCCCGCGGCTAACTTTGGGTAGTAGAGATGGAAGATCGACTATTCTGTTGGATGTTCAGTACGAAAAATATAGCTTGAATCTAAAAGGTTCAACGGGTTCCTTGCGTAATGCTTACTTTGCTTGGGATCAGTCTCCTGTAAGCATGGATCTGGATTTGGATCTCACCTTAAATGGGAAAACGCTTGCTATTAAGGGTGACATTGACAAGAAGCCTCAGGTTTTACCAACATTTAATATTCAGTTAAATTCCAAATCCTTTGATTTGGCTCCATTGGCTGGGTCTGCCGCCATTGCTGGCAAGGCTGGAAACGCTTCACCTGCAACTCCCCATAAACCTCAAGGTAATTATTTCTTCTCAGACGAGAAATTGCCTTTCGATTTGCTGCCTTTGGCAGATGGAGCAATCAACATCAATATTGCTGAGCTGGGTATTCCAGGGCAAGCTCCATTCACAAACTTTAAAACAACGCTGCAATTTAAGAAAAACAATATTGATGCAAATGATTTAAGTTTCAATATTGGCAAGGGAAGTGCGCAGGCACAAATTTCTGTTGCTGGTTTTGATGGGCCAGCTCCAAAAGTAGCTATCAAGGGGCTTGCTAAAAACTTTAGCTTGGAGCAGATAGTTGCAAGTGCTGATTCAAGCGCTAAAGTTTCTGGGGGCGCCACTCACATAGCTTGGAACCTTCAAGGTAGCGGAGTAAGTCCACATCAATTGGCCAGTCGCGCTAATGGCGCAATCCAAATTTCAGTTGGGCAGGGAAAATTAGATTCGAAGTTTATTAATAAGGGCGGAGACTTTGTTGTTTCAGTTTTTGATGCAATCAATCCAATGCGAAAAAAAACGAATCAAACTATTTTGGAATGTGCCGTTGCTTATTTGCCCATAAATAACGGCATGATTAATATTCGAGATTCAGTTGGCGCGGAAACAGACCGCTTGGACATTACGCTATCAGGATCAGTTAACCTCGCTAATGAAGCGTTGAATATCAGCATTAATCCAAGAGAAAAATCTGGCCTTACAACTGGCTTGGATCTTGGGGGCTTGGTAAAGATTGAAGGCACTCTGCAAAATCCAAAAGCGGGGGTCAACAAAGAAGGGGTGGTAAATAGTGCCGTCTCGATTGGACTAGGCTTTTTGACTGGCGGTATTAGTATTGCTGCCGAGAATGCTAAATCTTTGGCGACCAAGTCGCAGCCTTGTAAAACGGCGCTGCATTCTTGGTCGGATATCTATTCAGCGAGCAAATAAGAGAAACGAAGCTCGGGATATTTCTTAGAAAACTAAACCACTAACAAAGAGGCTGAATAAAGAAATAAAGATGCTGGCAAAAAACGCAGTCCAGAAGCTGGAAATCGTAAAGCCGCTCACTACTGCAGAGACAAGCATCAACACTAAAGCATTAATCACGAGCAGGAAGAGGCCCATCGTGACTACGGTTAGCGGAAGTGTGAAAAGAATCAACAATGGCTTAACAATTGCGTTCGCAAAACCCAGAAGCAGAGCGGCAATGATTAAAGAGCCACCATCTGCAAAGCGTAAGCCACTAAAAATGTAGCTAGCAACCCAAAGGGATAAAGAAGTTAAGCCCCACTGGACTAAAAATAGCGTTAAGTTGCTCACGGAGAATTCCTTTGTCGATGTTGTAAGGGTGTTTGTGCCTAATAGCTATATTAGCAGTTGATTAATAGTGCGGAGGAATTTCATCTTTCAAGCTACCACCTCCGCCACCACCACTGCTAGCTTGCTCTTTGATGGCTTTGAGTTCGCGATACAGAAATTCAATTTGCTGCTGTTGTTTATAAACTGTCTCATTGAGTTTCTCGATGAGATCTTCGGTAAAGCTCAGTTTGATTTCGAGATTGGTGATGCGTTCTTCGGACATGTGTATGTGACTTTCTTATTCGGAGATGAGTTCAAAGCGACCATCTTCCATTTCTGTTTTAGGTCTAATCCAGAAATCATGAGATTGCATTGATTCATAAACATAAGCAGGCTCGAGGGTAGCCTCTACATTGGCAAGAAAGACAACTCGATAAAAGCCGCCGGTCTTAATATGTCTGAGTTTGCTACCTGGTTTAAATAGGCCGTCATCGGGGTCGGCCATTTTTGGTTTGCTCATGTAAATAATGCACTTTCTCGGTATGATCTAGCGATGGCAAATTCCATCCCATACTCCATTCTAGATATATCTCCGATTCCGCAGGGCTTTACTGCCGCTGACGCGCTTCGAAACTCGCTGGATGTGGCACAACACGCTGAAAAATGGGGTTATACCCGCTACTGGGTTGCAGAACATCACAACATGACTGGTAATGCGAGTTCAGCAACTGCGGTTCTCGTTGGCTATATCGCTGGTGGCACTAAGCACATTCGTGTGGGTTCTGGTGGGGTGATGCTGCCTAATCATGCCCCGCTAGTCATTGCTGAGCAATTTGGCACGCTTGAGTCTTTGTATCCAGGAAGGATTGAACTTGGCTTGGGTAGGGCGCCTGGAACCGACCAAATGACTGCTAGAGCATTGAGACGAGATTTATTGGGCAGCGATGATCGCTTTCCGCAAGACGTTCGAGAGCTTCAGTATTACTTTGGCCCGCTGCAAGAGGGCCAATCGGTTAAAGCGATCCCAGGTATGAATACCAACGTACCCATTTGGATTTTGGGATCCAGCCTGTACGGCGCCCAATTGGCCGCTCACTTCGGCTTGCCCTATGCCTTTGCATCTCATTTTGCGCCTGAGCAGCTACTGGAGGCAATGAAGATTTATCGTGAGCTTTTTAAACCATCGACTCAGCAAGCTAAGCCCTATAGCGCCTTTGTAATGAATGTAGTAGCGGCCGATACTGATGAAGAAGCTCGTCACCTGTTTACTACTTTGCAACAAAATGTTGTGAGGATGCGCAGAAACACCAGGGGTCAGTTGCCACCCCCAATTGCAGACATGAACGAATTTTGCGAGCCTCATGAGAGGGCTGCCGCAGACCAAGCCTTGCAGGTATCGGTAGTAGGGTCGCTAGAAACTGTGAAGAAGGGAATGCGTCATTGGTTGGATACCACTGGTGCAGATGAAATCATTTGTACGGGGCAAATATTTGATCATCAGGCTCGCCTCAAATCGTTTGAGATCGCCGCTCAGGCAGCGCAAGGCCTATAGAGTGATTGCTGTGTAGTCTGCGGTAATCAGGATCTGCTCTAAAACTGCTTTATTTGCAAATCGAAGCACTTCATTGTCTTTGCTAATAAGGGTGCAGGGCTTTGCGGTAAAAGCAAGATCTAAAAAGACCTGATCATCAGAGTCTTGGCATGCCCAGGGCGACTTCATTAGATCCTTGTCGTCTAGTGCTCTTGCTAAACCTTGCCATTGAAGAAAGATCTGCTCTTGCTGTGCTTGGTCTAATGAAAATAATGGGCGCGCAATGACGTCTGCAAATTCTTCTAAGGTCGCTGGTGTTGCCAGAGCATCTATTTTGCCTTCAATGAGCGCTTGCTTTAAGTGCAGCGCTCTAAAGTCATTAAAGATAAATAGATCTAACAAGACATTGGTATCAAAAACCACTACCTTCATATCTGAGGCCTATTGATTGTTGCGCCAAATCTCTGGGGTAATGGTCACTTGACCTTGGTCAGATGAAACATATGCTTCGCCATCTTGAATATTGACATGGATGACCATACTGCGCTCAACTAATTTATTGAGATCTTCAGCCTGTTCGGCCGAAATAGAAATCACTTGCAAGTTGCGAGCACGGGTCAATTTACTGGCAATGCCATCCCACCAAATTTTACTTGTGTGACCACCATAGCAATAGACAACCACTTGATCTGCGCGACCACATGCTTTCAGAATACGACGCTCATCGGGTTGGCCAATTTCAATCCAAAGCTTAATGGCATCAGTGAGGTCCTTGATCCAAAGATCGGGCTCGTCGGTGTCGCTCAGGCCCTTTGTGAAGACCAGGTCTTCGTGAGCCTGCAAAGCAAAAGCGATGATCCGGATCATCATCCGCTGCTCAGTTTCTGAGGGGTGCTTAGCGATGGTTAAGGAGTGACTGCCGTAGTAATGACGGTCAGAATCTGCGACATGAAGGTCGGCTTTGTGGATAGTTGCGCGTAGAGCCATAACGCATTATCGCCTTTATGTGCGATCTCCTGGCCTGAGCGAGCCCATAACCAGTATTATTTGGTCTATGGCTTCTTCGGGGGCTAAAAAGGCCTTAAATCACTGTGTATCGTAAAACTCCATGATCCGTATTACTGAATTGCGTCTACCTATTGACCATGCTCCTGAAGCCTTGGAGCAGGCGATTCTGAAACGCTTGGATTTACATGTTAAAGACTTAATAAGCTTTGAGGTTTTTAAGCGAAGTTACGATGCCCGAAAAAATGTTGCCTTATCTTTTATCTACACCGTAGATTTATCCGTAAAGAATGAAGATGCTCTGCTGAAAAAATTTGCAGGCGATATTCATATTAGGCCTTCCCCAGATACGAGCTATCACTTTGTAGCCAAAGCACCCGAATCAATTGACTCCGGAAAAGTGCTTCGTCCAGTAGTAATTGGTTTTGGCCCCTGCGGAATTTTTGCTGCTTTGGTGCTAGCACAAATGGGCTTTAAGCCAATTGTTTTGGAGCGTGGCAAGAAAGTACGCGAACGCACTCAAGATACTTGGGGCTTATGGCGCAAAAATAAACTGAATCCAGAATCGAATGTTCAGTTTGGTGAGGGTGGAGCGGGTACGTTTTCAGACGGCAAGTTGTATAGCCAGATTAAAGACCCTAAGTTTTATGGACGCAAAGTCATTCATGAGTTTGTGAAGGCCGGAGCGCCAGAAGAAATTACTTATGTAGCCAAGCCTCACATCGGCACCTTCCGCTTGGTTGGCGTGGTGGAAAAGATGCGCCAAGAAATTATTGAGCTAGGCGGTGAGATACGGTTTACCCAAAAGGTGATTGGCTTTGATATTCAGAACGAGCAAATCACCGGGGTCAAGATAGAAGGGCAGCCAGATTTGCCTGCGAGTCATGTGATTTTGGCTTTAGGACACAGTGCGCGCGATACCTTCGAGGCTTTGTACCATGCTGGCGTCTATATGGAAGCCAAGCCATTCTCAGTAGGCTTTCGAATTGAGCATCCGCAGTCACTGATTGATAAAGCGCGCCTCGGCCCTCATGCAGGTAATGAGCTTATTGGCGCTGCAGACTACAAGTTGGTTCATCACGCTAAAAATGGTCGGTCAGTCTATAGCTTTTGTATGTGCCCCGGCGGAACAGTGGTTGCTGCAACCTCAGAACCTAATCGAGTCGTCACCAATGGCATGAGCCAATACTCGCGAAATGAACGCAATGCCAATGCTGGCATCGTAGTAGGCATTACCCCGGAGGATTATCCAGGTGGTCCATTGGCGGGCATTGAGTTTCAGAGGGCGATTGAGTCTAAGGCTTTTGAGTTGGGTGGCGGTACGTATGAGGCGCCGGGTCAATTGATCGGTGATTTTTTAGAGGGCAAGCCATCTACTGAGTTCGGCAGTGTTCTGCCATCCTATAAACCAGGCGTTCATCTAACTGACCTGGCAGAGAGTTTGCCTGCCTATGCTATTGAGGCAATTAGAGAGGCAATTCCAGCATTTGAGAAAAAAATCAAAGGTTTCTCAATGAAAGACGCTGTATTGACTGGTGTCGAGACGCGCACTTCCTCCCCTTTACGAATTCCGCGTGGCTCTAACTATCAAAGTCTCAACATCAAAGGGCTTTACCCAGCAGGCGAGGGCGCAGGTTATGCGGGTGGAATCTTGTCTGCAGGTGTCGATGGGATTAAAGTAGCGGAAGCAGTAGCGCTAGACTATTTGTCAAAGTAACTCTACATAAGCCCTTCATGACCTCAGTAGCAAATCCATCTTCAGCCCAAGAGAAAGAAGTTTTATTTCATCCTGAGTTGTTGAAAAAGTTTGATATCAATGGACCTCGCTATACGTCTTATCCCAGTGCAGATCGCTTTCATAATGAATTCTCCGAAGCTGATTATTTAGGTGCGCTAGAGCGAGTGGCGAAAGTGGATGAGCCTCTTTCCCTTTATTTCCATTTGCCGTTTTGCCCTAATATCTGTTACTACTGTGGTTGTAACAAAATTATTACTAAAGATCATGGGCGCAGTGCTAAGTACATTAAGTACCTTGCTAAAGAAATGGCCATGGTGACTAAAGCCATGTGCTCCCAGAAAAAGATCCCAGTCACGCAATTACATTGGGGTGGCGGCACGCCAACCTTTCTCTCTCATGAAGAGATGATTGAGTTGATGCAGCACACCCGTGAACATTTTGAGTTATTGCCTGGTGGTGAATATTCTATTGAGATTGATCCAAGGCGAGTGACAGAAAAAGATATCGCACTTTTGGCTGAGTTGGGCTTTAACCGCATTAGTTTGGGCGTGCAGGATTTCAACTTAGCTGTACAAGAAGCCGTTCATCGCGTACAAACCATTGAAGAAACTCAAGCAGTCATGGAATGGTCCAGGAAGTATGGGTTTAAATCGCGCAGTGTGGATTTAATCTACGGACTTCCCAAGCAAACACCAGCGACCTTTAAGGAAACTGTAGATGCGGTACTGGCCATGAATCCCGATCGCTTATCCGTCTATAACTATGCGCATCTGCCACACATCTTTAAACCTCAGCGTCGAATTGCTGAAGCAGATTTACCGCCAGCGGCCGACAAGTTAGATATTCTTTCCAATACGATTGAGCGTCTAGGTGAAGCTGGCTATGTCTTTATTGGAATGGACCATTTTGCTAAGCCCGATGATGAATTGGCAATCGCTCAAAAAGAGGGCAAGCTCCACCGTAACTTCCAGGGTTACTCAACCCAAGCAGAGTGTGATCTTTTAGCCTTTGGTATTTCTTCTATTGGTAAGGTGGATGATTGCTATTCCCAAAACGTGCGAACCCTTGATGAATATTACGAAGCACTAGATCATGGGCATTTGCCAGTACTGCGTGGCTTAAGACTTGATCAAGATGACTTGCTGCGGCGTGAGTTAATTGGCGAACTGATGTGTCAATTCGCGTTAGATACAAAGTCCTTTGCCAAATCTCACCAGATTGACTTCCAGACTTACTTCAAAACTGAGATTGAAGAGTTAATACATCTAGGCGAGGCCGGCCTTCTGGATTGGGAGGGCGAAACGATATTGGTTCCCACAAAGGGGCGCCTATTGGCGAGACGAGTCGCGATGACTTTTGATCGACATCTCAGGGAATCACAAGCAAAAGGAACTTACTCTAAGGTTCTATAGGGTAACTCTCCAGTCATTTGATCTAGATCAAATAAGCTTAAAAACGGTGTTGCTTTTTAGCAATCAAAAAATTCTCAAGCGCTTTCCATTTGATTTACATCAAATTCGCGCATTGGTATCAATTCGAAAATAGTTTCATCGAAATTGATAACAAAAAGGGAAACCATCATGCGTATTAAGTCACTCGTAGCAGCAATGGCTGCAGTAGCATCCTTAGCCCCAATCGCAGCTCAAGCTCAAGCCCAAGAAAATCCTTGGATGGTGCGTGTGCGGGCTGTGGATTTGCTATTTCAAAATGGACAATCTGGCTTGGTTCAAGATGCAAACGTAAAAGCTAAAAATCAAGTTATTCCTGAGTTTGACGTTTCCTACTTCTTCACTAAGAATATTGCTGCAGAATTAGTACTGACATGGCCACAACAAGTCAATATTACCTATGGTCCAGGAAATGCTAATGCCGGTAAGATTACAGCGCTACCTCCATCACTTTTATTGCAGTACCACTTTACTGAATTAGGTTCATTTAAGCCTTATGTTGGCGCTGGTGTGAATTACACGATTTTCGGTAATCGCCAAAATTTCCCCGCGCTCGGAAATCAGGTTCAGGTTGATCAGTCTAGCTTTGGTGTAGTCGGTCAAGTTGGCATGGACTACATGTTGGATAAAAACTGGGGTTTAAACGTAGACGTGAAATATGCAACCATGAGTACGAATGTTACTGGTAGCGGTGCACTCGCAGGAGCATCTGGTAAGTTGACATTGAACCCATGGATGCCTGCTGTAGGCGTTGCTTACAAGTTCTAAGAATTCAGTTCTTAGGTCTTGAGATAGGGCTCCTTAGGAGCCCTATTTTTTTCTGACTTTTTATTTCACCAACTCATCCACGAGTTTTTCAAAATCAGAATCGTTAAAAACAGAGTTATCGAATCGATGCAATAAGGTATGAGTGGGTGGCTCTGTCCTGCGCTTAGTGTATTGCTCCCAATGCGCTAGCTTCCACTCATCTCTAGGGTCAGCGCGTTTCTCCATGCGTTTTTTGGCTTCAGATTCCTCTAAATCAATCCAGGCAATCTGAATGTTCGTTTGCGGTGGCACGCCAAGTGCTTGAGCATCAAACATTTTGCCGCTCTGAATTTCTCTCGAGAATGGCCCAACCAGAATGACATTCACTCCAAGGAGTAAATTTTCTCTTGCGATATCAATGAGCCCTTGGTATTCCCAGTCACGGAGATTTTCAAGATAGAAGGGGCTATCCCGGTCATTTGGGTTTTGGGTGGTGAGTTGCATGACATGGGCGCTAAAGGCGCCATAGGCAGTGTCCTTGTCGAGAAAGAAAAAATCTTCCCCGGTTTTCTCAATAATCAATGGCAAAGCTTTTTTTGCCAGAGTGGACTTGCCCGTGCCCGCATGACCGGCGAATAGGATGAGGCGGGGCGCAGAAGGGGTTAATTTGCAGACCATATAGAGCTAGTCTCGCAGAAATTGACCAAAATATCTCGTCTTTTGGGGAAGTGACGATAATGTCGCCATGGCTTTAATCGTACTTACTGATGCAAAACTGGCTTTTGGCCACGTTGACCTCCTTGCAAACACTGCTTTTTCACTGGAATCCGGTGAGCGTGTTGGCTTAATTGGCCGTAATGGCACCGGCAAATCTTCTCTATTGAAGATCTTGGCTGGCATCGAAAAAATGGATGACGGCCTCCTGCAGTATCAGCAAGGCCTACGCATTGCTTACGTTCCTCAAGAGCCTATTTTTGAGGCCGAGGAAACCGTTTTTGATGCAGTGTCTAAAGGTGTGGCGCAAGCGAAAGCTTTGCGCGAAGAATATGAGGCGCTTAGCGTTGGCGAATGGGATGACGCTTCCCATCACCGTCTGGATGAAGTGCAATCACAGCTGGAAGCTCTAAGCGGTTGGAACTGGGAACAGCGCGTTCATGAAACTCTAGATCGTCTCCACCTTGAAGCTGATCTGAAAATCAATACTCTTTCTGGTGGCACCAAAAAGCGGGTCGCTCTAGCGCGCGCTTTAGTAGAGATGCCCGACGTACTCTTGCTAGACGAACCAACCAACCATTTGGATTTGGATTCGATTGCTTGGTTGGAAGAGTTGCTTAAGGAATATCAAGGCTCAGTTATCTTGATTACCCATGATCGCGCCTTCTTGGATAACGTCTGTACACAAATTGTTGAGCTTGATCGCGGCATTCTGCGCAGCTACCCTGGAAACTTTACTCAGTATGAAGTTCTTAAGGAACAAGAGCTTAATTCGGAATCTCTAGCTAATGCTCGGGCAGATAAATTGTTGGCCCAAGAAGAGGTTTGGATTCGTAAAGGGGTTGAGGCTCGTCGCACACGCAGTGTTGCCAGAATTGCACGCCTCGAGAAATTGCGTAGTAGCCGTGCCGAACGCCGAGATGCCATGGGGCAGGTGAAGTTAGCAGTTTCTTCCGGCGACCGTAGCGGCAAGATTGTGGCAGATCTGCAAAACGTCAGCAAGACTTATGACCGTCCGATCGTGAAGGATTTCACAGCCACGATTTTGCGTGGCGATAAGGTTGGTTTACTAGGTCCTAATGGCGCCGGCAAGACAACCTTGCTCAAATTGATTTTGGGAACCATTGCACCAGACTCAGGTACCGCAACGATGGGTACTCGTATTGAGGTCGCCTATTTTGATCAAATGCGCGAAGGTCTTGATCTCAATGCTTCATTGGAAGATTACATTAGCCCAGGTAGTGAGTGGATTGAAATCAATGGCAATAAAAAACACGTTAAGAGCTATCTGAGTGATTTCTTATTCGCGCCCGAGAGAACCAATTCACCAGTAAGCACCTTGTCTGGTGGTGAGCGTAATCGTTTATTGCTTGCTAGGCTTTTTGCTAGGCCAGCCAATGTATTGGTATTAGATGAGCCAACCAACGATTTAGATATCGATACTCTAGATTTGCTTGAGCAACTCTTGCAGGATTACAAAGGCACCGTTTTCTTGGTCAGCCACGATCGTTACTTCTTAGATAACGTAGTAACAAGCATCATTGCAAATGAAGGCGATGGCTTCTGGCGTGAATACGAAGGCGGCTATGAAGACTGGAAGATTCAGAAGGCCCGTTCAGACAAGATCCGCGCTGCTAACGCCAGTTCAAAATCAACAGAGAAGTCAGAGGTAAAGGCTGAAGTAAAGGTAGAAGCTAAGGTAGAGACAAAGCCGGTAGCCAAAAGCGGTGTTCAAAAGCTTAATGGTAAAGAACGCCAAGAGTTAGAGGCTTTGCCATTACAGATCGAAGCGCTAGAAACTGAGCAAGCAGATATTGGAATTGCTATGAGCAACCCCGATTTATATAAGAATGAGCCTGAGCTAGCGGCGAGCATGCAAGCCCGTCTGAGTGAAATTACTGCCGATTTAGATCAAAAACTTCAGCGCTGGGAGCAACTCTTAAGTCGCTCTGAATCTTAAGTTGTCGCGAGTTTAATCGCCTTACTTTAAGCGAGCACGCAGCTGAGCGATTTCATCAAGCAGATCAAGTGCTAGGGCAACCCCAGGCACATTCAATTCAAGATCGTGCGTGAGATGGGCTGCAGTTTTGGCTCTTCTCAATGAGTCACCACTAAAACGCCAA
>Ga0181555_1003679_pt1 | contig 12057 bp, 11 predicted proteins | sample 011ome_15_FD_145601 | JGI IMG/M metagenome (GOLD analysis project Ga0181555, IMG submission 145601) | Coastal salt marsh microbial communities from the Groves Creek Marsh, Skidaway Island, Georgia - 011504AT metaG (spades assembly) | ecosystem: Environmental > Aquatic > Marine > Intertidal zone...
TTATTTTATACATTGCTTATCGTTGGAATTATATGTTTACTGGAGGAGATTGGGATAGCAGTCCATACTTTATACCGCACTTGAACACAATTTTATGGAGCTTCCTTGGGTTGAGCTATTTATTATTTCGTGCAGTAATTCTGCCTTTAATACGAAAGGAAAGTTTGCGTTTCATATTTCCAATAAACTTTATATTTATCTGCGTTTTAAGCTTAACAATAGATATGGTAAAAATTCCTGGGAGACTTTATGGATTTTGGAAAATTGTTTCATACCAGCAAAAAATTTAATAATTAGCTAAACATTCTCATAATCAAAAATATCTATGAAAAAAAAAGAATTAATTCTCAAGGTAACTGATCAATTGCAACTAATGATCTTGCAACCAGAAGATGTAAAAATTCAATATGTTGACTGGTTAAATGATTCTTCAATCATGGGAATGACGGAACAAGTTCATGCTATCCATACCGTTGAATCAACAAAAAAATATGTTTCAGAATGCTATAATAACCCTCTGATATATTTCTTTGGTATTTTTCATAAGAACAATCATATTGGAAATATAAAAATTGGACCTATTAATAGCAATCATGCAACTGCTGACATTGCTTATGTAATTGGTGATAAAGAATACTGGGGTCAAGGTATCGCAACAAAGGTAATAGAATCTGTGCTTAAGTTTGGATTTGATAGACTGGGTTTATGGAAAATTTCTGCTGGAGTTTATGAGAATAATATAGGCTCGATAAAAGCTTTAACTAAAAATAATATGAATATAGAAGGCGAGTTTATAGAAGAGGTTTCTTACGAAGGCAAAAGACTTAATTCATATAGGCTTGGCGTTTTAAAAAAAGATTTTTATCAAGAGTGAAATCAATATCTGTTAAATGAAAATTCTTCAAGATAGTTATCGCCATGATATTTTGCAATATCTTGATAATAAAAATAATATTGGTATTGAGCTCGGAGTAGCTCAAGGTGTATTTGCTGAAAGATTATTATCCTCTAATAAATTTAGAACTCTTTTCGGGGTAGATTCTTATAATCAACACCCACATAATACAGATGAGTATGCTCGAGTATTAAAAAATATTGGTTTGGATGAACGATACAAACTTCTTAGACTCTCATTTGATGAGGCTGTAAAAATTTTTCCTGATAATTATTTTGACTTCATATATATTGATGGATTTGCGCATTCTGGACAAGAGGGTGGCAAGACTTTAATAGATTGGTATAAAAAGCTTAAAGTTGGAGGAATTTTTTCTGGAGATGATTACCACGCAGATTGGCCTCTAGTAAAGTGGGCGGTTAATGGCTTTGTTGAGCAGATAGAGGATGTAGAATTATTAATCACAGATACAACCGAGGAAATTCCATTCTGTAGATATCCCTCATGGTTTTTTATCAAAAAGAATAATAAAGAGATTAATTTTGAGAAAAACAACTCCTTAATAATTATTAGCTCTGTGGAAACTTTTTGTATTAAGTTGGTAAGACTTATCAGATGGCATTTTACTAAAATAGTTGGAGCCATCCTTGCTAAAATTGGCCTTAAAGAGAAGGTTAAAAATCTCTTAAAGTTATAAATATATAGTTTATAATTGTTTATATAAGCTTTAAGGAGTTTCTAATGAGCAAGGGCAATAGTACACACTCTAAAGATGTGGGCACATTCTTTCACGGATATGCTAAAGATTTTTCAAGTATTTATGAAGAAGATGTAAATCCAAGATCATTATTTAATAAGTTAATGGATAAGCTCTTTCGTCAGGATATAAGAGATCGGTTTAACACAACATTAAAATACGCATCAAATCCATCGATTAAGACAATTTTAGATATTGGGTGTGGTCCTGGTCACTTTGTAGTTAAGTTTCTTGAAATGGGAAAAAAAGTAGTTGCTCTTGACATAGCTCAAGGCATGCTTGATATCACTCACTCTAGAGTAAATGAAATGGAAGGAAGTTATAATTTTTCATCAATCCTTGCTGATTATTCTGAGCATAAATTTGAAGAAAAGTTTGATGCAGCTTGCGTTATGGGATTTTTTGATTATGTAAGTGATCCTACTGCAGTAATCAAAAAATTACTCTCTGAGGTTAATAGTGAAATTTATATTTCATTTCCAGATGACCGGGGTCTCTTAGCTTGGCAAAGAAAGATTAGATATGAAAGAAGAAATTGCCCTTTGTATTTATATAATGAGGAATCAATAAAAAAATATCTTTCCGAGGCTGGCTGCCTTGAGATTTCAACTATTACCAAAACAAATAGAAATTATTTTGTTTTAATTAGGAAAAAAAATTCTGAATAAAAAAAAGCCATTTTATTTTTCAATAGATTTTGAAGACTTTACTTATGATCTCACTAGATCATTGAGTATAGAGCCTTCATCAAATTTGCCTGCATTGACTCTTGCATATGAAGTGATCAATAGTTTTCTTGAGGAAAATTTTTCTAACCCCAGGGTTACTTTTTTTACTACTGGGACAGTTGCAAGGTTTGCACCCGATCTTCTTAAACAAATCTCAAATGATGGTCATGAGATAGCCTCACACTACAACTATCATGACTTGATGTATAAGCAATCAAACAGTGAAATTGAAAAAAATCTTATTGAGGCCAAGGAATCTATTTTTAAGGCTGTAGGCTATGAGCCATTAGGTTTCAGGGCTCCTGTTTTTTCTATTCCGATAGAGAGAAGGGATATTTTTGACGTTTTAAGAAAACATTTTAAATACGATTCTAGTTACGTGATTCATTCTTCCCAAAAGCAATTTCGTAATTATAAAAATGAAGTTCCATTAAATTATAGTGATTTCTTAGAAGTACCAGTTTTTACAAAGAAATATTTTTTCAATAAATTTCAAATGAAATCTGGGGGTACTTTTTTACGCTTTTTTTCAAAAAAAATGTTAATGGATACCATGAATTATTCTCATGATAATGGATATTATCCATTGGTTTATCTTCATCCTTATGACTATCTTACTAACAGGGAATTCTGGGTAGGTCTTGATAAGTTTGCCCAAACAAAAGATATAAAAAATTTAATTAAATATTTTAGACAGATCCAGTGGATTGGCATTGGGAACAAATCTGTTTTTCCAAAATTAAAATTCTTGTTAGAGTCTTTTGAGCATCACGGACCAATGAAAAATCTTCTTGATTGATGATAAAAAAAAAGTTTATATTCATCTGTGGTAATGCTGACTCACTAGTAAGATTTCGTTCTGAGCTTGTACAAGAATTACAAAAGCTAGATTTACAAGTATATGTAATGACAGGCGAGGTCAGCCCTCAATTTAAAAAAAGACTCAAAAAAATGAATGTTGCTCTTATACCAATTTCATTTAATAGAAAGTCATTAAATCCATTTAGTAGTTTGCTCAGCATGATTGATATTATTAGAAAAATACGTCGTATTTCACCATCATATGTTTTTAGTTTCACTCATAAATCTGTAGTTATTGGTTCGTTATGTGCATATTTAACCAGGGTTCCCAATATATTTTCCATGATTACTGGTACTGGGCATATTTTTGATAATTTTACACTGATTGAAAAGGTAAAAAGATCATTTGGTTTATTTGGTTTCCGAGCAACCCTATGGATGAACTCAAAAGTTTTTTTTCAAAATATTGATAATCAGAATCTTTTCAATGAACACAATTTAGTGAAAAAAAACTCTTGTATTTTAATTAATGGCTCTGGAGTAAATTTAGAACTTTTCCCTGTCACCGAATTACCTAGTGACCCAATCTTCCTCTGCATGTCTCGACTTCTCAGGTCAAAGGGTTTAATTGAGTATGCTCAAGCAGCAAAAATAATTAAACTAAAAAATCCTAAAGCTAGATTTTTGCTTGCTGGCTTTGCCGATGATCATTCAGATTCAATCAGCGAAGAGGAGATTAAAACTAACTGGTACAAGGAGTATGGAATAGAGTTTCTTGGCGCCTCACATGATCCCCAACGTACCATTGCTGAAAGCAGTGTGTTTATTTTGCTATCTTATAACGAAGGTACTCCGAGGAGCGTTCTAGAGGCCATGTCTATGGGCAGGCCCATTGTAACTACCAATGTATCGGGGTGCAGGGAGACAGTGATAGATGGTTATAATGGCTTTTTGGTAGATGTTCAAAATCCCATAGCTGCTGCTGATGGATTTGAGAAAATGCTGACATCTGAAACCAGAGAAACCTTCGGAAAAAATTCAAGAAAGTACTGTGAAGAAAAGTTTGATTCAAGGGCTGTTAATAAAACTATTCTTTCAGCAATGCGCTTAATACCATCTTAAACATGCCTAACGACCATCATATTCAAATGATGAAATTAGCATTAGATCAAGCGAAAATAGCATATAAAGCCAACGAAGTTCCTGTTGGAGCTATTATTACCAATAAGAACAAAGTGGTTGGCGTGGGTTCAAATAAAGTAATTAGAGATTCATCGGTATGCTCACATGCTGAGATTAATGCCATAAGAGATGCTTCAAAAAAAATTGGAAATTATAGGCTTTATGATTCAATTTTATATTCGACTCTAGAGCCTTGTCATATGTGCGCTAAAGCAATAGTGGATGCAAGAATTAAAATGGTATATTTCGCAACTCCAGAACCTAAAACCGGCGCAATTATTTCTGTAGATAGTTTTTTTAATAAAGCTCATTTAAATTTTTTTGTGCAGTATGAATATGGTCTGCTTCAAAAAGAATCTGAGGAGTTACTTAAAAAATTTTTCAAGGAAAGAAGGTAACTTATAATGCTCAAAAAATACATGCGGAGCTAATTAAATATACTATTATTTTAATTTTATCCAGACGGGGCAGTGATCTGAGGGTTTTTCCATAGATCTTGCAGCATAATCTATCCCAGTGTCTATCAAATCTGGCAAGAGATTATTTGATATTAATATATGATCTATTCTTAAACCTCGTTTTGGATCGTCATCAAACATCCTAGAGCGATAATCAAACCAAGAATATATTGAGTTTTCCTCAGGATTTTGCTCTCTCCAAGAATCAATAAAACCAAGATCTTTGATCTTATTCCACATCTCAATCTCTTCAGGCAAGAATGCAGTTTTCCCATCCCTTAGCCATCTTTTAACATTTGCCTCACCTATGCCTATATCTAAAGCAGTTGGAGCAACATTAAAATCCCCCATTACAATTAAATGCTCTTCATCTTTCTTTAGTTTTTTGATGTGTTTTTCTAGATTGTCATAAAACTTAATTTTTTTTGGGAATTTAGTCTCATGCGATCTATTCTCTCCCTGGGGAAAATACCCATTCATGATCGTAATTTTCTTTCTTTTCCATTTAAATGTAGCTTGAATAAATCTTTTTTGCTCATCCATTGAGTCCCCAATAAAACCTTTTCTGACATTTTCAGGTTTTTGTTTGCTTAAAAATGCTACTCCATAGTGGCCTTTTTGACCCCAAAATTCTGGGTGGTATCCAATTTCTTGAATTTCTTTAATCGGAAACTCTGGATCATTTACTTTGGTCTCTTGAATTCCAATTACATCTGGATCAATTGTATCTCTTAGGTGAATGAGTTGATGTGGACGAGCTCGAATACTATTGATGTTAAAAGATACAATTTTCATATTTTATGCAGCTTGAGATAAATAGGTATTTTGGTTAAACAGTATATAGTCTGAAAGAATTTGTGTGCCTTCATTTAAAAGGTAGTCATCATCAATATTTATCTCAAAATCTTTTTCATCGTCTGCAGTCTCCTTAGTATTATTATAATCTTCCATAGCCTTGTAAGAATCAAAAATTTCTAAATTCAGCAAAGCACGTCGTTTATTTTCAACATCTAAAGCCCATAGTTGCCTTTCTTCTTTTTCGAGTCTTCTATTTGTTAAGTTCAGAGAAATAACCTCTTTGTTTTTTTGGGTCTCATATCTTTTTCTTATATCAAGAATATATTGCAAGTTAGGGCTCTGACTGACTCTCTTCAAATGTTCATCATTTAACCGGGAGATCAAAGAAGTCCTCATGGAAAATTTCTGGAAACGAATTGGTTTAATTTCATCCCATGGGAGAGCTCTATCATAAGAACTCTCACCAATTTCTTCTATATCCCAGGTGCTTGGTAAGGTTATATCTGGATGTATTCCTTTGCTTTGCATACCAGCTCCAGTAATTCTATAAAACTTAGATTCAGTAATTTTTATTTGTCCAGAGCTCAAACTATCTAATTTTTGAACGGTGCCTTTTCCAAATGTTTTTTGCCCAATGATGATTCCTCTTTGATAATCTTGAATAGCTCCAGCAAAAATTTCTGATGCCGAAGCAGAATATCTGTCGACCATTACTGCCAATGGTTTTTTCCAAATTTGTTTGGCTCTAGCATCGCCCCAGGGCCTAATAGAGCCATTGCTTTCTTTTACTTGTAAAGTTGCTCCAGAAGAAACAAATAATCCAGTTAATTTATTTGCTTCAAAGAGTGAGCCACCAGAATTACCGCGAAGATCAACTAAGACAGCATCAACTTCTTGATCATTAAATTTTTTAAGAATATTCTCTACATCTTTTGAGCTACTTCTAAAATTTTGATCTCTATTTCGCCATGCATTGAAATCTATATAAAAAGTAGGTAAATCAATTATGCCAATTTTTATTGTTTGCATATTTTTCTTCATCTCAATTACTCTGGACTTTGCTGCTTGCTCCTCTAGTTTTACTTCTTCGCGTGTAATTGTTACAAATTTTCTTTCGCTGAAATCTTCTGTTTTCCCCGGAATGAGCTCCAACTCAACTTTAGTGCCTGCTTTGCCTCTAATTAATTGAACAACTTCATCTATTCTCCATCCCACAACATCAGTAGGAGTTGAGTTTAATTCTTCAACTTGAGATATCTTGACTATTTTGTCATCAGGATTAATTTTTCCAGTTTTTTCTGCAGGACCCCCAGGGACAATACTTACAATGGTCGGATAATCATCCTTTGTGGTGAGTAATGCTCCAATTCCCTCAAGCTTTAGACTCATAGTCATTTCAAAATCCTCAGCCGATTTTGGGGAGAAGTATGAAGAATGCGGATCAAAATAAGAAGTCAAATTATTCATAGCAATTGAAAAGACATCTTCCTCATTTCTCTGAGAAATTCTTCGAAGCCTATTTTTGTATCTTTTTTCAATAGTTTCTGTAGCTTCGTCTAATTCCTTTTCAGCAAGAATGGAAGTTAATACATCATTTTTTGCCAGCTTTCTCCAAATTTTTTGAAGCTCTAATTTGCTCTTCTGCCATTTTTTCTGATTATCATCAATGATAATGATTTCCTCTTTGATAAAATCAAAATCCTGTTTAGTAATTTCTTTGAGTTGATAATTAGTTGCCTCAATTAATCGGTTAAAGTATAAATTTATAAATGCAAAATTTGACTTTAAATCTATTGAACAAATAGGAGATTGTAAATATTTTTTTTGATAGCCACTTGGATTATCAAATTTAGAAAATTTTCTTTTATATGAACTAATTTCATTCTCTGTGAAGTATATTTTTTGAGGATCTAACTGATCCAGCAAAGCATTAAATATTTCAGAATTGATTGAACTCAAGTCTCTGTTATTAAAGAAATGTTCATTCGTCATCTTTTTATATATTTCCATACAAAGCTCTTGTTTTTCAGCTGATGCAGGTATATTGATTTTTGCTTCAATGCTAATGCTAACCAGCAAAATTGCTATTAAGCTCAAAGCTTTTTTCTGTTTATACAAGATAATTAATTTACAATATTTATTAATAATGAATGCTAACTATATAGAATTTTACTTTGACTGTTCAAGTCCCTGGACGTATTTAGCATTTGTCGGAATTTTACCATTGGCTCGTAAGTATGATTTAAAAATTTATTGGAAACCAGTACTTGTTGGAGGTGTTTTTAACAATGTCAATCAAGATGTATATAACTTTAGAAAAAAACCTAATCCTTTAAAATTAAACTATACAAATAATGACTTGCGTTTATGGTCACAGGTAAGAAATATTAGCATTAGCTTCCCAGAAGTATTTCCAGTCAATTCAGTTAAGGCTATGCGTGGTTGTATATTTGCTCTTCAAGAAAATAAGTTGGAACAATTTGCTGAATTAGTATTTCATGCATATTGGACTCGTGGGAAGGATATCAGCAAAGAGGATATTTTATTAACAATTGCTCAAAATGCAAATTTAAACCATGAGAAATTTAAGGATTTTATATATTCAAGTCAAGCTAAGCATATTTTGATTGAAAATACTCAAGAGCTAATTGATAAAGGAGGGTTTGGTTCCCCAACATTTTTTTATAATAATCAAATGTTCTTTGGAAATGATCGCTTAGCGTTATTTGAAGAATCACTGAAAACAGGCTTCCTAGATTAATTAAAGTACAATTAAATAATTCAAGAAATATAAATTTATGAAGATTTTTATTTGCTCAAATAATACGCAACAAATTGGTGCAAAGGTAGCTAGACACTGCATTTTAAAGAGAACTGATCTAGATATGCATGATGTAGAAATCATTCTTGAAGAAGATTATTCTGAAATGCAAAATTTTTTTTCTAAGCCCTACCTTAGGCATGGAAGAATGGAGACCTTCAAGAAAAATGATATGCAATCTTTTACTTTGCTGCGCTTTCATATTCCAAAACTTATGAACTTCGAGGACAAAGCGATTGTTATGGATCCTGATATTTTTTTAGTGAGGAGCGGATTTGAATATCTTAAATCATTGAGTTTTGATAAATTCTCCATTTATGCAAGAAGGGGGCTGAAAAATAATTCTTGGGGCTCTAGTTTGATGTTGCTCTCATGCAATCAATTAAAACATTGGTCACTAGAGAATATTATTTCGAGCTTGCATTCAGGTTCAATTGATTATGATGATTTAATTAATCTAAGACTTGAGAATAATGAAATAGGAGAGTTAGAAAAAAAATGGAATGACTTTGATGAGCTCAATGACAGAACAATTTTTTTGCATACTACAGAAAAAAGAACTCAGCCCTGGAGAGCTGGTTTAAAGCTGGACTCCTCAATACCTCCAGTTTTAAAATATATTCCTCGCGCACCAATATACAAATTATTAGGCAAAGATCTAACGATTGGTATTGAGCATCCAAACAATGAAATAACTAAGTTTTTTATGAGAGAGCTTGCTGATTGTCTTGAAAATGAAATTATTACTTACGAAGAAATTTCCCATGCAGTCAAGATGAAACATATGAGGTCTGATATTTTTGATATTTTGAAGCAATATTAACTAGATAAATTTCGCTCTTACCTTGGCAATTCTTCTGATCAGCAATGCTTTAATTGTGCCGTGTAAATTTAATTGCCTTGACCTAAGAGAATAAATAAAGTTATACATTTTAAAAATCAAAAATCTTATTACTCTGGAATCAATCTTAATCATAGAATTAAGTAACATAGTGGCATTTGCTAATAAAGCTGATTTGGTAATTAATAATTTTTCAATACTTACAATAAACTTTTTCTTTTCAATGCTTATCTCATCTTGAAGACCTAAATAATTTAGGCATTTTACTAGCCTTAAAGAATCTATATTAAATATATTAATAAAATCTTTTAAAAACCAAGCATTTGTAAAAATAATAACATCTTTGGATTTTTTAATTTTTCCACTACAAATTGCGTCAATTAAAATTAGGCTACAAGCAAACCTGATGCTTTCATTTCTTGTTTCTAAAATTAGTTCATTCATATTTAATTTTTTGATATCAAATATCAGTTGGTAAAATTGCCCGAGATTATGCTTGTTTTTCTTAATCCAGAATAAACAATTTAAGTTGTTTCCAAATACAAAGTCCCATAGCTTATATTCTAATATTGTATTAAGGTCTTGAGTTGCCGCCCCCACATCATCAATTACTGTCAAGAAACTTTTAATTGCATGCGCCTCATCTTTGAGATGAGTTTTAGAAAATGAAATCAAAGCATCTTTTGGTTTATCAATAATAAAATAAGATATTTCATTATTTATTTTTTTTGTAGTTAATTTTTTAACTGCAGATGAAATAAAGTTAGATTTACCCAGTTCATACATCACCATCTTGATATTTATTGATACAAGGTCAATAAAAGACTGAGTTTTATTTGACACAACAATCAAATAAAAGTTTTTTTCCAAGCAATCCATGGAATAATTCTCTTTTACAACATGAAAGTTTAAAATCAAATTTTTTTTAAGAAAACTGGAGAATTCATCCATAGATTCAAGCGGGTGAATTTTAAATGTAATATCACAATTCTTGAATTCTTCTCTAATTACTTTCAATAAATTTAGTCTTAATTCATATGTCTCATCACTTGATGGGGTAATTTGTTTTGGAGCAGAACAAAACACTATAGCTTTTTTATTAACTTGATCGACTGAATGGTTTTCAGCTAACTTTATTTCATCATAAGATTGGGAATTAAGATATTGACTTTGAAATAACCAACCTAAAGATATAGTTTTTAATGGATCGTAAAACTTTTTGTTAATAAAAATATCTTTTTCAATATCACTGGCAGCTATGGTTAAATCTGCCTTTAGAACTGTGCTGTTGACAATTTCATTATGCATTGACTGTTGATGAGTTTCTTGAATTAAAATAATTAACTTTTTCTGTTGTCTTGCAGTGGATACAAACTGCGATATATCTTTTTGAGCATTTAAAGAAAAAAATATTAATATTTGATGACTTTTTATTTTTGAAATAATTTCTTTTTCATTATTTATTTCTACCCCTTTGAATTCTTGTATTAAAAAAGCAAACTTATTTTTTCTTTTATTGAAATGGGAGATTTCTGATGGAATTCCTATATTTTTTTTTAAGAAAATTGCCTTGTTAATTTGATGCCTAGTCTGAGCAATAAATAATATTTTTTTTTCATGCATATAATTAATTGTAAATTAAAATTATTTATATTGATTAAATTAGTGCCTCCTGTTCTGTTATATATTCCTCAGGAGTAATCTCAATTGCGCCTAATGGGCCCCATCTCTCATGATTTTGATGCCGCTGCAATAACATCTCTACAGTGGGTAAATGCAACAAGTGGAAATTTAATATTAAGAAGTTTGAAAATCCTTGAGTTCAAAATTTTTTCTTTATTGGCAATGAACTGATTTTAATATTACTACTCGAGATACACAAATTGGAACATATCCATCATAATCATGCATGATTAAGTGAAAATACCAATATGAAAAAAATTAAAATCGACTGCTCGATGATTACTCGTGATCCAGCAGAAGCCTCAAAAACTAGCAAAGAGCTAGAAGACCTCGGATACGATGGCGCTTTTACTTTTGAAGGACCGCATGAACCATTTCTGCCTCTTGCAGCCGCAGCTCTTGCAACAGAAAAGTTAGAACTCCTAACCTCAATAGCTGTCGCATTTTCTAGAAATCCTATGACTTTAGCCAATATTGGGTATGACCTTCAGTTGATGTCTAAGGGGAGATTTACACTCGGTATAGGGTCTCAAATAAAACCTCATATTGAAAAGAGATACTCTATGCCATGGTCTTCACCTGCAAAACGGATGAAAGAAATGGTTGATGCAATCAAAGCCATTTGGGAATGTTGGCACGAAGATAAAGATTTAGATTTTAGAGGCGAGTTTTACCAACATACACTTATGACTCCTATTTTTAATCCTGGAGAAAATCCATTTGGTATTCCCAAAATTTATGTCGCAGGCGTGGGCCCATTAATGACTCAAGCTGCAGCTGAATCTGGTGATGGATTTATTGTGCATCCTTTTCACACAACTAAGTTTCTAGAAAATATTACCCTACCATCTATAAAAAAAGGACTTGAATTATCAAAGGCAAAAGAATTTGATATTTCACTGGGTGTAATGGTTGCAACGGGAACAACTGATGAGGAAATTGCTAAAGCAAGAGATGCTTGCAAGGCACAAATTGGATTTTATGGTTCTACCCCTGCCTATAAAGTAGTTTTAGAGCAACATGGCTGGGAGAGTATTCAGCCGGAGCTCAATACTCTGACCAAAAAAGGATTATGGCAAGATATTCCAAATCT
>Ga0181555_1003700_pt1 | contig 12023 bp, 9 predicted proteins | sample 011ome_15_FD_145601 | JGI IMG/M metagenome (GOLD analysis project Ga0181555, IMG submission 145601) | Coastal salt marsh microbial communities from the Groves Creek Marsh, Skidaway Island, Georgia - 011504AT metaG (spades assembly) | ecosystem: Environmental > Aquatic > Marine > Intertidal zone >...
CTTCTACCATGTAATTTTAAACCAATACCATCTTTTGAAATATAGCTTCTATCAGGATTTAATTTTCTCTCTAAAGTTTTACCATTTTTTTCGAATTCATTTTTAAGATCACCTTTCATAAGTCCTAGCCAATTTCTATAACATAGAACCTTATCTTCAGCATCAACTGCAGCAACACTATCTTCGTTATCACAAATTGTTGAAATAGCAGATTCAATTATAATGTCACTTATTCGTGCTGTGTCTTGCTGAGCACTAAATGCTTTAGGATCTTTTAAAATTTCAATATGAAGATTATTATTTTTCAATATTATTGCAGAAGGATCATTTACATCTCCTCTGTGACCAACAAATTTTTCATTATCTTTAAGTTGAAATTTTTGATCATTTTTAAATATATTTAATAAACCTTTATTTACAGTAAATTTGGTAATTTCTTTCCAACTTAAATTTTCTAACGGAAAATGCTTATCTAGAAATTCTCTACCATATTTAATAACCATTTCTCCTCTTAAGGGATCATATCTTTCTGAAACGCTATCTTCTGACTGTTCTATTGCATCAGTACCATATAGGCTATCGTATAAACTCATCCATCTAGCATTAGCTGCATTAAGAGCATATCTAGCATTCATAATTGGCACAACTAATTGTGGACCAGCTATTTTAGAAATTTCTTCATCAACATTTTTTGTCTCAATTTTAAAATCATCTCCAACATTTTTTAGATATCCTATTTGATGTAAAAATTTTTTGTACTCTTCTAAATTGATTTGGTTGCCTTTATTTTTAATGTGCCATTCATCAATTTGTTTTTGGATAATGTCTCTTTTATTTAATAAATCTTTATTTATAGGTGCTAATTCATGGACTGCTTTATCAAAGCCTTTCCAAAAATCTTCTTTATTTGTTTTTGTATCTGGCAAAAGCTCTTCATTAATAAAGTTAAATAAAATTTCTGAGACTCTAAGATTATTAACACTTATGTATTTTTCTTTCATAAATTTATCCCTATACAAAATTTACCCAAGAAGTATATTTACTAAAATTGCAATTATCTTCCTTAGGGTGTTATACGAATACCTAAAAGTTTTTGATTATTTACTTTTTAACCTTTAACCTAGGAGCAACTATACTTCACCGCGAAAAACATACCTTTTAATGTTATTATGTCAAATAATTATTATTTTTTCTGAACATTTTGTTGCCTTTTTTCTAAAATAATTGGGTATAACTATTTAAATGAAAAATTATCTAAACTTCGAAACCGAAATAAAAAATCTTGAAAGCGAATTAGATAAATTAAAAGATCCCTATAATCAGGGAGGGTTAGCTCAAGTAGATACTCAAAAAATTTCTAAAACCCAAGAGGAGTTAGATGAGAAATTAAGGGTAATTTATTCAAACCTTGATCCTTGGCAAACGACAATGGTAGCAAGACATGAGGATAGACCTAAATCAAAATTTTTTATTGATAATTTATTTGATAATTTTGTACCTTTATCAGGAGATAGATTTTATGGAGAAGACAAGTCTGTACTAACCGGCTTTGCAAAATTTAATGGACAGTCAGTTTTGGTAATAGGGCAAGAGAAAGGAGACAACTTAGAGAGTAGAATAGAAAGAAATTTTGGAATGATGAGACCAGAGGGGTACAGAAAAACCATTCGGCTAATGCAATTAGCTAATAAATTTAATATTCCAATAATATCTTTTATAGATACTCCAGGCGCATACCCAGGTGTTGGAGCGGAGGAAAGAGGTCAGGCAGAGGCAATAGCTAAATCTATTGAATGTTGCATGGAATTAAAAGTGCCTACATTAGCTATAGTAATTGGAGAAGGTGGATCTGGAGGCGCTATAGCTTTAGCATCATCAAATAAGGTAATAATGTTGGAAAATGCAATTTACTCAGTAATTTCACCCGAAGGATGTGCAACTATATTATGGAGAGATCCAAAAAAAATGCTGGATGCCGCAAAAGCAATGAAGTTGTCAGCCAAAGATTTATTAGAGTTAAAAGTAATAGATGAAATCATTAAGGAACCTTTAGGCGGAGCTCATCGAGACAAAGATTTAATGTTAGAGAATTTAAGGGATTCAATTGAAAAAAATTTAAATTTTTTTAAAGATATGACTTCAGAAGAAATTTTTAATCATAGAAAAAATAAGTTTTTAAAAATAGGAAGAAATAAAGGATTTATCAATAATCCAGAAGAATTAAGTGCCTTAACTCCTAAAGATAAAAGATTTAGCAATATATTTAAGTCAAAAAAATTATTAATTTATTCAGCAATTGCTTTTACAGTAATTATTTTGAGCCTTGTTGCTTTTTTATAAAGCCCCACAACAATTTTTAAATTTTTTTCCTGTTGCCTCACATCTTTCATTTCTCGAAATCTTTTGATCTTTATTTAAAATTAATAAACATTTAGGATTATCAGGCGTATTTTTTTGAATTTCTGAACTGTTAGAAACACTTGTTTGTTTTACTACTTTTAAATTCATTAAAATGGTTACATAATCTAGCTTTAACTTATCAAGTAAATTTTTAAATAATTCGAAAGCTTCTTTCTTATACTCAATTAAAGGATCTCTTTGGCCATATGATCTAAGACCAATTACTTGTCTTAATTGCTCGAGATATTGAATATGTGATTTCCAATTTAAATCTATTGATTGTAAAAAAATTCTTTTTTCAATTTCCTTGGCATATTTTTCTCCTAAAATTTTAACTCTTTCATCTCTAGCTTCTTGGAACTTATTAATTATTTTTTCTTTTAGTTTTACCTCTGCAACTTCAATTAATTCTTGAAATTCTTTTTCATTAAAACTTTTTCCAACTATTGCCCTAAGCTTGTTATCAAATTCAGTATTTTTTGGACTAGACATTTTTTGTCTTTTTAAATAAATAATATTATCAATAATTTCTTTTAAAAACTCTTCAGAGTAATCAAAAATAGTCTCACTATTCATAGCTTCATTTCTTTGAGAAAATATGACTTGTCTTTGATCATTTAAGACATTGTCAAACTTGATTAAAGTTTTTCTTATATCAAAGTTTCTTGCCTCAACTTTTTGTTGAGCTCTCTCTAGCGCCTTATTTATCCAAGGATGATCAATACTTTCCCCATCTTTAAGTCCTAATTTTTGTAAAATATTATTCATAGACTCTGAGCCAAAAATTCTCATTAAATCATCCTCTAAGCTAACATAAAATATTGAACTTCCTTCATCTCCTTGTCTACCAGATCTTCCCCTAGCTTGATTATCTACTCTTCTAGACTCCATTCTTTCAGTGCCTATTACAAATAGACCTCCTAGAGATTTAATTTTTTCTTTATTTAATTTTAGCTGATCCTCAGGAATTGATCCTTTTTTTCCTCCAAGCTGAATATCTACACCTCTACCAGATATACTAGTTGTAATTATTACAGAGCCTTCTCTACCTGCATTTGCAATAATTTCCGCTTCATTTTCATGGTTTTTTGCGTTTAAAACCACATGCTCTATTTTTTCATTTTTTAATAATTTTGAATAAACTTCAGATTTATTTACACTAGAGGTGAATACTAAAATTGGCTGACCCGTCTTATGAGACTCTACAATTTTTTTAATAATTGCATCATTTTTTTCATTTTCTGTCCTGAAGATTTGATCATTAAAATCTTTTCTAACCATAGATTTATTAGTGGGAATAACTAAAACTGGAAGATTATATATTTCATAAAATTCCTCAGCTTCTGTTGCTGCAGTACCCGTACATCCTGCTAACTTTTTATATAATTTAAAATAATTTTGATAAGTTATGGACGCTAAGGTTTGGTTTTCTACTTGAATATCTATTTTTTCTTTAGCTTCCAATGCCTGATGTAGTCCATCACCAAACCTTCTGCCTTCTAAAATTCTTCCAGTTAACTCATCAATAATTTTTAAACTGCCATCTTTTATTAAATAGTCTTTACCATTTTCAAATAAATGATTTGCTTTTAAAGCTTGATTTACATGATGAACTAAATGTAAATTTTCAGGATCATAAAAGTTATTATTTTTAAGTACTCCTGCATTCCCAAATATTCTTTCTACATTATTTATTCCTTCGTTCGTTAAAAGAATATTTTTTTCCTTTTCATCAATTTCGTAGTCACTTTCATTTAGTTGTTTTACTAGATTGTCAATTGCTAAGTATTGGTAAGTTTTATCTTCAGCTGCCCCAGAAATTATTAGAGGCGTTCTAGCTTCATCAATTAAACATGAGTCAATTTCGTCCACAATAGAAAAAAAATGATCTCTCTGGACTTTTTCTTCTTTTGAGTATTTCATATTATCTCTCAAATAATCAAAGCCTAGCTCACTATTAGTGGCGTAAGTAATATCACAGTTGTAATTAAATTTTCTCTCTTCATCATCTTGAAAATTATTTATATAACCAGACGACAATCCTAAAAATTTATAAATCTCACCCATTTCAAGAGAGTCCCTCTTTGCAAGATAATCATTTACAGTTACTATGTGAACTCCATTTTCATTTAGCGCATTTAGATAAGCAGCTAAGGCAATTGTTAATGTTTTACCTTCCCCGGTTCTCATTTCTGCAATTTTACCCTCATGAAGTGCCACACCCCCAATTAACTGAACATCGTAATGTCTCTCATTTCTAGTTCTTTTTGATGCTTCTCTAACTAGAGCAAAAGCTTCTGGCAAAAGATCATTTAAGTTTTTGCCTGATTTAATTTTTTGCTTAAGTTCTAGAGTTTTTTTTGGAAAATCTTCATCACTGAGTAGTTTAATCTGATCTTCAAGGGAGTTAATATTTGTTACAATCTTTTTAATTCTGTCTAATTCTTTTTCGTTATTAGATTTGATAAATTTTGATAGAAAGTTTAAAGGATTGAACATTAGTTTTTTTGATTTATTATTTACTTATAACCTTTAATATAAGTATCAATTAAAATTTTTAAACAGTATGGGAATTAATTTAACTAATTTTTTAGCATCTAAATCAAACAATACTAAAATGATTGATTTTCAAGATTTAGATCATATTGATGGTATATCCATATCTACAGTTAGTGCCAATTTATATAAAAATAATCGTGATGATTTAGTAATGTTTTATTTTCGAGATGGGGCGAATTATGCATCAGTTTATACTCAATCAAATATTGTTTCTGAAAATATTAAATGGAATTTAAATCAAAAAAGTAAGAAAATTTTTTCATTAATTGTAAATACTAGAAACGCAAATGCGTTTACAGGAAAGGAAGGCTATCAAAGCTTAAAAAAGATTGCAAAACTAGTTTCTGAAAAACTTACAGAAAAACAAAAAAGTGATGAAGATAGTCCAAAAATAATTAATAGTAGTGATATAATTTTTGGATGTACAGGAACCATTGGTGAAAGATTTCCAGAGGAAAAAATTTTAGATCAAGTTCCTAATTTAGTTAATAAAATCAGTTACACACAAAATAAATATATTTGGATGAAAGCTGCACTTGGAATTATGACTACAGACACAAAGCCAAAATTAGCAATGGAGGAGTGCAAAATTGGAAATAAAAATGTTAAAATTTTTGGAATAGCTAAAGGCTCAGGCATGATACATCCAAACATGGCAACTACTTTGGGTTATGTATTTACTGATGCAGATCTTTCGAATGATATTTTAAAGAAACTATTAAAAAAAAATATTTCAAACACCTTTAACGCAATTAGTTGTGATGGCGATACTAGTACAAACGATATGGTTTCAATTTTTTCAACAGGTACTGTAAATAATTCTATAATAAAAAGTATTAATGATAAAAATATTAAAAGTTTTGATTTGGCTTTAAATAAAGTTTTATTAAATTTAGCCAAAAGAGTAGTAGCAGATGGGGAGGGTGCTTCAAAATTTGTTACCATAAGAGTAAAAAATTGTAGCAATGAAAATGACGCAAAAAAACTTGCTTTTTCAATTGCCAATTCTCCATTAGTGAAAACTGCTATAGCAGGACAAGACCCTAATTGGGGAAGAATTGTAATGGCAATAGGTAAAAGTGGGGTTAAGCTTAAATTAAATAAACTTGGTATAGAAATCGGAAATATCAAAATAGTCCAAAACGGAAAATTAAATTCTAAATACTCAGAAAGTGATGCTTCAAATTATATGAAAAGTGAGTCTATAGAATTAAAAATTAATATTGGAACTGGAACAAAAGAATTTACAGCTTATACGATGGATTTTACAAAAAAATACATCGAAATTAATGGTGATTATAGAAGTTAGAAATATTGAAATTAAATAAATTATTATTATTTATCAAACATGATTAAGTATAAATTGATCTGCAAAGATTGTGAAATGACCTTTGATAGCTGGTTTGCTTCATCAAAGGAATATGACAAACTCAAAAAAAAGAAATTTTTGAATTGTCACAACTGTAGTTCTTTAAATGTAGAAAAAAGTTTAATGTCACCAACCTTAATTAATACAAAAAATAAAAATCAATCATCAGTTAATGATTTAGAAAAAATTAGTAAAATCAAAAAAACCATCAAAGAATATCAAAATTTTATTAAGAAAAATTTTAAATATGTAGGAGCAAATTTTGCATATGAGGCTAGATCAATACATTATAATTCCAAGAAGAAAAATACAGGTATTTACGGAACTGCTTCGAAAGAAGAACTCAAAGAATTGAGCGAAGAAGGAATTGATGCTCAGATGATACCTTGGATTGAAGATAAAAATAATTAGTCTTTATTAAAAATAGAAATATAGTTTACCGATTTATCGGTACTTAGTGTCCATTGATCTTTAATTAAATTGTATTTCATTCCATCTAATTTTTTCAGAGTAAGATTATTTTTTTTTGAAATTGTGATTAAATCATCAGGATTTACAAATTTTTCCCAATCATGAGTACCAATTGGAAGCCATCTCATAATGTATTCTGCTCCAATTATTCCAAAAACATAAGATTTTAAGGTTTTATTAAGAGTTGCAACAAACATAACACCATTTTTTTTTAATAATTTTGAGCATGCTTTTATAAAAAAATTTATATCTTCTACATGTTCGACTATTTCCATATTTAAAATTACGTCAAATTTTTTATTAGTTTTTAATTTTTCTGGAGAAGTGCTTTTATATTCAATTTTTAAATTATTTTTAGCAGCATGCATTTTTGCAATTTTAATATTTTTTTCTGAGGCATCAATTCCAACTACGTGAGCACCTAATCTGCTCATTGGTTCTGATAATAATCCTCCACCACATCCAATATCTAAAATATTAATTTTATTGAGAGGCTTATTTTTATCTTTTAAATTAAAATGACTAATTATATTATCTTTAATATATTGAATTCTAATTGGATTGAACTTATGAAGGGGTCTAAATTTTCCATTTGGATCCCACCATTCCTCTGCCATTTTTGAAAATTTTTCTATTTCTTTTTTATTTACACTGGTCATATATGATATTTAGTTGACATAACAATTAAGATGTATTTTATCAATTATTAATTAAATTTAGTCGCAAACAACACATGAAAACTATTGTTCTAAAATTTGGTGGTACTTCTGTAGGTAGCATTGATAGAATAAAAAAAGCAATCAAAATAATTTCCTCTCATAAAAAAGGTGGAAATAAAGTTGCTGTAATTTCTTCAGCAATGAGTGGTGTAACTAATGATTTAGTTAAAAAATCAAAATTGATTAGTAATAATTTTGACAAAGCAGAATATGACTCATTACTTGCAACTGGAGAACAAGCATCTTGTGCATTAATTGCTGGTGGACTAAATGACATAGGCTTAAAATCAAGATCATGGTTAGCATGGCAAATTCCAATTTTAACCTCTGGGCCTCATTCAGGAGCTAGAATTGAAAATATTGAAAGCAAAATTTTACTTAAATTTATGAAATCAGGTGGAATCCCTATTATAACTGGTTTTCAGGGAATAAATTCGAGTTTTAGAATTACAACACTTGGCAGAGGAGGCTCTGATGCTTCAGCAATTATGCTCGCTAAATTTTTAAAAGCTGATGAATGTATAATTTATACAGATGTCGATGGTGTGTACACAACTGACCCAAGATTACACAAAAAAGCCAAAAAAATTAAAAAAATATTTTATGATGAAATGTTAGAAATGGCATCTTTAGGGTCTAAAGTTATGCAACCTACCTCAGTTCAAGATGCCAAATTAAATAATATTGATATTCAAGTAAAGTCATCTTTTATAAAAAAACCAGGCACTTTAATTACCAGTTCTAAAAAAGAATTTAGTAACAAAATTATAACTGGAATTTCTTCAACAAAAAATGATGCAAAAATAACAATCGTAGGTGTTAAAGATAAGCCTGGAATAGCAGCATCAATTTTTAAACCATTATCAGAAAACCTTATTAATGTTGATATGGTTGTGCAAAACATATCTTTAAACAATAAGGAAACAGACATAACTTTTACTATAAAGTCTGAAGATTTAAAAAAAACTGAAAAGTTAATAAAGCAAAATAAAAAAATTTCTTATAGGGAATTATCTTTTGATAAAAATGTTTCAAAAGTTTCAATTATAGGTGTTGGCATGATTACTACACCTGGAATTACCTATAGAATGTTTCAAGCTTTAGCATCTAAAAAAATTAATATAATGGTAATATCAACTTCTGAAATCAAAATATCAGTTTTAATTTCTAGCAAAAATATAAAAAAAGCTATTGCCGCACTTCATAAGGAATTCAAACTAGATTAAAATGAGCTTAAGACCATTTCGAGATATAAATAGAAAAAAAACTAAGGCTATTAGCGTTGGGAATGTCAAAGTTGGAGGAGACAACCCAATAACAGTGCAATCAATGACCAATACTCTTACAACTGATATTAAAGCTACAATTGAACAAATTAATAATATTCATAAGGAGGGCGCTGATATAGTTAGAGTATCTTGTCCAGATGAAGAATCCACTAAAGCTTTAAAAGAAATAACCAAAAATGTTCAAATACCTGTAATAGCAGATATTCATTTTCATTACAAAAGAGCGATTGAGGCAGCAGAAAATGGAGCAAAATGTTTAAGAATTAATCCGGGCAATATAGGAGATAAAATTAAAGTTCATGAAGTATTAAAAGCCGCAAAAGAAAATGATTGTTCTATAAGAATTGGAGTTAATGCAGGATCTCTAGAAAGAGATATTCTAGAAAAATATAAAGAACCTTGTCCAGAGGCTCTAGTTGAAAGTGCACAAAGAAATATTAAGATTTTAGAAGATCAAGATTTTTTTAATTTTAAAATAAGTGTGAAATCTTCAGATGTTTTTCTTTCTATTGCAGCTTATCGTCAACTATCTAACGTGACTGATTATCCTTTGCATTTAGGAATTACTGAAGCTGGAAGCTTTGTGTCAGGGAGTGTTAAATCATCTATCGGTCTTGGAGCTCTTTTATTGGATGGAATTGGGGATACAATAAGAGTTTCTCTTTCAGATGATCCAGTGAAAGAAGTAAAAATTGGTAATGAAATACTAAAATCTCTAAATTTAAGAAATAGAGGTGTTAAAATAATTTCCTGCCCCTCTTGTGCAAGACAAGCATTTCAAGTCATCGATACTGTTAAAACTTTAGAAGAAAAGTTATCTCATATTACAACCCCAATAACATTATCTATTATAGGCTGTGTTGTAAATGGACCTGGTGAAGCTGCATTAACTGATGTTGGTATCACAGGTGGAGGTAAAGGTAATAATATGCTTTATTTATCTGGTATTCAGAGTGAAAAAGTTTTAACAGACAATATAATTGCAAAAGTTGTTGAAGAAGTTGAAAAAAAAGCTGAAGAGCTATCAAAAAACTAAAACATGATACCCTTAAAAACTGTTGAAGACTTAATAGATAAACACTCAAAATTAGAAAAAGATTTATCTTCAGGCAATGTTGACAAAAAATTATTTGCTGAAAAATCAAAAGAGTATTCTGATTTAAATGAAATCATTGAGAGTGCAAAAAAATACGCATCATATGAAAACGAAAAAAGTGAATTGAGTAAAATTTTAGAGGATAGCTCTTCTGATGATGAACTTAAAAAAATGGCAGAGATTGAATTAGAAGAATTGAAATCTCAATTTGATATAAATGAAAAAAAATTAAAATTATTTTTACTTCCTAAGGATGAGGCTGATAAAAAAAATGCCATAATTGAGATCAGAGCAGGGACAGGGGGATTAGAGGCAAGTTTGTTTGCTGCAGATTTATTCAAGATGTATGAAAAAATTAGTAATAAAAAAAAATGGATTTTAGAATTAATTTCTATTTCTAAAAGTGACGCTGGTGGATTAAAAGAGGTAATTGCCTCTATTAGAGGAACAAATATTTATTCAACACTTAAATACGAAAGTGGCGTTCACAGAGTCCAAAGAGTTCCAGATACTGAAACACAGGGCAGAGTTCACACATCTGCTGCAACGGTAGCAGTTTTACCGGAAGCAGAAGAAGTAGATGTAAAAATTAATGATTCAGATCTTAGAATAGATGTATTCAGAGCAGGTGGTCCAGGAGGTCAATCTGTAAACACAACAGATAGCGCGGTAAGAATTACTCACATACCAACAGGATTATCAGTTTCTCAGCAAGATGAAAAATCTCAACATAAAAACAAAGCAAAAGGTATGAAAATTTTAAGAGCAAGGCTTTATGAGCTAGAGCGTTCAAGAATTGATCAAGAAAGGTCACAAGATAGAAAAACAAAAATTGGAACAGGGGATAGATCAGAAAGGATAAGAACTTATAATTTTCCTCAAGGTCGAGTAACTGATCATAGAATAAATTTAACCTTACATAAATTAGAAGAATTCCTTGAGGGCGAAGCATTTGATGAAATGATGGAAGCTTTGACATTACAGGCTCAAGAGGAAAGTTTAATCAGTTTACAATAATTATGAATATTCAAAACGCACTTAATATCGCAAACGATATTTTAAAAAGTAATTGTAACAATTCCTTTGAACTTGATTCTGAGCTTCTTATGTCAAAAATTTTTGAAAAAGATAGAAAGTTTATAATTTTAAATTCAAATAAAGAATTAAGTGAAGAAAAATTTGAACAATTCAATAATTTAGTAAAAAAAAGATCCAAAGGTGAACCAATTGCATATCTTTTAAATAAAAAAGATTTTTGGAAATATGAGTTTTATGTTGATAAAGGAATATTAATTCCAAGACCAGATTCAGAAATTATTATTGAACAAATATTAAAAATAACTGACCTTAAAAAAAATCTAAGAATTTTAGATATAGGAGTTGGTTCTGGTTGTTTATTATTATCGGTGCTCAAAGAAAGAAAAAATTTTCATGGAGTTGGCATTGATATAAGTAAAAAATGTATTGATATCAGTAATATTAATGCATCAAGATTGGAAATATCAAAAAGGGTTAAGTTTTTTAAATCAGATATTGACAATTTTAGATTTGGCAAATATGATTTAATTATATCTAATCCTCCTTATATTAAAAAGTTAGATTTTAATAATTTAAAAAGGGATGTGATTAATTTTGAGCCAAGGTTAGCTCTTTACGGTGGGTTAGATGGAACATCAGAAATCAGAAAAGTAATAAATAAATCATCTGAGCTGATTAAAAAAAATGGAAAATTTATTTTAGAGATAGCTTACGATCAAAAAAATAAAATAATAAAACTATTAAGAAATAAAGGATTTTATATTAATCAAGTATTAAAGGACCTTGCAAATAATGATAGATGCATTGTATCTACAAAAATTTAATCAATTAAAAATATGGTAACATTCAGAAATAACAACAACAATAATAGAAGAAATAATTTCAGAAGAAATGATAGAAATTATAAACCAAATGGTGATAGACCTAAATTCAATAACAATTTTTCAAACAATGATAGTTTTCAAAGAAAAGCTCCAAGTAGAAATAATCATAATGCTGCAAAATTAATTGAAAAATATAATAACCTTGCAAGAGAAGCCTTATCTAGTGAGGATAAAATTTTGTCTGAGAATTATTTTCAA
>Ga0181555_1003719_pt1 | contig 11981 bp, 8 predicted proteins | sample 011ome_15_FD_145601 | JGI IMG/M metagenome (GOLD analysis project Ga0181555, IMG submission 145601) | Coastal salt marsh microbial communities from the Groves Creek Marsh, Skidaway Island, Georgia - 011504AT metaG (spades assembly) | ecosystem: Environmental > Aquatic > Marine > Intertidal zone >...
CGACGTTGCGCGGCGTGAATACGAGACCGAGACGAAATCGTCGCGCGATAAAGGTACGACGCGAACGATGCGATGCGATGCGCATGCTTTCTCGTTGGCGGAAGGAAATGGGGTGTGATCAATTAAGTCTTTCTCGGGACCGACGTTGGGATGATGGTGGTGATGGGTGCGTGGACACGTGCGGTGGGTGGTGAAAATGTTAGGGGGGATGGTCGGGTGTGTTGTGATTTCGCGACGTGCGCGTTGACTGTGACTGACGCGACGACGGGTGTGTATTGTTCCGCGAATGCAGACGACGACGACGCGCGCGACGTCGAATGAAAACGCACAAGGTGTCGTGGCCGTGGCTGCGGCTGTGGCACTTTCGGTGAATACGTATGGGATTGATGTGGCGTTTGCCGCGGATACGTCCACGGAGTTGAACGTTGAGGCGTTGTATACGAAGGTGGCACCAGAAAAGCCCAAAGCGGGACGGTTGGCTGGATTGACGGAGATTCCCGAAGAAGCCTCAAAGAAGGCGCCAGCGGTGGCCGCGGCGAAAGCACCGGTAGCTCCCAAGGCTAGCGAAACTAAAAGGGTGAAAAAAGCAGCGCCTGTGATCGAACTCCCGTCGGAACCTACATTGGTGCCAGCGGCAAAGCCCACGAAGAGTGCGCCCGCGCCCGCGAAAGTTGCTCCGACACCGGTCAAGCAAGCGACCGCGACCGCACGTGCGCCTGCCACTGCCGCTGAGCCGAAAACGGCTAGCAAAGCCAAGGCTGCTACCACTGCTGTCGCCAAGCCGGTGGTAACACCAAGAGCCGCCAAGTCTAAGGCTCAGGCAAACACTAAGCTTTCGCCCAAGGAGAAACTCGAAAACAAAAAGGCCAAGGATGCAAAAAAGCTCAAGCCCAAGCCCAAGGCTAAGCCCGCCAAGTCGTCGAAGCGTTTCTCGAAGAAATCTTCAGCGCCGAAAATCACAACGAAGAGAGTCGCACCTCCTGCTCCTCGCAAGAAGAAGACGTCGACGTTCGATGCGTCTACGCTCGCAGCTGCGCTTCTCGCTCTCGGTTTGTACGGTTTGACAAGCAAATCCTCTGATGGATCTTCTTCGTCGACCAAGTCTATGTCTGCGCCGAGCGTTAGAGCTGCGCCGAGCGCCGTTTCGGCCACGCCGAAAACGTCTACTAGCTCACCCAACGCTCGCGCTGCAGAAGCGCAAGCATGGATTGACGCTTGGAAGCGAAAATCGAGCGGAGCGGACACGCCTGAAGGGCGCGCAAAGGAAGCTGCTGAGTGGATTGCAGCTTGGGAAAAGAACAACAAGAAGAAAGACGCGTGGTGGTCATGGTAAACGACTACACGTTGTCATGTAAAATAATCAAGAAACAAGAATCGAATGGAGTGATAAAATAATATTAATATTCACACACAGCTGCAATATCTAAACCTCCGGACGAAGAACATCGACGCCACCGAGGTACGGTCGAAGAACTTCGGGAACGATCACACTACCATCTTCTTGCTGGAAGTTTTCGAGAATAGTAACAATCATACGAGGAATCGCGCACGCCGTAGCATTCAACGTATGGCAGTGCACCAAAGGTTGCTTTTTGCCATCAACAGCGTTCGGTCTGTACTTGATGTTCAAGCGTCTTGCTTGGTAATCTGTACAGTTGGAAGCGCTAGAAATCTCACCGTATCGCTCCAAAGCGGGCATCCACGCCTCGACGTCGTACTTTCTGTAAGCAGGCGCGCCCAAATCTTCCGTAGGCATGTCCAATACCTTGAAGTGGAACCCGAGTTCCTCAAACATCTCAGTCTCAATCCCAATCAGCTCCTCGTGAAGGGCATCAGACTGCTCCGGAGTGGCGATAACGAACATTTCCACTTTGCTAAATTGATGCAATCGATACATACCGCGAGTTTGCGCACCCGCAGCTCCAGCTTCGGTACGGAAGCAATGACTGAACGCAGCCATCTTTATGGGAAGCTTAGCTTCGTCGACAACCTCATCCATGTAGACACCACCAAGAAGCAATTCCGCGGTACCCGCCATGCACAGGTCGGAGTTTTCAATGCTATAGACCTGCGTGTTTTCCGCTCTAGGCTGGAAACCGCACTTTTCAACCACGCTGCTACGAACCATGTCTGGCACCATCATCGGCTTGAATCCTTTGCTCATGACCTTGGCAAATGCCCAGTTAATCAACGCCAACTCCAACATAGCCCCAGCACCGGTGAGGTACACAAAACGGCTGCCGCTTACCTTACTTCCGGTCTCGAAATCGAACATTCCGAGTTTCTCGCCAATATCAACGTGGTTTTGCACTGGAAATGTAAAGTCACGTTGCGCGCCAACCGTCGCTCTCGTCACCGTGTTTTCCTCCGATCCTTCGGGAACATCCGGGTGCGTCAAATTGGGTAACTTTTGTGCCATAATTTGCAACTCCACTTCGAGCGCTGCGAGATCAACTTCAAGCGCCGCGAGTTTGTCCTTGAGCTCTTTACCCTCGGCGACGAGCGCGTCTCGCGTCTCCTTTTCCATCTTCCCCTTCATACTCTTCGCGTTCAAGTTACGCTTTTCCCGAATCTCATCGCACGCAAAGTTCAACGCATTCAACGCTTCATATTTACTCACAATCTCACTCACGTTCACGTCAACTTTACGAACCGTAGCGTTTCTTTGCACCGCCTCCGCGTTGTCCCGCACATACTTGAAATCAATCGCCGCCTTCCACGCCAACTGCGGCTTTGTCCCATCGTTCGCTCCCGTCGACGACGACGCGGGCGCCGCCGCCGCAGACGCAGACGCATGTGCGTACATCCGTCGTCGTGCGTTCGCCCCGTTCACCACATAGGCTGGAAACGACGCCGGCGGTGTCCCGAATCCTCTATGCGCCGCGAGCGGTGCGCCTCGCGCGAACGCGGCGACGCGGGCGCACGCGCGCGCGGGGCGCGCCACGACGAGCGCGCGGTGCATGACGAATGAAGTGCGTGTGCGTGCGTGCGTGCGTGCGTGCGCGTCGCGCGGACGTGCGGTGCGCGTTGTGCGGGTTCGCGCGAGCGACGCGTGCGCGCGAGGGCGGTGACGTCAGGGCTGCTTTTGTGGATGACATCGCTGAGGCTTGCATAGGACTATGAATGTTTACAATGCGTGCTACCAAATTGGAAGGTTTGCGCGTCGTGTTACGTCAACTGCGCGGCTAGGAATTCTAAAATTTGATCGACTTCGGCCATGGCACCGATGCCGACGTCACCGCAGGCGAGACGCTTCTCAATAGGCTCGCACCAACGCGCGGCGCCGCGAGAGACGTCGTCGAGCGCGGCGCGGTGTCGACTGGTAAACGGGTTGTTCCACATCTGTGTGTTCATAGCCGGGGCTAAGACCACGGGTTTATTGAAGTCCCATGCGCGCAATACGCACGTGAGCAAGTTATCACATAAACCGTTGGCGAATTTGGCGAGGGTATTTGCACTGAGAGGCGCGACGAGGAGAATGTCGGCCCACTTGGCCAAGTCGATGTGCAACACCGGGTCACCGATTTGTCGCCACTGTGCCCACTCATCGTCGTCCCCGTACACGCACGCTCGATCAATACCTGCACGGGTAATGTCTCCATCGAGCACGAACTGCTTGGCGGCATTCGTGAGGATAACCTTGACGTCGTACCCGGCCTCTACCAACGCCTCGACGAGCGCCGAGAAGCGCGTGCTCGCGACGCTCCCGGTGAACCCAACTAATACTTTCGTCATCGTCTCACTCACACTCAACTCGTACTACTGACGACGAAATATATATATATCCTAGCGCTTAATCCTCGTCCTCTTCCCGTCGTCGTCGTTCTTTCAACCGCTCGTTCGACGCTCGAGCTCTGCTCAAATTCTCCCTCGCCTTCCACAACTTTTGTTCGCGCAAGCACGCGTCGAGCGCCCACTTCTCGTCGTTACACGCCCCGAACACCTTGCCTATTGGGTTGGTGTCGTGACACCGCTTAAACGCAATCACCACCTCGCGGCACTTTGGGTGGTTTTCGAGCGTCAGCGGCGGGTGCATGGACGCGCGCGGGGCTCTGGCGGTGCACACCACGCGAGGACGCACACTGGGACACCGGTCCCACCGTGGTCCCACTGGGACATCGACATCGACATCGACATCGACATCGACGACGGTAAAAGTAAAAACCGGTGAAAACGCGTTGGGTGCACTTTTTGGCGCGTTGCGTGTGGGCGCGCGTCGCACCGCACAGCTCGACGCGGCGGCGAAGGAGGAGGAGGAGAACGACGACGACGACGACGACGACGACGACGACGACGAGGGCGACGAGTGAATAGTAGCGCGCGGTCGTCGCCATGCGCGCCTCGGATGTGTTCCTCACCGTGCTCGCTCCCTTGCTCGGGTCGCTGCTCGCGCAGGTTATGTTTTTGTCTCCACTGCCAAAGATTCAAGCGCTGAGGAAAACGCAAGCGATTGAGAGCGGTATTGGGGAGTTGAACCCGCTTCCGTACCCGTTCGCGGCGGCGAATTGCGCGGCGTGGTTGATGTACGGCGCGATTAGTGGGAATTATTGGGTGTACGTTCCGAATGGTACTGGTTTCTTGATTTCATTGTATTACACTGGCGCGGTGTACGGGTTGGATGCGCGTTGGCGAGAACGAATGGAACGCCTCATGGGGGTGTTGGTAGTATTACTGCTGTTTGTGGGGATGATAGTATCGTGCGTTTTACGAGATTCGAGCGAAAACGTCAAGCTCACGGTGACGGGTTCGGTGTGTAATGCCATTTTGGTGGTGTATTATTCGGCGCCGCTGAGCACGGTTGCAGAGGTTGTGCGAACGCGTGATAGCAAGAGCTTTTACTTTCCACTGACGTTCATGAATGGTGTCAACGGCCTGTGCTGGTTCGGCTACGGGCTCGCACTAGGTGATTGGTTCATCGCGGCGCCCAACTTGTTTGGCTCGGTGCTAAGCGCAGTGCAAATGGTGTTGATTTTCATGTATCCGTCATCGAAGCGGTTGTCGATAACCACTGCGACATCCAGCGAAGGATTGGTGAGCATGGTGTCGCCGCTTTAGTCGCACATTGAGATAGAAAGTAGATGAGAGCGCATAGAAGCACACGTAAGAGCCATATGCATTAGTCGATTCATTTGTAGTAGTAAAGCACAGATTTTTTTTTTTGCAATTTGTTTACGCTAACGTTTTTCCTCACATACATACGAGTCCAGTCGCATCTTGTCCAACCTTTCCTAAGTTACACACACCGCACACGCTGCCAGCTTGCTCAACGCAGAACGGCGCGCCACAAGTAGGGCACGTTTCGTTCTTAGTGCCCTTGTAAATTGGCACGAAAGTGGAGGAGCAGATGACGAACGGGTTGCGAGCGTCGTAGTTGAGCTCGATTTCATCCTTGGGCGCGCGCTCGCACGCTTGCAACACTTGCTTTGCCTGTTGAGCAACCTTAACAGGAGGGTTCAACTCGAGCAAGCGACGACAGAAAGTTGCCGCGGTAGCGTAGTTCTTCAACTTGAAGAAAATAGACATAGCCGAACGCAATGAAAGCGAGACATGGATGGGCTGCATGGGCACGTGAGTGAAATACGCCGCAAGCTCGGCTTGGCGATTGGGATCATCCTTGACCTCCTTTCTAGCGATTTCAATTCTCAACGCACACGCATACTCGCGCGCCACCTTCAAGATCTCTTCAACGTGATCGACTTCACTCTTGTTTTCGACACTCAATAACGTGACGGAATGAATGATGTTGACAAAGATCTTCAGCGCTTCAACAAATTTACCTTCAGTGGTCAACTTGTACGCAGCCTTGAGTCGTTCATCGAGAATGGACGGCGAGCAAATCATGGCCGGCGGCAACACGCCTCTAGCACTCGATGACCAACCACGACCAAGCGGAAGGGACATGCTAGGAGCTTCGGGCATACCTTCAATGGTCGTGTGCGAAGCGTATGCCAAATCAACAAAGAGCTGCTTGAGCGGCGCAAAGTTGACGATACCCAACTGGCGGTTGAGCAACTTCATCGCGCTATCGAAATCACCAGCGGCAACGAAATCGCCAGCAACGGATGTCTTTTCAGTCCAGCGTTGAGACGGCGGCACTCCAGCAGTCGGTGCGATGAATACATCGCTATCAAAACCATCATGGCCTTGCGCACCCGAGGCGTCACCCATCAACTCCTCCGGAACTTCCAAATCATCCATATCCCAACCATCATCCTCGTTGTCAATGTCTTCGTCGCGCTCTTCGTCAACGATACCTGCCATAGCGAGTGGATCGACTCGTTCTTCATCGCCCATATCAACATCCGCATCACCCCAGCCGAGTCCCCCACCTTCGCTCGCAAAGACGTCTTCTTCAGCGTAAGCATCCCCGGCAATCTCACCAGAGAGCATACCTTCAAAGAAGCCCTTGGAAACTGGAAGCAGCGGCCAGTTGTCGCCCTTGAGAAGCGGTTTTGGCGGGACAAGCAATTTTCCTAACCCATCGACCTCAGGAATCGCAGCTCCGGCTTCAGTTAGCATCTCTGCAATTCGGGTCGCATCTTCTTCTAAGCCGTGCGTCTTCGCCGTCAAATACGCAAGCGGGTAATGACCCACTTGCTCTAAAACCTTGACTCGTTCAGCTACGTTACCGAGGTACAAGGCGTTGTGAAATTGTCCCATGACATCGGAGCGCATCTCTGAAATTTTCAACATCTTGCTCAACTTCTCAACGTTACCAGTGATGAGATACAAGAAGGAGAGTCGTTCGAAGTTCTTCGTCTTTTGATACGCGAACTCTACAATCTGGTGGTTCCCTTGGCGCAACGCTTCAACCCCAAGCTTATGCCAGGTATCTTTCTCGTCCATTTCTTGGGCACTCGCGAGAGCGACTTCAATGTTACCGCATTCAAGCGCCAACTCGAAACGGGTTCGTTCATCCTGCACACGAAAAAAAATCAAGAGTCAGTGTCGGCAATTGTATCAAAGCAAGGCGGTATTAAAGAGGGAAAAAGAAGCGCCAAGTGGATGATCGCTCATTCAAAAAATAAGCGAACAAGAAATCTTCATGAACTCTCGGCATTCACCAAGGAAGGATCTGTAAGGTTGTGTATAATCATTGCGATCGTACCACGCAGCAGTTTGCGGGGAAAAAAACAAGGTGAGACTAATACGTACCTGAACGAAATGCAACGCAATTTCCGGGTAGCCTTTTTGTTGTAAGTAAGCAATGATCGATTGACCGCATAGCTGACCACTTTTGATCATCGCAAGCACTTGATCGAAACGCTTAGCGTTAAGCGCAAGCTTGAACATGTACTCGGATGGATCAAACTGGATTTGACGGCTGCGGCCGTCGCGGTCCAGGCAATACACAACGTTACCGAACACCTTAGTGAGGTAGACTGGGTTATCTAATGTGCGAATAATGCCAGAATCGCCATTGGGTAACGCATATTTGATGTGGTTCAGCGTGGTGTAAATGAATACACCGTTATCATCCCAAGCACCAGACTTGACGCGAATGGTTTCGTGCACAGTGACCGAGTGGCCCAAGCGACGATCGGCGAGAACGATGGCATGCTTGCTCAGTAAGGCGACGCGACTCATATCGGTCGACCATACGACGTACTTGATGTAAGGCGTCGCAAGCTCCGCAATCGCAGCGCGCTGCTGGAGATCAAACAAAATCATCTTGTCTTCAGAACGGCACAAGAGGGAACCAGTACCGGCGTGGAAGATGTTATCAGTCGTCGTGCACGGTGCCGGACACTTCTTCGTCATTTCATTATCAAGGTTCTTGATGATGATGTTGTTCGATTGCTTGTCCAATACGGCGAAACGGTTTCTTGCGACGAAAACGGCACCAACACCATTGCCACGTCGCGAGTCACCCACGACTTCGCCTCGTCCACCATCCTTTGGCAACATGAACAACTCGTAGCTCTCACCACCGGCGTCGTATGTGATCAAAATCGCGTTTTCTGCCGGGTTGTATGACATTGTTCTCGGTGCAGTGTTGGGCCCGCCGACAGTACGGCGGATCGACACGAGAGGGTTGTCGCGTTGAGACTGGAAATCGTAGCATCGTAAATAACGGTCCTTGACGTAGAACAAGTTCCCTTGGTGCGACGTGTAAGCTGGGCGCTCGCGCTCGAGCTTAAACACAATCATACCACTATCGTGACCAGCAGCCAATAAGTTGACCTCGGGGTGTGCAGCAAGAATCCAGAACCTATCATGCTCGCGTCGGAACGTTTGCGCGTCGGCTCTCTTCGACATGTCCCACACTCTAATCGACTTATCTTCTGAGTTGGAAACAATGACATCTTGTCTGGCGTGGAACACGACGCAGCTCACGTTGTTGACGTGCCCGCGAAGGGAGTCGACTTCCCAAGCCTTGGTGTCATTCATGCGCCACAACTTGACTTGACGATCGTCCGCGCCAGAGACAATCAAAGGCAACGTCGGGTGGAACGACGCCCAATTCACCCCGCGATCGTGCCCTTCTAAGATGTACTTCACCACAGTGTCCCCGCCACCAAACAAGTCGTTGTTCATTTGCGGCATGCGAAGCTCTTCAGCTGGCGAAACACTCTTGCGTCGAAGACCGCTAATGTCCCACACGCGAACCGTTTGATCAAGCGATGCGGACACCACCAAGTCATCCTTGTGGTGGAAGCGCGCACACATCACATAGTGATTGTGCCCAGTCAACACCGCAATCGAACTTCTACTTTGCCAGTTCCAAATACGGATCGTCTGGTCGTCGCTCGCCGACACAATCCACGGATACTCGGGGTGGAATTCCACCGTACGAATGTAGTCCAAGTGCCCTAACAACGTAAACATACACCGTCTGAGCTTATATGACCACACCTTAATCTTGTAATCATCCCCGCCTGACACGAAAAGCGGTTGCGAGCTATGAAAGTGCACCCCGCGCACTGGTCCTTCGTGTTCGTCGAAACGATCGATGAGCGTCCCCATGCGGTAGTCCCACAGCTGGATCACCCCCGAGTGCAATGACGCCAAGATCCATGGTCGTTTCGGGTGAAAGGTCAAGCCTTTCACGCGGTTCGACTTGGTCTCAAACTTCGTGAGCATCGTGTTCGATGTGTCACGCTCACGCGTCGACGCCTACGTTCGTATGCGCGCGCGTATTCGCGGTACAATCACCAACGATCTGTCCGAGTCGTTATGGGAGCACTCTCGACGATTACGACGACTTAACGACGTACACGCGCGCGTCGCGTGCGTCTGTAGATGTGTGCGTGTGTCGTGCACGCACCCACGCACGTCCAACGCCGCGCGCTTCTGCGAGCGTCGTTATGAAGAGTGGGTGCTTGAGCGGTCAGCGTTTCGGTGGTGCGCTGCGGAACACCATCTAGCAACCCTAAGCCTCGGTTGCGCGCGCGCGCGCGACAGCCCAAATGGTTACCAGTTGCGCAAAAGATACAAATATAACCATGATACATAACAGCTAACGACAACTAAATGATTCAGGGTACTGACCCGGATGACAAACGCCAGCGCTTTCACGCGCGATAGGCTTCCATTTTTGAACTGAGCAGCTTCCAAACTTCACATTTGTATCGCTTGGAGGCGTCCGTTTCGGTGACGGTGCGATCAGGATGGAACTGTAACGCAGCTTTTTTGTACGCTGAGCGCACTGCGGCTGCAGTTGACGAACTTGGAGGGATACCAACCAATTTCAGGATTTCAATTAAGCCTTTGGTTTCGAGAATCTCGATTGATGGCGGCACCGCTTGATGCGACGCGTGCATTCGCGGCGTTGCTTGAGGAGATTGCCGATCGCTTGTTGCACTATTCGTGGTATTTTGAGACGTCGAACACGACTCACGGGGTACTTTCTCCCGTCCTACGTCCGCGCGTTTCGCCTCTGCATTCCTTGCGCGCATTTCTCGCTCCCATCTATCCCGTTGATATCTCTCGGCGTCGGAGTCCCGTCCAGCTGTCGACGAGCGCGCAAAGCTTGCTGATCCACCATTCATCGTTGCCGCGCGAGAAAAGTGGTTTGAAGAGCCATTGTCACGATAATTACCATTCAGATCCTGTTTCACGGTACGCTTGTCCTCTGGGTTCGCCTTACGAACTGCCTCGGCGCGACGGCGCAGCTCGGCGCGTTCGCGCTCGGCATCTGGACTCGTCCCTGAGCCTTCCGTCATCCTTCCTAAAGCTAAATCTACATCCCATCCAACGTTTCTAAGCCAGGCTACGGCGCGCGTTGGTCTAGATTTCGTCTTCGCCATAATCACGCACACATCATTCGCTCGCATAGCGTCCCCGTCAAGCAAGTCGACCACGTTGTCGGCGTCGGCTTGAGAAATCCCATGTCTTTTACGTAACTTCGACGACAGGGCATGTTTCTCGATCCTATCCGCTGCGATTTCGAAATCTTCTTCCACGTATTCTTCCATTACCGGTGATGGACGTTGCACCGGTGGTGCACGCACCGGCGCCTCTCGCGTCGGCACTAGCCTGGAAGTCGATGGGAATTCTCCCCCGTTGTCCGGTCGTCTCTGAGCCGCCCCCGGCGCACGCGTGGACGTCGATGCGGACAACTCCAAGGCTATTCGGAGCTGTTCCATTTCTTCCTCGTATGACTGAGGGATGTGCGCGCGATAGGACCCCATGGGTACGGTGCGGTGCGGACCGCCCGACGCCACGGAGTGAAGTCAGGTGGTTACGAGAGTTGCACTTTCTTTCGTTGTCTTTGCAACAAGCTACTAGTATATTGTGCTAATACTATGCGTCGAGTCTTGCGGCACTCAACGACCTAGTTCGTTTCTTAATTGGGCTATTTCCTGCGCCATTTCCAATTGAAGTTGACGCATTTCGGCAAACATTTGTGCAGTTTCATCCACCGTAGACTGGTGCTGTCGCAACAGTTCGAGGTGCAAGTCTCGCACTTGAGCTCGCAAGGCGTCACCGAGCTTCTCGGTTGCGTTTTCTATGATGGTTTCTAATTCCTTTGTGCTCACACTCGATGTTTGATCAATCCTTGTAGTCGCGAGATCACGCGATACCGCATCGACAACAGGAGCGGGCGCTGGAGCGGGCTCATGCAGCAAACGCGATTTCGCGGCGATGGGCGTCATCGGCGAGTCTGGTATGTTGTCCCCGCGTGATGGCGTTTTCTCAACTTGGAATGACTGTGGAATGGGATGTTGCCAACTTAATGCTTCAACGCCACCATCGTGCGCTTTTATGTCATAAATCTGGCACGTTGCGACGTCAGCTCCGCCACTAATCTTTCTCGTATCCAACCATGAAATGCGTCCGTCAGAGGTACCCACAGCAAGCGCAAACCCGGAATAGTGCCAGCACATGCTCGTCGCCTGACAACCCTTGAACGTTAACGCCCCTGAAGGCGTCGGTGAGGTGATGTCCTGAAGAACCACCCGTCCGTCGCTTTTGACGTACCCCAACAGTCCTGGGACAGTTGGTGAAAATTCAACTTGGTAGCACTCAGATCCTCTCACGGTGAGTGTCGATTGCAGCTGCCCTGCTTCGATGTCCCAGAGTCGTACGGTACCATCCATGCACGCTGAAACTAAATGCTGCGGTGAGTACTTTGAGAAATCGATAGATGTTACTCCACTGAGCGTCGGTGGCGTGAGTCGCCCCGTTTGCGCGCCGCTTTCAACGTCGTGCACGAGCACCACCCCTGATGCGCTTCCACTGCCTAACACTCGTCCAAACTCCCCATACTTCACCGTGTTTACCGCACTATCATGTCCCGTGAGCACTCGATGCTTCTTGCGTCGCCTCAAGTCCCACACCGCGACTTCCTCTTGCGCCGCGCTCCCACCCGTCGCCAAGTATCGACTCCCTGGACTGAAATCAATCCCATACACCTCACCAATATCCAACTCCTCCTCGGGTATCGTCCCTAACAGCGTCAGCGATTCATCCGGTTTATATAAATGCACCCCACCAGAAACCCCCGCGGTGGCGAGCGCGCCATTCGTCGGCGACCA
>Ga0181555_1003722_pt1 | contig 11978 bp, 10 predicted proteins | sample 011ome_15_FD_145601 | JGI IMG/M metagenome (GOLD analysis project Ga0181555, IMG submission 145601) | Coastal salt marsh microbial communities from the Groves Creek Marsh, Skidaway Island, Georgia - 011504AT metaG (spades assembly) | ecosystem: Environmental > Aquatic > Marine > Intertidal zone...
GGCTGTTGGTGCAACTGGGTATCCCCGTTGAAAACATCTGGGTCACCGATATCCACGGCGTGGTCTATGAAGGCCGCCCTGAAGAGATGGATGAGATCAAGGCACGTTATGCTAAAAAGACCGATGCCCGGACATTGACCGAAGTGATTGAGGGCGCGGATGTATTCTTGGGGTTGTCCGCCGGGGGCGTAATGAAGCCGGAGATGGTCGCTAAAATGGCCAAGAATCCGTTGATCCTGGCTTTGGCTAACCCGACACCGGAGATTCTGCCGCACGAAGTTAAGGCCGTGCGAGACGATGCCATTATTGCCACTGGACGTTCGGATTATCCGAACCAAGTGAACAACGTACTCTGCTTCCCGTTCATCTTCCGTGGGGCGCTGGATGTAGGCGCCTCGACGATCACTGAAGAAATGAAATTGGCAGCCGTGAAGGCCATTGCTGATCTGGCGCGTGCGGAGCAGTCTGATGTGGTGGCTTCCGCCTACGGTGAAAAGATTTCCGGCTTTGGTGTGGAGTATCTGATTCCAAAACCTTTCGATCCTCGCCTGATTGTAAAGATAGCCCCGGCGGTAGCCAAGGCCGCCATGGATTCGGGTGTCGCCACCCGCCCAATTCGTGACTGGGATACCTACTTACAGGGCTTGAATGATTTTGTGTACCACTCCGGCATGATCATGAAGCCGGTCTTTGCGCAGGCCAAGCTGTCGCCCAAGCGCATTGTCTTTGCTGAAGGCGAAGAAGAACGTGTGCTGCGTGCCGTGCAGGTGGTCTGTGATGAGGGTATTGCCAAACCGGTGTTGATCGGTCGCCCCGCCGAAATTGAACGCAAGATCGAGAGCGCTGGTCTGCGAATCCGCGAAGGCGTGGATTTTGAAGTGATTTATAACGATGGTGAATTCTTTGAGACACACTACGACGAATTCTGGAAGGAATACCATCGTCTGACTGAGCGCAAAGGCGTAGCGCCAGATTACGCCAAGCGTGAGATTCGTCGCCGGGCCACGCTGTACGCGGCACTGATGGTGCGCCTTGGTTACGCCGACGGTTTGGTCTGCGGCACCTTCGGCCGCTATGACCTGCATCTGACGCATGTCGAAAACATCATTGGCAATGCCGATGGTGTTGATCGTTTGTCCGCCATGAATCTGTTGATGCTGCCGGGTCGTACCGTGTTTATCGCCGACACTTACGTCAATTACGATCCGACGGTGGAAGAGCTGGTCACCACGACGCTATTGGCCGCCGAAGAAATTCGCCGGTTTGGTATCGCACCGAAGGTCGCATTGCTTTCGCATTCGTCGTTTGGCAGCCTGGATACACCAACAGCAGAAAAGATGCGTGCCCTATTAGCGCGCTTGCATCAGGTGGCGCCGAGCCTTGAGGTAGAAGGCGAAATGCATGGTGATGCGGCGCTTGATGAGGTGATCCGTGGTCAGGTATTCCCCAACAGTCGTTTGAAGGGGCCTGCTAACCTATTGATCATGCCGAATCTGGACGCAGCCAATATTGCGTTTAACCTGCTCAAAGTAGCGGCCGGTGACAATTTGACGGTAGGGCCGATTTTGCTGGGCTCGCGTAAACCGGCGCATATTCTCACACCCACCGCAACCGTTCGTCGCATCGTGAATGTTACGGCGCTGGCTGTGGTCGATGCCGTGATGGATGAACAGCGGCAAAGCTGAAAGACCGCTTAAGAGAATCGCGCTATCTTGTTAATTTAATTGGTTTTGCGCCCCGGATTTTTTTGAAAATCCGGGGTGTTTGCGCTAGAATGTGCGCATTAAATCTAAATGATGTTTTGTCGGGCTTTCAGCCGATGAAATCACGAGCTCTGGTGGTGCGTATTTATGGCTTCGAAAAAGTGTTTTCTCTCTCTCAAGTTGGTAACGGCACTGATGGTGAGCGGTGTGCTGTCTTCATCAGGGGTGCAAGCCGCTTCGACTTCGCAAAGCGCAACGGCATCGAACAGCAAGCAAACGAGCAAGAGTAAGTCGACCGCCTCGGTCAAAGCCAAAAAACCAACAGCGTCTGTTAAATCACAGGCGATGAAAACCACATCAAAAACGCTTGCTGCGCAAAATGCGGCGCGCGATAAAGTGGTGAGCGCCACCGCCAAAAAGCCCAGTCGTTTAATCGCCAGCAAGAAGCCACGCGACAATCCTCCTAGCCACTGGGGTGAGTGGAACGGCCCCGTGGGGAGCAATCCAGGGCTGCATTCGCATGCGGCCTTGCTGCTCGACATGCAAAATGGGGAAGCGGTCTATCAAAAAAACGCGACCCAGGTTGTGCCGATTGCCTCCATCACCAAGTTGATGACGGCGATGGTGATGCTGGATGCCAACTTGCCCATGCAAGAAGAGCTGGTGATTACTGATGATGATGTGGATACGCTCAAGGGCAGTCGGTCGCGACTTTCGGTCGGCGCACGTTTGACGCGTCAGGAAACATTGCTGTTGGCGCTGATGTCGTCAGAAAACCGTGCGGCCCATGCGCTGGGGCGTAACTACCCAGGCGGCATTCCTGCATTTGTAGCGGCCATGAATCGTAAGGCGCAAGAGCTGGGTATGACGAATAGTCGTTTCCTGGATCCGACCGGTTTGAATTCAGGTAATGTATCGACCGCACGCGATCTGGCCAAAATGGTTGCCGCTTCCTACAAGTACCCTGCCATCCGTGAAGCATCGACAACGTCTGATGCGCGTATGGATGTGCGCGGCCGCATGCTTGAATACCGCAACACCAATCCGCTGGTGCGCACCGATGGCTGGGAGATTGGCGTATCGAAAACCGGCTATATTCGTGAAGCCGGTAAGTGCCTGGTCATGCAGGCCAAAGTCAATAACCGTCCGATGCTCTTTGTCCTGCTGGACTCAGAAGGTTCAATGACGCGCGTTGGTGATGCCAATCGTCTGAAGAAGTGGGCTGAAGTTCAGAGCTAAGCCAGCTTACAAACGCGCACCCAGTGCGCGTGAAACATCGTCAGCGCAGGCCTTGAGGGCAGGCACCCAAACGGCCTCATGTTCGCTGAAGCGGTCAGTGGGTGATGAGACAGAAATTGCTGCCACCAAGGTGCCTTGATCATCCCGCACGGGTGCCGCGACGCAGCGCAGACCGAGTTCTGCTTCTTCGTTATCAAAAGCCACGCCGTTTTCATGCACGGACTTTAACGCCTGGTTCAGGCTGCTTAGGCGGGTGAGTGAGTGCTCGGTATTGCCAGGTAGTCCGGTTCGTTTAGCATAGCCCGCAATCTGTTCTGCGGTCTCTTCAGCGAGAAATAATTTGCCGAGAGAGGTCAGGTGGAGCGGTGCCCGAGAACCGACCCGATAGAAGACCCGAACGCGTGCGGCATTGGCCGCCGCCCGATCCAGGTAGATGATCTCGTCGCCATCACGAATGGCCAGATTGACCGGTTCGCCGATCTGCTCGTGCAACTGTTCGATGAAGGGGCGAGCCACATCGCGAATTTGCAGTCGTTCTCGAACCAGATTGCCATACTCCATCCAGCGTAACCCCAGGCGGTAAAAGCCGCCGGCCTGATGCTCGACCAGACCAATAGCGGAGAGCGCGCCCAAAATTCGATGCACCGTTGAAATATTGAGCCTGGATTCGCTGGCGAGTGATTTCAAGCCGACGGGCGACGCCTGGCTGGCGAGAAGGCCAAGCAGTTGATCCGCACGCTCGAACACCTGGATACCGCTATTGACGGCAGTGCTGCGCTTTGTTTTGGGGGTATCGAGCATGAGTCAGACCGAGAGCGTGGAGAGAAGATAGAATGTGACACTTGAGCATTTTGTTGCCGGTCAATATTTTACTATGTGAAAACCGGTCTTGATCCAGGGAAAAATGATGACAGGTTGTTGCACCTTGCCACCGCGCGAAGCACCGGCGATACCGCTTTGGATTAATGGGCGCCCCGTATTGGCGATGCCTACGATGTTTCATGAGATTCGTGAAGCGGCAACGCAACGATTAATTCGCCGGGTACCCATGGTGGACCAGGTGCTTGCCGCAACTGCAGTCGCCAACGCCAGTCAGGCTCAGGGCTTGTCGCCAGAAGCGACGCGTTCGTTTCTGGATTCACTGGTGGTTGCGCTGGAAGAGTTGGCGGCACACTTTGCCGGGCTTAGCGCTGTAGAAACGCAGACACATCTGGAATCCGGCAAAGCCGACGTTGCCAATGCTATTGCCAGTGTGCAAACGCTGATCGCGCAGTGTGCGTCCGGAACGGTGAGCACTAACAACGGGGCAGGGCAATCTACGTTGGCCTTGGCTGGGCCGGGCATGCCGCTCTCGGCAGCGATTGGCTTGGTGCTCCCCGTCGTGATGAGCGGGGGTGCTGTAACGCTGGTGCCTGATGCCGATGCACCTTCCTGCGCGTTGGCCCTGGCGGAGCTTTGTGGCCAGTGTGGTTTAACGGATGGTTTGTTTAACGTTGTTTACGTACAGGACCCCGTGGCTCTCGCGTTGGTGCAAGAGTCAGGTGTCTCCCAGGTGCGTTTGTTTGGACCCAGTGCCTGGGCCCAACGCTGGCAGGCCGCTGCGCTGAACTGGGCAATTCCTTGCGAGTTGGTGCTGGCCTGATTGATGTTGCGCTGAATTATTGCAACCAGGGCTTTAGCCACTGTATCAGGCTGGGTAGGGAGATGGCCGTCAGCAAACCATTCAAACCCATACCCAATGCGGCGAAGGCACCCATGGTTTCGCTGAGCTGAAAAGCACGTGCCGTACCGATGCCATGCGCGGCAACGCCGAGTGCAAAGCCACTGACGGCGTCATCGTTCACCTTGAGCCAGCGAAAAATCGTTTGTGCGGTAATGGCGCCCAGGATGCCGGTGGCGATCACCATCACGGCGGCAAGCGAAGGATGGCCGCCGATGCGTTCCGCAATCCCCATGGCGATCGGCGTCGTGACCGATTTTGGCGCCAGGGATAATAGGGTAGGGAGACTGCCGCCCAACCAGTGGCCAACAAAAACCGCGCTCAGCATCGCTGTCAGTGAGCCGCCCACCAGTGCCAGCAGCAGCGGGCCGGCTAGCCCTACCAGCCGTTGAAACTGACCATAGAGTGGAATGGCCAGGGCGACCGTAGCCGGACCTAACAGAAAATGTACAAACTGCGCGCCACTAAAATAGGTGTCGTAAGGCGTGTGCGTTAACTGCAGTAGGGCAACCAGTAAGACAACGGCAATCAACACGGGGTTCGCCAGGGGGTGGGCCCCGCAGCGTCGATAAATCCAGTGCGCGATCTGATAGGCCACCAAAGTCATCGTTAACCAGAAGAGCGGTGTGGCGGATAGATAGACCCACGTTTGCGTGATGCGTTCAGGCATTTTGAGCCTCTGCATTTTTTCGGGTCAGTGTACGCAAGATCAACGCGGTGACTGCCATAGCGCCCAAGGTGCTGATGACGAGTGCCACGCCAATTGGTAGCCATTCGTCGATAATCAGCTGCAGGTACAGCATCACGCCCGTACCAGCGGGTACAAACAGCAAGGAAAGGTGTTGCAGCAGTGTGCTGGCTGTCTGTTGCAAGGCTTTGGGCACGGGTCGTTCGCCATAGCCTCGTATCACAAGGGTGAGAAACAGCAGCGCCATGCCGATCACCGGGCCGGGAATGGGCAGCATCAGTACGTGCGCCAGAATTTCTCCGGTCAGTTGGTATAACAGCAGCCAAGTAAGTGCAGCGATCATGAGAGAGGATCCGCAAAGACAGACGGCACCCGCAGGTGCCGTCTTAGTTACCAGTGAGGCGGGTTAGGCCATGGCTTCGTACAACGGCAAAGTCAGGAACTCAGGGTATTCCGGGGTCAGTGACATCTTATCGAAAATCACAGCGGCTTGATCGTAGTTCGCTGTATCTTCGCCTTGAGCGCTGACCGTGGCTTTAACCTTGACCAGCTCTTCAGCAATCATGCCGCGCACCATGTCTTCGGTAACCTTGCGGCCATCGTCCAGAACGCCCTTCGGCGATACAACCCACTGCCAGACTTGCGAACGCGAGATCTCGGCGGTGGCAGCATCTTCCATCAGGTTGTGGATTGGCACGCAGCCATTGCCACCCAGCCAGCTCCCCAGGTAGTGGATGCCGACGTTGATGTTGTTGCGCAGGCCGGCTTCGGTGATCGGCTGTTCTGGTTGGAAGTTCAGCCAATCCTTGGCGCCGAACTCTTCGGTGCGTTGCTTTTCCCACTGGTTCGGGCGATCGCCCAGCACCTTCTGGAACTCTTCAGCCGCGATCGATACCAGGCCTGGGTGAGCCACCCAGCCGCCATCAAAACCGTCGTTGGCGTCACGGGTCTTGTCATGACGGATGCCAGCCAGTGCCTTTTCGTTAGCGACCGGGTCGTTCTTGATCGGGATCAGGGCCGACATACCGCCCATGGCCGGTGCGCCACGCTTATGGCAAGCCTTAACCAGCGCCAGTGCGTACGAACGCATGAATGGCACTTCCATGGTGATGGCGCCACGCTGGGCCAGACAGAAATCCTTGTTCTTCTTGAATTTCTTGATGCAGCTGAAGATGTAATCCCAGCGACCGGCGTTCAGACCCGCTGAATGCTCACGCAGTTCGTACAGGATTTCTTCCATCTCGAAGGTAGCGAGAATGGTTTCAACCAGCACGGTGGCTTTGATCGTGCCTTGTGGCAGACCGATTTCGTTCTGGGCCATCACAAAGATGTCGTTCCACAGACGGGCTTCCAGATGGCTTTCCATCTTTGGCAGGTAGTAGAACGGGCCAGCGCCGCGAGCGATCTGTTCCTTAGCGTTGTGGAAGAACACCAGGCCGAAGTCGAAGATGCCGCCGGAAACGCGCTGACCGTCGATCAGCACATGCTTTTCATCCAGATGCCAGCCGCGTGGACGGATCTGCAGGGTGGCGATGGTGTCGTTGAGTTTGTATTCCTTGCCGGCTTCGTTCTTGAACGACAGCTGGCGACGGATGGCGTCGTACAGATTGACCTGACCCTGGATCTGGTTTTCCCAGTTCGGGCTGTTCGAATCTTCAAAATCGGTCATGTACGAATCAGCGCCTGAGTTGTAGGCGTTGATAATCATCTTGGCTTCAACCGGGCCGGTGATTTCGGTGCGGCGGCGTTCCAGTGCCTTCGGCAGCGGGGCGATCTTCCAGTCGCCTTCGCGGATGTGCTTGGTTTCCGGCAGGAAGTCCGGCATTTCACCGGCGTCGATGCGGGCCTGGCGCTCAACGCGGGCCTTGAGCAGTTCCTGACGGCGCGGTTCAAAGGCGCGGTGCAGCTTGGCAACAAAAGCCAGTGCTTCGGGCGTCAGGATTTCGTCGTAACGCGCATTGATTGGGCCAGTAATCTGAACGCCGGCGGGCAGGGTAAGGCTCATGGATAGCTCCTGATGGAAATGGCAATTAACAAAACAAGCATCATTTTATTGGGTATCAAATAAGATTGAAAGATGTAAAAATATCCGTTCTTTTTATACTTTAAGTATTAAATCGCAACCGAGGTCATCGATGAACCCGTTTAAAGAAATGCAGGCGCTGGTGCTCGTTGCAACGCATGGCTCTTTGTCCGCAGCGGCCAGGGTAGAAGGCGTTACACCGGCGATTATCGCCCGGCGGCTTGATGCGCTGGAAGAGCGTCTTGGGTCACAGTTATTGCACCGGACGACTCGACGCGTTTCTTTGACCGAGTCGGGCGACAACTATCTGGAAGACTGTATCCGTATTCTGAATGATCTTGCCAGTGCCGAGTCGGCGGCATCACGTGGCAGTGTGCAAGTCAGTGGTCATTTGCGCATCACTGCGCCGGCCGGTTTTGGGCGGCGGCATGTCGCACCGCATGTCCCCGCTTTTCTTGAACGACATCAGGATGTCAGTGTCACGCTGGATCTTTCGGATCGTTTGGTCGATTTGGTCAATGAAGGCTTTGATTGCGCGATACGCTTGGGCGCACTAGCCGACTCCAACCTGGTGTCGGTCGCGCTCGGTGACATGCAACGCGTTGTTGTTGCGTCACCGGCTTACCTTGAACGTTGTGGACAACCAAGATCACCGGAAGAATTGGTGAAACACGACTGTTTGGCATTGGGACCACAGCGCGGCTGGACTTTCCGTGCGGCAGTGGGCAGTGCGAAAACACGTAACATTCGCGTTAAGGGTTCTATGGAGTGCAATGACGGCGTCGTCTTGGCCGAGTGGGCGAGAGCCGGTGCCGGATTAGCCTGGCGCTCGATGTGGGAGGTTGGTGAAGATTTGCAGGCTGGCCGCTTGGTCAGTGTGCTCGATGATTGGGCTGCCCCGCCCGTGGGCATTTATGCCGTGTTTCCAGAACGCCGGCATCTACCGCTGAAAGTACGCGCCTTTATTGATCTTTTAAAAGACGCGTACAGTCAGAAGAATTACTGGTTGCCTAAAGGCAATGGCCTTAAGCCAGTGCAGCCAAAGCCGCGTCGTAATTCGGCTCATTCTTGATTTCGCTGACCAGCTCGCTGTGAAGTACACGATTGTTTTCATCAAGCACGACCACAGCACGTGCCGCTAGACCGGCGATGGGGCCGGACTCGATGGCGACGCCATAGTTCTGGATGAATTCACGGCCGCGCATGGTCGATAGGGTCTGCACGTTATCCAGACCTTCGGCGCCGCAGAAGCGTGATTGCGCAAATGGCAGATCCGCGGAAATGCAGAGCACCACCGTATTGTTGAGTTGTGCTGCCTGTGTATTGAATTTGCGGACCGATGTCGCGCAGGTTGGGGTATCGATGCTCGGGAAAATATTGAGAACTTTGCGTTTACCGGCAAATTTTTCCAGGGAGGTATCGCTCAGGTCTTTGGCCACCAGGCTGAAAGCCGGTGCGGTGCTGCCAACTGTGGGCAAGGTGCCGCCGACTTGAATGGGGTTGCCGCCGAGGGTAACAGTTTGAGTCATGATGGGGTCCTTTATTTATGAATTGTTGTATCAGTGAACAAGCTTAGTTAGTGTAGCCCGAGTTGCTAGAAACAAAAACAGCACCCGTAGGTGCTGTCTCTGCTGAAGATGCGCAGTGCTTAGTGGAACTGTTCTTCTTCGGTCGAACCGGTCAGTGCCTTCACGCTTGACGAACCACCCTGGATGACAGTGGTGACTTCGTCGAAGTAACCGGTACCGACTTCCTGTTGGTGCGAAACGAAGGTGTAACCATCTTCGCGAGCCGCGAATTCAGGTTCCTGAACCATCTCGACGTAGTGCTTCATACCTTCGCCGCCAGCATAGGCCTTGGCGAACTTGAAGGTGTTGTACCAGTTGACGTGGATGCCAGCCAGTGTGATGAATTGGTACTTGTAACCCAGTGCCGACAGCTCTTCCTGGAAGGAAGCGATCTGCGAGTCGTTGAGGTTCTTCTTCCAGTTGAACGACGGCGAGCAGTTGTACGACAGTAGCTTGCCTGGGCAAGAAGCCAGAACGGCTTGGGCGAATTCGCGGGCGAAGCCGATATCAGGCACGCCAGTTTCACACCAGACCAGATCAGCGTACGGTGCGTAAGCAACGCCACGGCTGATCGACTGCTCCAGACCGTTCTTGACGCGGTAGAAACCTTCTTGCGTACGTTCGCCGGTCAGGAACGGTTTGTCGTTCTCGTCGTAGTCGGAGGTGATCAGGTTAGCAGCTTCGGCATCGGTACGAGCCAGGATCAGGGTTGGTACGCCCATGACGTCAGCGGCGAAACGTGCGGAGATCAGCTTCTCGACGGCTTCACGCGTAGGAACGAGCACCTTGCCGCCCATGTGGCCACACTTCTTGGCGGCAGCCAGTTGGTCTTCGAAGTGAACGCCAGCAGCACCAGAGGCGATCATGTTCTTCATCAGTTCGAAGGCGTTCAGAACACCACCGAAACCGGCTTCAGCGTCAGCAACGATCGGCAGGAAGTAATCGATGAATTCTTTGTCGCCCGGGTTGATGCCACGCGACCACTGGATTTCGTCAGCGCGCTTGAAGGTGTTGTTGATGCGGCGAACCATGGTTGGCACGGAGTCGTAGGCGTACAGCGACTGATCCGGGTACATGGTTTCCGACGTGTTGCCGTCGGCGGCAACTTGCCAGCCCGACAGATAAACGGCTTCCAGGCCAGCCTTGGCCTGTTGCATGGCTTGACCGGCAGTGATAGCACCGAAAGCGTTGACGTAGCCCTTCTTGGCGCCACCGTTGACTTTGTCCCACAGAACTTTGGCGCCACGTTGGGCCAGAGTGTATTCCGGCTGCAGGGAGCCGCGCAGACGTACCACGTCTTCTGCGGAGTAACCGCGCTTGACGTTTTTCCAGCGGGGGTTTTCTGCCCAGTCTTTTTCTAGGGCGGCGATTTGCTGTTCACGAGTTGCCATGTTGATTCCTTCAGAGGGGAGAGTTCGCATGAGAGGTGCGCTGGCGTGCGGTCGAGTCTTGCGGTGGTCGCGCGTCGGTGCATGAGTCACTATATACATGTTTTGTTGCATGCGCAACAGCTCTTATATAAGACATAAGATTGTGAAAAAACGATATAAAACATAAAGTTGGCGGCGTTGGCTTTGGTTTTTATAAAGACTTGTGTGCGCTGCCGCATAAAAAAACCGGCCTGAAGGCCGGTTTTTCGGTGTGTGGAGACGCGCTGTTTGGCTGTGCTTTAGATCAGTGGAGTTGTTGAGACGATGACACCGTCTTCGTCGGCACAGAGCCACTCACCGGGTTTCAACGTGACACCACCAAAGCTCACTGGCACGTCGCGCTCGCCTACGTTTTTCTTAACGGTTTTCAGCGGATGCGTATTGAGGGCGCGTACGCCGAGCGGGAGCGCATTAATGGCTGCGCTGTCTCGAATGCAGCCGTAAACAACCACGCCCTCCCAGCCGTTTTTGACGGCCATGTCTGCAAGCTGATCGCCCAGCAATGCGCAACGTAGGCTACCGCCCCCATCAATCACCAAAACCTTGCCGCTGCCCGGCTCACCCAGAACGGTACGTACCAGGGAGTTATCTTCAAAAATCTTCAGCGTCACAATGCTGCCGGCGAACGCAGTTTTGCCGCCGTAACGCTGAAACATTGGGGCGAGGATTCTGAGCTGCTCGTTTTTGATGAGGGCTTCATTGTTATCGAGGAGGTCAGTCGTGAGGAGTGCCGTCATGTTGCAGATCTCGTTGTCAATCAAAAAGGGGGGATTAAATCAGGCAGGCACCGATGCACGACCTTGTGGGTCGACGTTCTCGGCGTCGGTGAAATGGAGCTGCACCTTATCGTTCTGGTCGATGTCCACGGTGACGTGGCCGCCATGCGCCAATTTGCCGAAAAGCAGTTCATCGGCCAAAGCGGAACGAATCGTGTCCTGAATCAGTCGCGCCATGGGCCGTGCGCCCATCAGCGGATCAAAGCCGTTTTCAGCGAGGTAGGTTTTGAGCGCCTCCGTGAAAGTGACGTCCACTTTCTTTTCGTGCAGTTGTTCTTCCAGCTGCATGAGGAATTTGTCGACCACGCGCAGAATAACGTCCAAGTCCAGCGGCTTGAATGAAATGGTCGCATCCAGACGATTGCGGAATTCCGGTGTGAAGACGCGTTTGATCTCGTCCATTTCGTCGCCGACTTGTTTCTTGGCGGTAAAGCCCATCACGGATTTATTCAGGGTTTCCTGGCCGGCGTTGGTGGTCAGGATGATGACGACATTGCGGAAGTCGGCTTTGCGTCCGTTGTTGTCGGTCAGCGTGCCGTGATCCATGACTTGTAGCAGCACGTTGTAAATGTCCTGGTGTGCTTTTTCGATTTCATCGAGCAGTAACACGCAGTAGGGTTTCTTGTTGATGGCTTCGGTCAGTAAACCACCTTGCTCAAAACCGACATAGCCCGGAGGCGCGCCGATGAGTCGGGAGACGGCATGACGCTCCATGTATTCCGACATGTCGAAGCGGAGCAAATCAATGCCCAGGCAGTAGGCCAGTTGCTTGGCCACCTCGGTTTTGCCAACTCCGGTGGGGCCCGAGAACAGGAAGGCACCAATCGGTTT
>Ga0181555_1003747_pt1 | contig 11935 bp, 12 predicted proteins | sample 011ome_15_FD_145601 | JGI IMG/M metagenome (GOLD analysis project Ga0181555, IMG submission 145601) | Coastal salt marsh microbial communities from the Groves Creek Marsh, Skidaway Island, Georgia - 011504AT metaG (spades assembly) | ecosystem: Environmental > Aquatic > Marine > Intertidal zone...
TGATTGGCTGTCACAAAGTGACGAGTTGGTTGTCAATCTTGATAAGCTTACCTATGCAGGTAATTTGCACAATATAGAATCACTTAATTCAAACCCTAATCATATATTTGTTCAAGGGGATATTGGTAATATTGAACTAATTGAACAGCTGTTAGCAAAGCATCAGCCAAGAGCAATTGTTAATTTTGCCGCAGAATCGCATGTGGATCGCTCCATTCATGGCCCAGAAGAATTTATTCAAACTAATATTGTTGGTACGTTCAGATTGCTCGAATCTACAAGATCATATTGGGGTGGTTTAGAGCAAGATAAAAAAGACGCATTTAGATTCTTGCATGTTTCTACTGACGAGGTATACGGATCGCTTGATGCAGATGCGCCTGGATTTGCAGAAGATCATCAGTATGCGCCAAATAGTCCTTATTCGGCATCTAAGGCGTCGTCAGATCATTTAGTTAGAGCATATCACCATACTTATGGTATGCCAGTGCTAACCACTAATTGCTCTAATAATTATGGCCCGTATCAGTTCCCAGAAAAACTCATTCCTCTGGTTATTCATAATGCTTTAGCAGGCAAAGATTTGCCAATTTATGGCGACGGTTTGCAAATTCGTGATTGGCTCCATGTTAGCGATCATTGTAGTGCTATTCGTCGTGTGTTGGATGCAGGATCTGTTGGTGAAATATATAACATTGGCGGTCTTAATGAAAAAACCAATATTTATATTGTTAACACATTGTGTGAGATGTTAGACAAAACACGCCCAAGGGAAGATGGAAAACCGTATGCCAAGCAAATCACCTATGTAAAAGATCGTGAAGGCCACGATCAGCGTTATGCAATTGATGCAACCAAGATTGAAAGCGAACTTAATTGGACGCCAGAATACACTTTTGAAAAAGGCATTCAAGAAACACTTAAATGGTATTTAGACAACCAAGACTGGGTAGCCAATGTAGTAAGTGGCGAGTATCAAAATTGGATTGAGGAGCAATATGCATACTAAATATAGTAATTGGAATGTTGGTGGCGATATCGCTAAGCAAGATGAGCGCTATATTGTCAAAGATAATACTATCTTAAAAAATCTAGTTGTAAGTTCAACTGAACTCAATCCTTTGTTTAGCACAACTGGCCATTCTCACCCTGGGCAAGAAGAAGTTTATTTGTTCCTTGATGGCGATGGTGTTATGCAATTAGATGATACTAAGTTTGATGTTAAAAAAGGCGATACTGTATTGATTAAAGATGGGGTATTTCATCGTGTATTCGCAGGTGAAAAAGGCTGTAGATTTACTTGTGTGTTCGACGGGGCGAGACAACACAAATGAAAATACTTCTTTTAGGTGCTAACGGACAAGTTGGAACTGAACTACAACGAACACTTCTTATTTTGGGTGATCTAAAGTCATGCACAAGAGCGCAAGTTAATCTCGAAGATATACAAAGTATTCGTTCTTTAATACAAGATTACCAGCCTGATGTCATTGTTAATGCGGCAGCTTATACAGCGGTAGATCAAGCAGAGTCTGACAAGGATAAGGCGGAGCTTGTCAATGCAACTGCAGTTGGCGTTTTGGCACAAGAAGCTAAAGACTTAGATGCATGGTTGGTGCATTATTCAACAGACTATGTATTTGATGGTGAAAAACTAGATGCTTATGTTGAATCTGATACAACAAACCCGATCAATGTATACGGCAGTACAAAATGCAAGGGCGAAGAATTAATTACGAGTAGCGGGTGTAAACATCTAATATTTAGAACCAGTTGGGTATATGGAGCTCACGGCAATAATTTTGCTAAAACCATGATCAAACTTTTTCAAGAAAAGGATAAGTTAAGCATTGTTAATGATCAAATTGGCGTACCAACGAGTGCTGAACTAATTGCTAATGTTACTTCTGCTTGTTTGATACAGGCACTACAAAAAAATACAGATTTATCAGGAATTTATCATCTTGCACCTAATGGCAATACAAGTTGGTATGGATTTTCGCAGTATTTACTTGAAGAAGGCCAATCTATTGTTGATGGCTTATCTAGACATTCTATTGATTTAAACCCTATAGCAACATCGCAGTATCCAACACCAGCAAAGCGGCCTCAAAACTCACTACTAAACACAAATAAAATCAGACAGGAATTCGGTGTTGTTATGCCTAAGTGGCAAGTTCATGTTGATCGTTTTCTCAATCAAACTTATGGAGATTTATAATGAAACGTAAAGGTATTATTCTTGCAGGCGGATCTGGCACTAGACTGTATCCAGTAACACAAGTCATTTCAAAACAATTATTACCGGTGTTTGACAAGCCGATGATTTATTATCCATTAACGACCTTAATGCTTGCAGGAATAAGAGAAATACTCATTATCTCAACCCCTCATGACACGCCTTTGTTCGAACAGTTATTAGGCGACGGATCAAAATGGGGCCTAGATATTAGCTATGCAGTACAACCATCACCAGATGGATTGGCACAAGCCTTTATTATTGCCGCAGAGTTTCTATCTGGTGCTCCATCAGCCTTAGTTTTGGGTGACAACATATTCTATGGCCATTCGTTTTCCCACTTGCTTGACTCGGCTAATTCACAACAAGAGGGTGCAACAGTATTTACCTATCATGTGCATGATCCAGAGCGTTATGGTGTTGCTGAGTTTGATGCAAATGGCAATGTTATTAGCCTTGAAGAAAAGCCTGAAGATCCAAAATCTAACTACGCAGTAACGGGTCTATATTTTTACGACAACAAAGTGGTTGATTATGCCAAACAAATCAAACCGTCACATCGTGGCGAATTAGAAATTACTGATATTAATAAGCTTTATATGGAAGATAGCCAACTATCTGTTGAGGTTATGGATAGGGGGTATGCATGGCTTGATACTGGCACCCATGAATCACTATTGGAAGCTCATAGTTTTGTGCAAACCATTGAGCATCGCCAAGGCTTAAAAATCGCCTGTCCTGAAGAGATAGCCCACAACCAAGGCTGGATTAGCAATGCCGAGCTTAAAGAATTAGCACAAGCTCTGCTTAAAAATAATTACGGAAAATATCTAATGCAAGTATTAAAGGAGGCTGGTTAATCATGAAAGCAACACCACTAGCTATACCTGAGGTAATTTTATTCGAGCCAACCGTGTTTACTGACGAGCGAGGCTTTTTCTTTGAGAGCTTTAACCATAAGAAATTTGAAGAAGCTGTTGGATATAGCGTTAATTTTGTACAAGACAATCATTCCAAATCAACCAAAGGTGTATTAAGAGGTTTGCATTATCAATTGGCACCAATGGCTCAAGGCAAGCTTGTGCGTGTCACCCAAGGAGAGGTGTTTGATGTTGCAGTTGATATTAGAAAAGATTCACCAACATTCGGAAAGTGGGTGGGCGAAAAATTAACAGCTAAAAACAAAAAACAATTATGGGTTCCAGAAGGATTTGCACATGGTTTTTTGACATTATCTGAGACTGCTGAGTTTTTGTATAAGGTGACTAATTATTACTCGACAGAGCATGAGCAATGCATTGTTTGGGATGATAATCTTATTGCTGTTAATTGGCCACTTGATGCCATCCCATCACTTTCTGAAAAAGACCAGAAATGCCACCCTTTTTCTAAGGTGACATTCAAAGAAGATTAACTATGCTGACTTATATTAAAAAAATTATTAATTATTGTTTGTTAGTGCCAGTAAGAGTTTTTTATAGATTTTATTTTTATTATAAAGATGTGAAAATTTTTATATTAACTGTTTTTTTTGAAGAGGTGTTGTCTGACAAAATTATAGAAAATTCTATAGGTGATAAATTTTGTGTACTGCTCTTGTACCAAAAATATGACATACAAAGCAACATTTTAAATTTACTAAGAGTTTTAAAAGAAAAAAACATTAATGTATTAATTGTTAGCAATCTAAAGATTAATAAAGATAATGCAAGACTCCTTGAGCCATATTCCTACAGGATCATCGAACGTAAAAATTATGGGAGAGATTTTGGTGGATATCGCTGCGGAATTCTTAAAGTTCTCAATGATAATAAGCCTAAAAGACTAATTATTTTAAATGATAGTATTTTTTATCAAACAAGAGGATTGGATAATTTTGTAGCTGAAATGTCCGAAAACATAGATGAGGAATTTATTGCAGCAACAGAAAATTTTGAATTTGACCACCATGGTGGCAGTTTTGCTTTATCTTTCGGCAAAAATTTAATTAATGATAAAAGGTTTGTAAGCTATTGGAGAAATTATAGGAATTCAGAATTTAGACCAAAAGTTATTAAAAAAGGAGAGCTTGGGTTAAGTGCTTTAATAATTAATAAAATCGGGATAAAGCCATATATTATTTACAATATAAAAAGCCTACAAATTAGTATGAAAAGCGCTGCTTTTAATGAAATAAATACCAGCGTTAAATCCATGCCGTCTAGTTTTTATACGAATCCTAATAAAGAACTTTATGTCGAAAATTTATTAAATAACAAAATCTCAAAATCTATATTTATTGAGAATTTTTTTAATTCTCAGAATGAAGATAGTAATGATTCATTTATCAAGAATGAAATTATGAAGAATGAAGGTTTGGATAACAAAAGTATTTTAGACCTAATTAGCCTAGATACTAAAAATGCAATGATAGAGAAAATTACAGGGTTTGGTTTTAAAGGTAGTCAAATACATTTATTGGGATATGTTTTTTCTCAATACTTAAGATGTCCAATTGTAAAAAACGATCTAGTGGTTCGCCTAGTTTACAGACCTGAAGAGTTATTATGCTTCAAAAATATGATGACTGATTCTGAGTATGAAGAGTTTATGTTTATTCAAGTATCTAGGGGTAATCCGTTAATTCATTGGAAAAGAAAGAAGAAGTTATTGATGTTATTAGGGTATACATAAAATGAATATATTAGAGCAATATGTGAAAAATAAACCAAACCCTCAATTAATGATTGACTTGTTTAAAGGTGAGTGGAGTTCAATTGTTCCTAAGGTTGATTCAGGTGGCTTTGCAGATCTTTTTAATGACCATCGAATCAATCTTTTGGCGTCAGAGATAGATCAAGGTTTTTCAAATAAATCTATTTTAGAACTCGGTCCTTTAGAGGGGGGGCATTCATACATGATGTCTGATATGGGCGCAGAATCTGTCACATCAATTGAAAGTAATTCGAGAGCTTTTATAAAGTGTTTAATTGTTAAAGAAATTTTGCAAATGGGTAATGTGAATTTTTTATTAGGAGATTTTGATAAATTTTTACAGACCACAAATAAAAAATACGACTTTGTGCTGGCTTCAGGAGTTATTTATCATTGCTTAAACCCTATACAGGTTTTATCCAATATTTCAAAAGTTACCGATCAAATAGGTATATGGTCGCATTATTTTGACCATGAAATTTGCAATAGTATCTATAAAGAAAGGTTTGATTATAAAGGAAAATTAGTTTTAGTTAATAATTTTGAAGCTAGATACTTTCAGTTAGATTACAAAGAATCGCTTAATTGGAGCGGATTTTGTGGTGGGCCAAATCCTAGTACAAACTGGATAGAAAAATCAACCTGGATCAACTTCTTTAATTCTCTTGGTTTTGATTTTAAAATAATCGCAGAAAGTTTAGATCATCCAAATGGACCTGAGTTTACCGCAATTGCTACTCGTAAATCTGGTGCAAAATGATAGAATTAAAAAATATTGGTAGAATCTATCTTCCGGTAGCTATGGCGCTCAATGAAGTAAGGGTTAGATATGCTAGAACCAGTATAGGACCATGGTGGCAAACAATCAATATGCTGGTATTGTCTTTAGTGCTTTCTTTTGTTTTTACAAAAGTATTTAATACACCCAGTGAGCAATATATTCCATTCCTAATTACAGGGTTGATTTTCTGGAATTTTATGCAGGCTGTTTTAATCGAGTCAAGTGTTTGTTTAGTTCACTCTAGGAATTTAATATTGAACACTACAAATCCTATTTGGATGTATCCATTTAAGCTTGTTATTAAGGCATTAATTCAATTCTTGCACCATATAGTGTTAATTCCTATTGTCATATATTACTTTGATATTGATATTGACCTAATGGCCGCCCTTATGTTTCTAATTGGCATAATGGTATTTACCTCTATATTGGTGCTAGCTTCCAGCATACTAGCAATATTAGGGTCACGATTGCACGATTTAGAGCAAGTAGTTACAAATATAATTCAGGTGCTGTTTTATGCAACTCCGATAATTTGGATGCCATCATTGCTTGCTGGTAGGGTGTCTTTTCTTGAGTACAATCCTTTTTATCATTTGATTAACATGCTTAGAATCCCGGTCATAGGGGGAGATATGCAAATATGGCAAAATTCACTTGTATTCTCAATCGCACTCCTTAGTTTTTTGATTTTATTTAATTATTATGTGTATAGGCGCTACTCAAAGATGGTGTCTTATTGGGTTTAGATTATGGTCAGTATAAAACATGCATCAGTTGGCTTTAAAAGTAACCTTAATAAATCTTTTCTCAAAGGTGGATTTCTAGAAAAATCTACGTATGACCAATATGCCTTATCTGATATAAATCTTGATTTTAGTAATGGGGATAGAGTTGGTGTTATTGGAAAAAATGGAGCAGGAAAAACAACATTTTTAAGAATGATGGCCGGAATACACATTCCTACCAGTGGTAAAGTCTCATCTAGCGGAAGCATCTCGTGTTTGACACAATTGGGGCTGTATTCTGATGGGGAGATGTCAGGTAGAGATGTTATTAAACTGGAAGCCATCGGTAAAGGCTTAACCGGAAAAACTCTTAAAGAAGCTCTCGATAAATCAATTGAATGGACTGGTCTTGGAGGTGCTATTGACAGGCCTATTAAGACGTATTCTTCTGGGATGCAACTAAGAGTTTCGATAGTTTCTTCAACAATCATACCTACTGACATTTTATTAATGGACGAGTGGCTATCAGTAGGAGATATTGAATTTCAGCAAAAGACAGAATTGAGACTGCAATCTTTGCTTAATCACTCAAATATTTTCGTGATTGCCACCCACTCAATGGAGATTGTTCAAAGGCTTTGCAATAGGGTTATTATTTTGGAAAAAGGTAGGGTGATATTTGACGGTTCCGTTGCAGAAGGAATTGAAATTTATAACCAACCTAACTAGAATTTTGTTTCTATTTTTATCTACTTTAGATAAAGGTTTTCTTGGTAAATAACCTGCATTTGCTACATTAAATACATAATTAATACGTACCAGTGTTATTGGTATGTAGCTAGCCTGATGGTGCTACATTATTTAAAGGTGTTTGCTACACCTTGATGCGGTAGATGTAGCAAATGTAGATAAATTAACCTAAATATCTTTTATGAAGCGATTTTAAGATTGTGGTAGTTGTCTAGTCTAGTGATGGTGATAACGTTGCCGCTAGATTCTCGTTTTGTTTTTACATCAATACCAACAGTTTTAAAAGCAGGTGAATGGCGTCTAAGCTCGCTCATGACTTTTTTAGGGGTTTGTATCCAGTTCTTCTTATTGGTTATTTTGATGTCTATGTAATCGCTTTCGAGCAGATCAAGAAGTGTTTGTGCAGACCCTTCCCAATCAGTTCTGCCTGTCATAAATTTAACAACTCCTGTGGCAAATGGCGATCCATCAATAGTACTGCTAATAAGATTATCGATGTTGTTTTGATAGTTTGGCATAAACTTGTCTTTCCAGCCAAAAGATCCTTCAGCAGCTTTAACCCAAAGCGCAAAGTCAGCCATTCTTGGTATATTGTTAATAGTTGTATTATCAATATTGCGCATTGCATGCGAAAGTGCTTCAAGCAATACACCATATATAAGGGGTTGGTTTTTATTGAACAACCCCCACAGCTCTTTCTTGGATTTTCTTTTATCGTTGGATAATATAGGTAAATTAATGATGACACTTCTGCTTGCTAAATCGCCCCGTCTTGCAATGTCATCAATACCATTGGCAATAATCGGTCTTTTGATTTTAATAAGAATTTCGTCAGTATCTGCATAGTGTTGTCTTTTACTTTGGCTCGCTCCGGTTGAGCAGCAACATAAGAAATCACTATAACTCGGGGTTATTCCACTTAGATTATCAAGAGCCATAACGTAATTATTAAACGCCATCACTGCTAAGTGATCTTCCTTAGTTGGCAGGGTTCTAATAGGAGATGAGTGTGGATCGCTTAGTTGTCGTAACATGGTTGAGATTTCACTTTTGCCTGTGTTTTGCTCACCCATCAATATTAGTATTGGCATGGCGCCTTCTCCGGCCTGCATAGTCATTAGTAACCACCCAACCAATAGTGGAAAATCTTCAGATTTAACATTGATTAACTCTTTAAGCATTTTAATATCGCCACCTGATTGAGGCTTCACTAAGGGTTGCATGCCATTACTACGAATAAACGCAACTGGCGATTCTTTGAGTATTTTATAGCCACTTTTGGTTACTTTTATTACCTCCCAGTTGTCGTTGCAAATATCTATATAAATAGCATCTTGTGTTTGTGCTACCCTAAGGTGAACTTCTTCTCGATCGCCATTGAATACAGCCTTTGCCTCTATTGTTGATAGTGCATCTTTCAGTGAGTTTGAATTAACACCTTTATCGGTAAGAATATGAAACTGCTCGCCTAGCCACATTTTAAATCCTCTTGATTTGATTGCCCAAACCTCCTTGTGTGAGCCCACGTCAATCTTTGCATAGGCCTCTTGATCGTCGTTATGAAATAGAATGCAGAATTTATTGGTTATCTCAACCAAGAGTTGAGAGTAGGGTTTCTTTTTGTCATTATCATCGTGCAGACTAATGTCCAATACGCGTTCGTTATAATTGTTGTTAGAGTGCATCGCACACCTCCATAATTTGTTTATTAACAGCATTCAGTCCTTCTAAGCAGTGAAGGTCATTAAAGTCTGTAGGTTTGGTTGATAGGTCTTGAAATCTTGGAAAAACCACACTTGCGCCAATTAGCTTTGCAGCTTCTTGTGCCTTAGTTCTACCTATATTGATTGTATTGAATTGATCATCATCGCCAGCAATAACAAATTTAGCTTTGTTGTGTTTAAGGTAAATATTGGTTGCTACATCCTGTAAGTTTCCTGTATTAAAGCAAGCGATCACAGGCAAATGTGTGGCTAGAAAGATACTAACGCCAGTTGCATAACCTTCGCAGAGGATGATGATAGATGGCCGGCTATTTTCAAAACCTATACGATGATAGCAATTTTTAATTCTGGCACCTTTGGCAAATAACTTAAACCCTTTGGCATTTATACTTTGAATATTGCATAGGTTTATGTTGTTGTCATAGATTGGTATTAGCAGATTGTTTTTATCATCTAAACGAGCATCTAGTGCATCTATTTGCTTGTTTTTACAATACGTATGCGAACTAACATTTTTAATACTTGCTTTGCTCCAGCGTTCAATGCATTCTTGTTTAGCAATGCTATTTCTACGTTTAATATCTAATGTTGTTTGACGGGCAATTCTAGCCATTTGTTTGGCGTATTGTTTCTTTTGCTCTTTAGTGAAACTCTGTTTTTCTAAATTACAGAAGTTTTCTTTGATGTCGTTTTTCCAGCAACCAAAAGCGCCAGATTCAAAACCGTCATCTTGAAAGGCTACGTACCAGCCTGTTTTAGATTTACCATCTTGCGGGCAAAATCTGTGAATTCTTCCATCATGGATAATTGGATGGATGCCGAGACCGTAATCGGCCATTGTTTCTTGTAATGTGTTCATTCTTACATTCTCCTAAAAGCTCCAGGCGAATAGGTACAACTCTATACACCATAGAGGCTTAGTTAATTAATATAAATCTATAGATTCGTACCCATTAATAAAAGATCAATGGGTAGAATTGATTTACACTTTTAAAAAATCCCTTGAAAAATGTAAAATATTTGGTATCCTTGTTGGACGGTAATATTTACATTGTCTGTATATTTTTATCGGTGCCTCTTTTGCTCGCCAAAGTGTAAGAGGCATTTTTGTATCTATCAGCATAGTTTTTTCTCCTTGCTTTCTTGTATTTTGTTGTCCAAATATTCCAAAACTTCTTGTTCGACCCATCCTGATGAGCGTTCTGCAAGTTTTATTTGCGATGGAAATTCGCCTTTTTTGATCAATCGATAAATAGTTGCTCGACTAAAAGTGGTCAGTTCACTAACTTCATTAATTTTGATAAATCTCATCTATATTGTTTCTCCTGTGTATGCATATTATCCAAGGAAGAATTTCCTTGAATTAGGAGCCATCATATCGGATTTTTATTCATAAAAAATTAAAAATAGCTATTTTATCTAAAAATAAATAAAACGATTAAATGCTGTTGTAGTAGTAATTGTAGCTAACTTTGGACTTGTTATATGGTCAATAAGTAGCTCTAAAAAACCGTGTATTAATGTAGGTAAAAATGAGACTAAACTTAGACTGTTAAATCGTCTAAAAAATCAGACCATTTGCACATCATTTCTCGGCGTTCATCTAAGTACTGAGCATGATTATAGGTCGCTTTAATTTTGTTTCTTTCACCGTGGGATAATTGCCTCTCAATGATGTCACTTTTAAACCCTTGTTCGTGCAATTGAGTGCTGGCCATATGACGTAATCCATGGGTCGTTAAAGTATCCTTATTGATACCCATTCTACGCAGCCCACTTCTTAGACTTTCTGGTGAAATGCTTTTTCCACTATCTTTGATGCTTGGAAATACATATTTACTATTACCACTAACAGCATGCATTTCTTTAAGTAGACTTATAACTTGAGGTGCTAGTGGCACAATATGGGCTTGAGCTATCTTCATGCGCTCTTTAGGAATTTTGATTTGTTTGTTATTAAAGTCAATTTCACACCACTCAAGTTTAGCTAGCTCAGAAGGGCGCAAAAATACGTGCGGTGCTATTTTTAGTGCAATACCAACTTGGAGGCTGCCTTCGAAGTTATCTAAGGTTTTTAGTAGCTTGGCAATATCTTTGGTGTCAGTTATATGCGCAAAGTTCTTAACGGTTTTCTTTTTAAAGATATCATTTGGCAAATCCCGAGTAGGGTCGACAGTTAAAAGCCCAAGGCCCACTGCAAATCTGAATACTCTTCCAGTGTAACCCTTAACTTTTTCAAGTGTTTCTATGATGCCAAGGTTTTCAATTTTCTTAAAAACCCAAAGAATATCTTGTGCTGTAATATCATCAATTGACTTATTGCCAATGTGCTTGAGCAGGTGTCGTCGACATTGATTCATAACTTTCTTTGTATGATTGTCACTCCAGGTATGCTCATTTTGCTCAAACCACTTGTAGAATAGATCATTAAAACTCATCTGTCGATCGCGCTTAATCTTGTCTTGAAAGGCTTTCTTAGTGCGATACTCACTTGGGTTTAATCCTTGGTCAAGTAAATCTCTTTGTTCATCACGCAGATATCTCGCGGCTTTAAGACTGACCTGTGGGTATTTGCCTAAAGACATCATTGATGCTTTATTGTTAAATCGATAACGATAACGCCAGTGTTTTATTCCAGCCGGTGTAATTTCAATTGCCAAACCGTTGCTATCCGCCATTCGATAAAGTTTATTTTTAGATTTTGCGGTTTTTATTTTTGTATCTGTGAGCATGTGAATAGACATCCCATTTGGGGTTAAAATTTCTACTCACAATTCTACTCACTTTTAGGTGAGATTTGATGATATTTAGTGATTTTATACGAGACGTAGTTTTGCCTACAATCCCTTTGTTTAGTTGCTCTGTGAGACTTTATGAGATGTAGATAAAACTGAAGATGGTGCCCGGGGCCGGAATCGAACCGGCACGCCCGTGAAGGCGCAGGATTTTAAGTCCTGTGTGTCTACCAATTTCACCACCCGGGCAGAAATTGTGTAATTATTATTAGACACATTAAAAA
>Ga0181555_1003757_pt1 | contig 11919 bp, 9 predicted proteins | sample 011ome_15_FD_145601 | JGI IMG/M metagenome (GOLD analysis project Ga0181555, IMG submission 145601) | Coastal salt marsh microbial communities from the Groves Creek Marsh, Skidaway Island, Georgia - 011504AT metaG (spades assembly) | ecosystem: Environmental > Aquatic > Marine > Intertidal zone >...
TCAAGGCGATAGGCACCCGAAAGCACTCTCTCCCACCACTGGCGATTATCCAAATACCACTGAACCGTCTTGCGCAAACCAGTTTCAAATGTTTCCTCTGGCACCCAACCCAATTCACGCTCAATTTTTGAAGCGTCAATAGCATAACGCACATCATGACCGGGGCGATCTTTAACAAAGGTTATTAAATCACGATAATTACTGACACCTGCTAGCTTTTCTGGCGCAAGCTCCTCAAGTAAATCACAGATAGTTTCAACTACTTCAAGGTTAGTCTTTTCGTTGTGGCCACCTATATTATAGGTCTCACCAATTTCACCCTCAGTCACAACCTTAATCAAAGCCTTGGCATGATCTTCCACATACAGCCAATCGCGTATCTGTGAGCCATCACCATAAATAGGTAATGGCTTGCCATGAATTGCATTCAAAATAACGTGGGGAATAAGTTTCTCAGGGAAATGATATGGACCATAATTATTTGAGCAATTGGTAATGATTACAGGCAAGCCGTACGTGCGCCCCCAGGCCCTAACTAAATGATCAGATGCGGCTTTACTGGCAGAATATGGTGATGATGGCGAATAGGGTGTTTCTTCTGTGAATAAATCTTCTGTATTCTCTAAATCACCATAAACTTCATCAGTGGAAATATGATGAAAACGAAATTGTTCTCTTTTTTCTTCTTCAAGACTTTCATAATAATGGCGCGCCGCCTCAAGAAGATTGAAAGTACCCACAATATTGGTATCAATAAAATCAGCTGGCCCATCAATTGAGCGGTCAACATGACTTTCTGCAGCTAAATGCATTACACAATCAGGACGATGCTGTTTGAATACCCTATCTAGAGCCTTTGCTTCACAAATATTCACTTGCTCATGGTAATAGCATTGTGAGTTAACGACATCAGACAATGAATCAAGGTTACCTGCATAGGTTAATATGTCCAGGTTAACTACGTCATATTGAGTTTGATTAATGATCGAGCGAACTACCGCGCTACCAATAAAACCTGCTCCACCAGTTAATAATATTTTCAATTTTCTTACTTATCTCGAAAAAGTTCAAGATACTGTTTTCGAATTATTTCCCACGTGTATCTTCGCTTTGCAATTTCAGTCATTTTGATACCATCTACTAGACCATTCGGTTCGCCAAGAATTTTAGCCAAGTCCTCTGAACTAGAAAAATAATTGCCTTTGTCTTCCATAGTGGCTCTATTAAAAGAGCAGTCAAATGCAACTATAGGCTTAGAAAAATGCATCATTTCAACTAACGAAGGATTCGTACCTCCTGCTGAGTGCCCATGAATATAAACAGAACATTCAGACCTTAAAGCATGTAAAGTATCCAAACAATAAATTGGTTTTGACAACGTTATATTAATTTTGTCTTTATATTTATTGTAAAGTGCCTTTCCATAACTAGATTTTTCCCAGTTACCGATGAATACAATTCGTGATTTTTCCTCTGAGAAAGCCTCTAAAATTAAATGGACATTGTTTTCAGGCTCGATTCTACAAATAGATAATGCAAAAGGAGCAGAGGCATCAAAAATATCATCGAGTTTTACATTAGCCAATGATCTGAATGCGTGATCACCACCATAAGCTATGGTCTTGCAGCTAGATTGATATTCTTCAGAAATATACTTTGTAATTGCGTCATTGTCTGAAACTACGTGAGAAGAAAATCTTACCGCTAGGGATTCCGAAAATTTCAAAAAGGTCTTTGCTAACCCCTTCCACTTTTCCCTTCGCCATTCAATACCATCTATATTAGTAATTATTTTTAATTTTGGAAAGCAGCTAAGAATAGGTAAAAAAATAGCCCCAGAAACTCCTAAGACAAGGAAGTTTTTATGGCCTGATATAAGAGCATGCAACATAGAAAATATATCATAAATTATGCTGGAAGCTCCGTTAGCATCAAATGGAATGTACACTAGATCAACAGTTTTATATTTTTTAGGATACTCTTGGTAATGTTTTCTGGAGCAATAAACGGTAAATTTAGCTTCTTTAGTATCAACTAACCTTTCTGCTAGAGTCTCAAAACCACCATACGAGGCGGGTATTCCTACCGTACCAATTATGCAAATATTCATTTATTCTTAGTAGTACCAGAGCCAAAAAGTCGGGTTTTAACAGAAACAATTTTTGGCATATGTTTACCCAAGAATCGCTTTAAGATATTACTATTCTCCGGCTTCCAAACAGTTGTTCTCAATTTACCAACCTCTCCTGTCTCAGTATAACCATAAGCTGCAATTGAGGTTCTGTATGTTCCAGATGGGAAATTAATTGGATCATAACCATGCAGGGTATAGTCGCGAGTAAACATTATTACAGCGCGATTAAATATTGGTTCGATTAAATAAGGTTTCCCGTTTTCCTTGCGCCCATCAACTAATTTCAATTGCCCTGCGTAGTATGATTTCCAGTCTTTGTTAAGATAAAGAAGGATATTTACATTTCTAAACCATGATCTATTCTGGGGATGATAATTAAAGTCTGCATGCATATCCAAAAAACTTCCTTGTCCACCTTGGTGAATTCCACCACCATGAAAGTCTGGGTCAATAAATATTTGTTGATTAGTTATTGCAGAAATCCAAGTTGAAAATCTCTTTGAAAGTAATTCACTTTTGAGCTTGGCAAGTTGAGGGCATATAAGATCGAAATCAGATTTTTCGAACTTATTTTTTGCGAAAATGTAATCATTACTTTTATTATGGCCAGCGTTTTGAGCATCAGGAATCAACTCAATTGCCTTATAAAGATCATGCTCATTACAAAAATTATCAATGACAATATGTTCAAAAGGGCTAGCATTTAAAAATTCATCTTTTAATTTTTCTAAATTATTTTCGATCAAATTAAAGTTAATCATTTATATTCTCCTAATGCCTTTTCATAGCCCTTTAGAGTCATTTCAGCAGTTTTATTCCAATTGAATTCATTGATAATTCTTTTTCGCAAATTTTCATTGTATGGTGATTCCATTACTTGATAAATTCCCTTCCTGATACTTTCAACAGAACCAGGATCAGCATAAACTGCATAGTCTTCAAAATAGTACGGTGTATCCCCTTTGCTAGTCACGAGAAGATTGCATCCCATTACACCAGCCTCTAATGATGATAAGCCTGGTGTTTCCATCCAAGATATTAGCGCATGAGCACGAGCTACTTTATAGAGTTTTGCCAGCTCGTCGTGGGCTATATTTGAAATGAAATGGACATTATTAGCAGCTTCCTTGAGACATTTTTTGTAATAGCCCATACTATTTGGGCTGGGCTGGCCAACAATTACTAGTTTATATGGCGTACCCTTCACAGCTCTAATCAATTGCAACTGCCCCTTTCGACTTTCGATTCTTGCTGCACAAACAATACTATTTTCAAATTTTTTAAACTTTTCGTCAGATTCAACACAATGACTATCAAAAACATCCAAATCAACAGCATTAGGAACTACAACACCCTTTTTTAAAGGTGAAGACATATCTAATCGAACTCTTTCCAATTCCGTAGGGCTGTTTGGTAATAGGATATCAACATTAGAGACAATTTCTTTTTGAGCTGTAAGGTGCCCTTTTAAAAAATATATCATCATATTTTTAGAAAAGTTTCTGTTTACAATCACCCTTGCAGCGACTTTCATGTACTCTAGATGATTTTCTTTTAAGCACCTTGCAAGAAGTGAATACAAACCATCTCTCCCCTTAATATCACCTTCATGATAAGAACCCCATATTGTAGAAAGCACTGAAGGTATACCAAGCTTCTTAGCCTTTCTAACAGGAACTAATAAATCCTGCGGATTACGTAAATTAAAGAAATGTATGACATCAAAATTTGGAAAATATTCTAACGAATCAGCGATAGTAACATTTATACCTAGCTTCTCTAGATGCTTCTTAGTTTGCAGTAGTTGAATAGTATCGCCCCCAGGACCAGAAAACACTGTCCACCTTGTTATAAATAATACATTCATTTGTGTATGTGTACCCTCTTGAATAGGTGAGGAGAAATCATTAGGAAAAAAATATTTAGCAATACATAAAATTTATTAAATGTATATGTGTAAGAAAAAAATATAACGTTTAAGAATAAGTAACTATATAGCGGTACAAATAACACCTTTCCTCTAGAGAAAATTAACTTATATATAAATGCCAGAAACCAAAACCAAAAAAAGATACCAAGAAAGAAAAAAGGGCCAAAATCAATATAAAGTGTGCCGATACCAGTTGATGTTAATGTCCCAAAAAAATCAATACCGATAGCATTAGTCTGAAATTCTTTCATCTCCACAAGGTCTATTGGAAATATTGACAATAAGGGTGATAAAATCGAAAAGTAACCAAGGGTATGCTCAAAGGATGCATTAAGGTACATACTTAAAAACTCTAGATTCATTACAAGCGTTTGATATAAGTAATAAAATGGTGCCATAGCTAAAGAAGAGCCAAACGCCCAATTAGCATCCAAAGATGTAAACACACCATCACCATAAAACATATAATCTCTATAAAGTTTAGCAGCCCCAAGAAAATATAAAATAAAGCAGGAAGCTAAAACAATTTTCTTAAGTGAATAGGTGAAGAAGATTGATCTGGAAAACAAAATAAGGAAAATAAAATTTATGATTACACCCCTATTGCCAATCATTACCCCCAGAAAAGTCGAGACCAATGCAAACATACACACTAGCACCTTGTATTTTTTGCTTTTATTTGCTAATTGCGTTTCAAAAATAATAAGAAAAAGAAAAATATAACTCATCATGGCAATTAGGTGAACGTACCCGTTTACAGGAAACAAAAATCTTTTTATTTCAAAATCAAACAGCTGTATAGGAAAGGCATTAAAACTGGCATAAAAAACATAATGCTCATAAATAAAAAACAGTGTCGAAAATATATACAAGGCCCATATTAAAAAAAAACCCTTCTTACTAAACATCACCTCATAGTTAATATTTATTATTTTTTGCGTACTACACCTGTTCATAAAGATCCCAAAAAATGAACTGAAAGCAAAAATCAACACAGTAGTTAGTAGATAGATATTAACGCCTGAAACTGTTACTGATAACCGCAAAAGATAAAGGAAAAAAATTATCAAAAACAAATAAAGCGGATATATTGGCTTGGCAAATCTATGATTAAGTATCACTGCTTTTCCCGAAAGGATAAAATTTTGAATAGCCTTCTTTAACACCCTTAAAAAAGGATTGAAAATATCTATAATCTCTAAATTTTAAGGCTTTGTAAGCTACAAGTATAAGATTATAAATCAAATATCTTAAGAAATTATTTAGCGAAATCAAATCATACCTTGAGTAAATATAAAAAGAATTCCTTATAGAGAAAAAGATTGCATTAAGATTTCTTGAGGAATCATTAGCCTTCCTTTTGATTGATGTTTTAGTTGTTGAAATAATCCTACGATCGATTCCTCTAATCCTGAAGCATAGATCAACCTCTTCCCAATACATGAATAGCTTATCATTAAATAATCCTAACTGATTAATAACTCCCCGGTCTAAAAGCAAACATGAACCTGCAGCATAGTCAGTTTCAACAACTTCCTCATTTGTCGCCATATGACGCGTCATCAAACCATTAAGTTTAATAAAATCATATAAGTGTTGATTGCATGTGCTAAAAGTCCGAACCATAGCTGCACCCGCATTATGAGTTCTTTTAGCTAGCGACATTTCGTATATCGTATCGTCCGAGAGAAGAACATCAGGATTAATTACCAAAACATCTCCACTCAAAGAATGAGTTTCTAGATAACGATATCCAATATTATTGCCAACTGCATAACCTAGATTTTGATTATTTTCAATCAAAAATATATCAAACTTTGATTGAAAATAATTGTAGATTTTTCTCAACCTCTTAACATCTTCTGAATTGTTATCAATAACAATTACTCTAAAACTTATACTTTTAGACTTTGATATTGAATCCAGAAGATTATTTAAATCGTCATGGCTATTCCAATTAACAATTAATATATTTATCACATTTACCGTCCTTTGGAATTTTTTGCTGCAACTCTTTCAATACTTTTCTAACCGAGTAGGAATCATTCCAAACATTTTTAGCGGGTCTGTAGTTTTGACCCAAAGAATTTGCTACTAGCCTATTAAGTAGCAAAAATTGCATAGCCTTCAAACCTTTCCCAGAAGCCATTGCAAAATCAATTACCTTAATTTTATTGCTATCACTTTTGTGAATGAAAATATTTTTTAGGCTCAGATCTCGATGAACAATTTTAACTTTGTCAAATTCCGCAATAAGTTGTTCTAGTGCAGCAGCTATATCCTGGTACTGATTAAGTGACAGGTAATTCAGGTTTTCTAACGGACAGTAGTCTTCAAGGAATTCTGTAATAATAAAATTTATAAATTTAAACCTGGAGATTTTGTAATCAATGATTTTTACAACATAATTACTGTTAATCCTTGCTAATCTCGTTCCAGCAATAATCTCATTTTCTATGAGAAAGCTTCGCCCACATTTAATAAAAACCCTTTGATTATTTTTAACGGCAACAAGATAACGGCATGACAAATGCCAATTTTTAAATTCAAAAAGTTTTACATCAGTAAAACCCAACGCTTTTATATGCAAAAAATAAACTGGGTATAGGGAAAACAACCATACAAGGCCAGTCAATTTTTGATAAGCAAGGATATGTGTACTTAAAAGCAATGAGAAAACTTTTTTAAAAATCAAATTTTATTAAGCTCCTTATAAACACTTTAATCTCCAGCAAAATGTAAAACCACCTTCTCTTAATACTTTTTCTTTTGTTGATATAAAAAACAGTTAAGTCTCTAGGTTCAATATATTTATAATCATTACGGCTCATGAAGGAATCTAATTTCACCTTAAGGTCATCTAAGTTTTCATTTTTAAACCATACCTTTATCTTGGTCATGTAATCATGTGATATATATTTTTTTTGCATTAGCGCGTGATAAAGCACCGAGTATTTATGGTTTTCATCAGAGGGTATATAAAAATTTTTACACATGATACGCGTTTTTAAAATTTCAGATTGCCAAACGGAATCATAGTATCCATCTCCTATATACCTTACGTCGCAAAGAACTTTTTGATTACCACATATTAACTGGTGATGAACTCGATAACTTTTATTAAATATTTTTTTTCCATTTACAAGATAACAAAAATTTTCATAATTTCTTACTAAAAAATCAATATCATCATGTTCGTCAAGGGTAACCAGATTAGGGAGCCCTTCAAAATTTCTAAGCACAACGTAATCTTCACATGAATTAATAACATAAAATAAATCATTTATTGATTTCCAGCCACATGCTCCAGGCAAGTCTCTTGATAGGCGAATAATTCTCCGATCCCATGTAGGCTTATTTTCTATATCATAGTCATGTGAATTTATCCCTAATAAGAGAGTTAGGTCATGGTTAGTCTCAGATGGGTTGTTAGTAGCGTGAATTTTATGCCCACCACCCGTCATTTTTCGAAATTCATGTTTTAAATCAAAAATATTGGTGTTTACCTTTTCTATTCCTCGAGAAATCGTATCTCGATTTTGATGTGTGGGATTCATATCTTCACAAATTACTAATAAGAAGGATCCTTTTCCACAATGTTTTTCTTTAAACGAATTTTTTGGCAATTTTTGACCATAAAAACGAGTCAAGTTGCTGGAAAAAAAACTTGCACTCCATTGCAAATCATAAACTTCAACTATTCTTAACTTATTTTCAATTTTATTTAGGATCTCTTTTTCCTTATATCTCGCAAATTCCCAAATAATAAAAAGGTGTGCTTCAGTATTATTGCTCATATTTTTCCATAATTTTGTCTGAAAAAAACTTTTTATATACTGAGTTAAAGCTGTAAATATTTTTACAAATTAAACTCGCCGCAGTTGCTATTGCTGCACCTATGGCCCCATAAGATGGTATTAACATAATGTTTAAAATTATATTTAGCAGCAAAGCTATTAATAATGAAATTTTATGTTTTTCCATTGAATCAGACATCATCAGCATGAAAGCTACTGGTCCAGTAGCTAAAACAACAGCCTGCCCTAATGATAAAATGTTAAGTAAGGAAAAAATCTCAACATATTTCGGACCATACAAGATTTCAAGCATAAGTTCACCGAATATGAAGAATGTCATTAAAGTAGCCAATGCAACGCCAGCCATAAATATGCACAATCGCGAGAAATGTTCTTTCAATTCTACTATTCTATTTTTTTTCCATAAATTCGAATAATGAGGGCCAATTAAACCATTTGTCATTATTAAAATTACTGACGAGATACTTACAAGGCGAAGAGCAAGTCCATAATCAGCGACATTTGATTGATCACTCAAAACTCCAAGCATAAATATATCTAGCGAACTCATCAAAACATTGAGAATAGCGATTAGAAGGAAATGCTTTCCCTCTAAAAAAATTCTATCATCACTACGAATGCCTTCCTTCTTTAAATTTAAATAAATTTTTACCGCTAAAAATATTGAAATAATTGCAATAAAAAACATTGATAATATGTAAGTAAAAAATATATCGAAATCAAACAAAGCCAGAATTATTATAAGTAATCCTGGCAAACAGATAGTTTGAAGCAGGGTGGCAAGCTGTTGGTTATCTTGACTTTTTAGCAACTCTGCTACCAAATTGAAGGTAGCATATGGGATAACGCTTAATCCAATAAAAATAATACTCTTAAAATAATCATTATTCAAAAGGTTAAGAGAAAAAAATGTCGCCATCAAAAACAGGAGTGCAAACGGAATAATTGACCTGCCAATATATATTTTAATTGCACTTAAAAAATTTGATTTTGTGAAATAAGCACCATATTTTAAGATCGATACATCTAGTCCCAGCCTGAAAATTACTGATAATATAATTATAATCTGCGTCAAAAAAAAATAAACGCCTAGGGTATCTTTATCGAGCAGCCTAGCAAGATAGATATTCAATAAAAAACTCAAGAACAGCCCTACAAACCTTAAAAAAAATAACCCTAAAATGTTATAGATTTCTTTTTTTCTAAATTCAAATAAAATATTTTTAATCATGACGTCAATCTTTGACAAATCCGCAATGAGGCCTTCCCGTCACCATAAGGATTGTGAGCCCTACTCATTTTTTGATACTCAGTAGAATTAGTCAAAAGCAGATCTACCTGACCAACTATTAGATCAACATCTGTTCCAACTAGCCTAACCGTGCCCGCATCAACCGCCTCGGGACGCTCAGTTGTCTCTCGCATAACAAGAACCGGCTTACCCAATGATGGAGCCTCCTCCTGTATACCACCAGAGTCAGTCAGAATAATCGAAGCCCTACCCATTAGGTAACAAAATGGAAGATACTGTTGAGGCTCGATCAAAAATACATTATTTATGCCCTTCAAAAGCCTAATTACTGGTTCTTGCACATTTGGATTAAGATGAACTGGATACAATACTTGTACATCTGGATTATTCATTGCGATCTGACGTAAAGCTTTACAAATCCTCTCAAACCCGCCACCGAAGCTTTCGCGACGATGGCCTGTAACCAAGATTAATTTTTTATCTATATCTAAGTAATCGAATCTAGATGAAAGCTCATTAGAAAGCGAACTATCTTGTTTTAACTTTTTTCTTACCCAAAATAAAGCATCAATCACTGTGTTACCCGTCACAGTAATTGCATTTTCTGACACACCCTCTCTCAGAAGATTGTCTCTAGAGCCTGCTGTTGGCGCAAAATGATAGTTAGTAATTGCGCTGGTGAGCTTTCTATTGGCCTCTTCTGGCCAGGGTGAGAATATGTTTCCTGTTCTAAGTCCCGCCTCAACATGGCCTACCTTGATTTTCTGGTAAAAGGCCGCTAAGGAGGCTGCAAAGGTAGTTGCAGTATCCCCATGGACCAACACCACATCTGGTTTAAAATCTTCAAAAACTGGCTTTATACCTAAAAGAATAGCCGTTGTTACATCGTTCAGCGTTTGACCAGCCTTCATAATGTTAAGGTCATAGTCAGGCTCTATTTCAAATAATTCGAGAACCTGGTCAAGCATCTCGCGATGCTGAGCAGTGACACAAATCTTCGCATCAAAACGATCATCAGCCTGAAGCGCATGAACCAGAGGCGCCATCTTTATAGCCTCTGGACGCGTACCAAAAACGGTTATTATTTTTTTCATACTAAAGCTTTTCACCTTGTATTTTTTTGACATTAATCATGTATTTAAACCAATATATTGTTGAGAACTTATGTCTGAAATCGATTCAATTAATCTCCCTGTCAAAAGCAAGTGCTATAATTTTCCAGTCGACTCCTTCCCATAGACCCGATTTGAAAGATAAGTTGATCGTACAAAACATCCGCTTATTTAACTCTACCGATCCCACTTGGAACTTGGCGTGTCCCAATAGAGTCTTATTTCCCCACCCCTTGAGAGTACTAGCTAACTCTCTAAACTTCTCTGGAAATGGATTATCAATAATACAGTGACAGTTAGTTCGGACGTACTTCATACTTTCCACAATAGGAGAGACCGCTGTCCTACCGCCATATTCATGGCCAAACTAACAGCGGATAAAGTTTAAGACTCCATATAGACTATCAAATCCTTCACAAAAAACCTATTTGGCACTTCAAAGGGGTCCATATATCCCTCCCATTAAGTTACTATTTCTAGTATCTTTAATCATTACTGCCCATGTTTTTCTTTGACTTATCTAGACCAAAATTTTCGCTTAGGTCTGCAAACTTAGCTTCCCATAGGTGCATTTGAGCCAGCACTTGGTTGGTGAAAGAGCCATCCATGATGCGTGATAGGTGGCCTGTTGCGTTACCCAGGTTCACTAAGCGGCCTTCGGACAATAGCTGCAGGATGATAGAACCCTGCTCACACCCTCTCTTATAGGGACTGCATATCGATACTTAGTTTCTTATAGACCGAGAAATTGAATATTTAGTTTAGCCAATTGGACTGTCACCCTAATAAATTAAGATATATACGATACTAATGCATGCTTTGATGAACATAAACATTTACAAGATCAGTGAGAGAGTTCATTGTTCATTACTAATGCATAGCAAGGGCTTCTCAGCGCAGACAGTGAAAAATAAGTTCTCAGACATCATTGGAGCAATATTAGAGGTAAAAAGAATGATAGGGGTTGCATCTTAATGGTTAGATAAAGGTAACTCAGCTTCTATTTGTTCATACTCGCGTGCGCTCAGTCAACTCTGCAGCTGACGGTTTTGAACGTTTTCACTACGTTCAATGTATCCAATATAGCGTTGAGCCTGAGATTTGGCTTTATCCATCGCTTTTGTAACATTTTGTGAACTTCACTCTTTTGACGATCTATCTAGAGTTCGCGCTCACTCAGCAACCTTTGGTCTCTATTAATTTCCATAATTATAAAATTATTAAACCTTAATATGGCTAGGTAAAATTTTAATGTGTTTTTAAATAGAATGAGCCCGGCTCACGGCTTTGGGTCAGATATGGGCAGACACTCTCTAATTCATTATAGTATTTGTGCTTTAGCATATTTAGTGAAGCTACAACCTTTAAAGCCGAATTACCAGTAAGCAAGGCTTCAAGAAGATACTGCTCGTTCCAAAACAACACGTCGCTTTTCACCCACTTATCCAAATAATCATGCGGGGTGAAAATGTCATGAATATGAATAAATACTCCCTTTTTTAAACTTGGGATAATTGACAGATACTCATGCAATACATCACCTTGTGGACGTATCATATGCGATGAGTCAATGAACAAAAAATCGCCAGCTTCAAGGTCTTGGAAAATCTTAAGATCTAGATTTTCAACTTTATCGCGTATTAAATTAATTTTTGGAAATTTTTCTAACCACG
>Ga0181555_1003760_pt1 | contig 11908 bp, 4 predicted proteins | sample 011ome_15_FD_145601 | JGI IMG/M metagenome (GOLD analysis project Ga0181555, IMG submission 145601) | Coastal salt marsh microbial communities from the Groves Creek Marsh, Skidaway Island, Georgia - 011504AT metaG (spades assembly) | ecosystem: Environmental > Aquatic > Marine > Intertidal zone >...
CCAAGTCCTCCGAAAAACTGATCTGAATCATCTGTCCCTATAATCATATCTGCGTCGTCTGAGCCGACAAATCTACGACCATCGCCAGTAAAAGGCAATCCGTCGACATCGGTCAAATAAACAGTCACTGAATCTAACGAAGTATCTTGCACGCTCACAGACGCTGACTTCGCGTCGACATCATCTAGCGTGAGCGTCAGTGTCTCAGTTCCTTCAGTGAGCTTGTCTTCGCGAAGGTTGACGTTAATTAGCGCAGTGCCTCTTGCGTCAATTACAGCACTTCCAGTTAAAACACTGTCAGCGATGTCGTCAGCAGCGATGCCAGAGAGGGTGTAAAAAACTGTACTACCTGCAACAACGCCGGATGTTGATATCGTAAACTGGGCGAGCTCTCCCTCGTTGTATTCGGAACGGACCGCGCTAATTGTGTAAGACGCTTGTCGCTCCTCTACCTCGAATGAAGCGAGGTCGATGTCGCGATTATCCGAAAACCAAATGTATTCGATGCTCTCGAGTTTATCGATCGCCCCATTACCTTTTTCGACGTAATACATGCCCGCGATGGTGTAAATTGAACACTCATCAAAGCGCCAATCCGATAAATAAGACACAGTGTCAGCGCCGAGGCCGCCTACAAGCACGCAGTTACCGTCGCTGGGGATGAAGACGTTGTCAAGTTCGTTGCCTTCGAACCTTAGGTCCTCTGCTGAGTCATTGTACGCAGATAGAATTTCAACATTCGGCACACTGCTTAGCGAGTAGGATATATCCGAATAGACCCTATCGATTCCCTCGTTCAGTTTTTCGACGATCGTATCATTACCCGACCACGCGTAAATAAAATAAGAGTCGTTCCCCAATCCTCCATTGAGCTCGTCGTCGCCCTCGCCGCCTGTGTAGTCGAAACTGTCATCGCCAGCACCGCCAAAGATAATGTCGTCACCTGCGTTGCCTTGAATCGAATTATCCGCCGCATTCCCGGTCAAAGTGTCGTTGTGTTCAGAGCCCAGTAAATTTTCTATTACCGACCCAAAGTTAATCGTTGCCTGACCACTGTCGGTGATGAGTTCGCTTTTAGAAGCACCGCTGTAGCCCCAATAGCCAGGCTCTAAGAAAAGGGTCACCGCATCGGTCGAAAAAGATGCATCTAGGGTGTCGATGCCGCCGCCGTCCCATATAAAATTCGCGGCGTTTATGTCGTAGGTATAAGTGTCGTCACCGACCCGTTCGGTCGTACTTGGTCCGTAGAGATACTGAAGTGCAGCAACATCCAAGGGGCTGAACTCGAGTTTATACTCTGCGTTGGAAGTTTGATACGACATCATGGTCCAGCGCGCATGATCTTCTGTGCCCTGAAGATAAGGGGGTTCAGGCGTATCCCCGTTCGCATCGCTTTCATCAAAAGGATGCTTTAGACCCAATGCATGCCCTATCTCATGCGTAATGGTAATTGCGCCTGGGCTATTTTGAGCAAAGGTATCATTGTAAGGCTTGTTATTTATGAAAACGTCACTGCCGAGTGAGCTAGGTCCGGGGGTGTAGGCATAACCCCCGGAATTTTCTTGATCGTTGAGTGCTATCGTAATCGTGTTGGGCGCATCGACGGTCCGCGCCGGCACTACCTGAACGTCGATAATTTTTGAGAGCGAGTTTAAAAGCAAAACCGCATTCGAGCGCTGAGTCTGATTGAGTGCGGTAAACCCGGCGGCGTCTTTTTCGGAGTTATTGTAATCAGGGATGACTGACGGAAAGGCGTAGTAAAAAGTTTTATCCGGCCCGAGTAGTTGGGCAAGGTAAGAGCCGGCGGAGTATTCATAGGTTAGCGCACTAATCCAGTAGGGAATCTCTAGTGCACCATCGATATACTCGACTGTCTCGATATCCGATGGAATTTTCGCAAATGAGACGGAGACTATTGCCCTGTCGTTTCCACCTGAGTCAGAAATTCTGTCGCCTATATCATCTAAGTAGTATGTGTCATCCCCGCCGCCGCCTTGAAGTGAATCGGCACCGAGGCCGCCATTTAGAATATCATCCCCGTCGCTTCCGTAGAGTTGATCGTCTCCTGAGCCGCCCAATAGTTTGTTGTTGCCACCTCTACTACGAAGGGTGTCATCTCCGAGCCCGCCATCAACGATGTCGTCTCCTGCTCCGCCAAAAATTAAGTCATCGCCCCCTCCGCCATCGATAACATCGCCCCCATCGCCGCCATAGATCGTATCATTGCCGGAGCCACCATCAAGGGTGTTGGACACTGTGTTGCCTGACGCATAAATATAGTCGTCGCCGCCGTCACCGTATAGTTTGTTTGATCCTTCATTGCCATAGAGAGAGTCATCACCCAAGCCGCCATAGACAATGTCATTCCCATCATTGCCCCGGAGGCTGTCATTGCCCTCTCCGCCATCGATGACATCGTCCCCATCGCCGCCATAGATCGTATCATTGCCGGAGCCACCATCGAGAGTATTGGGCAATGTGTTGCCTATTGCATAAATCGTGTCGTCACCGCCGTCACCATACAGTTGGTTTGATCCTTCACGGCCATACAGAGAGTCGTCACCCAGGCCCCCATAGACAATGTCATTCCCATCACTGCTTGTGAGTCTGTCGTTGCCGTCGCCGCCTTGTAATATGTCGTCCCCGGCACCGCCCCATATTATGTCGTCGCCGGGCCCGCCTAAAATCCTGTCGTCCCCCTCATAGCCGGTAAGGTCGTCGTTGCCTTCGCCGCCATCTAATGTATCGTCTCCGGAACCACCTGAGATTTTGTCGTCTCCAGTACCGCCGGAAACCGCGTCTCCGCCATCACGAGACCAAATGTAGTCGTCGCCATCCTCGCCATAAATTGTGTCGCTGTCTGAACTTCCACCAATCTTATCGTTGCCGGTTCCGCCGTAAATCAAAAGCGGCCCAGACACGTTATAAAACCCAGACTCCAAGGAGTTGACGAAATCATTACCGCCACCAGCGAAGACTGTGTCTGATCCACCTCGCGTCTGAATTGAATCGTTTTGCTCGCTACCAGTGAGGGTTTCTGATTTTGAGGTGCCGGTAAATTCTGGCATTAAGGCTTCCTATCAACTGGCCGTAATAACGTCTATAAAAGATAGAAATCTATCTGCAAAATTCCAAAGTAAAAACACGTGGTCTTAAATTTAAAACTACAGAAATCGCTCTGAGACGAGTATCTCGCGATTATTCGTCTATCAATCGAAATAAATTTAACTCATGACTTACTTAATTTAACGCTTCCAGAAAGTTTGTAAACAAATCGCTCATATAGCCTGGATTACTATAGTTTTTGATAGTATGGAAATTTGCAGCGTCTCGTACCTTTTCGCCCGAATTCAATATTATATTGGTAGCTGAATTTCGCACTACTATTAAGTCAGCGCCTGGGTGTATTGCAATCAATTGACCAAACAAACCTAATGCATAAAACCAATCGTCCCGCACCCACCATTGATATCCATAGTAGATATCATTGAATTTCGCAAATTCCGCCGTATGTTGGACGTTATCTTCGATAGAGCTTACAGCCCATTCCGGTGATATTATCTGATCGTTCCCCCATTTTCCTTCTCTCGACATGAGAAGACCTAGCCTAGCAAACTGCCGCGGCGTCATATCGTAACAGCACATTGCATAGTAGTTATCATGAGCATCTTTCCACAGCTCAACGTCTGGGATACCGATCTTATTAAATAAATTTTTATTTATATACGATTCAAAATCGTCACCAGTAGCTCTTTCTGTAATTACCTTTATTAGCTGAGTCTCGGAATTTTTATAGTCGAAAACCCGATCGTTAGCATCGTAGGGTCCGGCTAATTCACGATTTATACTCACTTCATCTATATCTGGCCGGACAATTTTCCCATCTGCATCGATGGTTGCGCCGTACAGCCAAAATCCTTCCTTCTGGCCAGTCTCTGGCTCCCTGCTACCGGTAGAGGAGATCCTTAATTCATCGAGGTTCTGAGTGGCTAAATTTGTGGACATCTGCAATATATCTCGTATTTTTATAGCTTCTCTATCGCTCTCTAGCCACTCAGTTATAAACTCAGCCGCACTACCGTCTACTGAATCTACATATCCAGCGTCAATCGCTAGCCCTAGAGCGAGGCTTGTGAACGATTTCCCTGCGGACCAGGAAGTCGCAAGTGATTGTTCATTATAATCTGCAGCGTATTGCTCATAGACCAGAACCCCATTTTTTATAACGACTAGACTCTGAGTTACGTCTTCACTAAAGACCCACGCAACGGCTTCTTGGAACTTTTCTTCGTCGAATCCCATTTCAGCCGGTGTCGAGATTTCCCAAGTTTCAGACGGTACAAATGAGGCAGAGGGAATGACTTCGTACTTAGATAACTTGATAATTGGAACGTCCGTTAGATCAACGTCGAAATTTAACTTATATGCTTCAGAGTTAAATTCAAAGTAAGGAACTACTATAGATGAACCTGAAACACGTGGCGCATTGATGCTGACGTTACGACTCGAAGGCTCCGCGTTCGTCAATTTAAAGCAAAGTGTTTCACAGCTCGTTGCTTCAAATTCTGCTAAATAAGACTTATCTTCGTAAAAAAGATTGGGGATAACAAACTTAATACCGTCTAGTTTGGACACCGCTTCATATTCAATTACGAATGCTAGCTTATTGTCGCAATTAATATCATTCCACTGACCGCTTAAACCAAATGCTTCAGCTCTGGTAGCGTTTAATGGCCAATTACCTTGACTTAAAGCCATGCAGTGTTGATTGTTATTGAAATTATCGGGTTCAGATTCTCCTTCGTTGAAAGCGAGTCCAGAACCCCACATAGTCCGATTGGTGAACTTCCTCGGCTCTACTGAAGAGTTATCAACCCATTTCCATTCCCCTTCGTTTTCTTCATCTGTTGCTCCTAGCCATACATAGGTAGATCCTCCTCCATCGGCTGCGCTTGTATTAGCTGATAGCGATATGTTTTTAACAAAATAATTTTCTTGGTAAGAATTAATTATAGCGATGTGGCCGCCTTTCTTTTCCGCAAAGTCTTCTGCGTCTGACCAACTCATAGGAGTCTCGATATACTCGTAGTGATTCCCTGCGAAAAACTCTATGTCAACATCAACCGCATTCGTAGTCATACTTTTCAATACAGTAAAAATCAAACAAGCTACTATCATATTTATTTTGATAGTTCTGATATTAGTCATAAACTTTTCCTACTTATGGTTATGTGCTGATTGTAGATAAGTTTGCAACCAATAGTATCGATTTACCAATTTTGCGTAAATGTATTTTTTCACGCTTTCACATCGCGTTTCGTAAACAACCCAAAGTAATCACAAAGCGCAAACTATCCGCACACTGCAAAGCATCCACGCATAAAAAAGCCAACCCCGTTAAGAGCTGGCTTTTTTGGTTCTAGCTAGTTAGGAACTATCAAAGCTCTATATGAATTAAACGATGATATCTCCAAAGACCAAGCCCGTGCTAGCTGTTGCACCGACGATAATAATGACGTCATCCGATGTACCATCCAGATCTTGGTCAATAACCAAGTAGCCGTTATCAGCACCAGCATTTGTATTGTCATAGAAGTAATACTTAACCGTTTGATCGAACACAAGATCAGCGGCCGTTGTAGTCGTCGCCATCCTCGCCATAAATTGTGTCGCTGTCTGAACTCCCACCAATCTTATCGTTGCCGGTCCCGCCGTAAATCAAAAGCGGCCCAGACACGTTATAAAACCCAGACTCCAAGGAGTTGACGAAATCATTACCGCCACCAGCGAAGACTGTGTCTGATCCACCTCGCGTCTGAATTGAATCGTTTTGCTCGCTACCAGTGAGGTTTTCTGATTTTGAGGTGCCGGTAAATTCTGGCATTAAGGCCTCCTATTTGCGGCGCGCATAATTGAAGTAAAACGGGTTGAGGCAAAATTTTTGTACTTGAACTTACATAATTTATTTGATGCATGCGAAGGAAAGATATCTTAAGTGGTCAATAGACTGCTCTGTAATATCCTATAAAGATAAGTTGAAAAATGTTATCAGTGTTAGCAAAGCATGTCAGTTCAACGTAATTGAGCGCATGCTTAAAACATCCTTCTTGGTCTGTAGGAAGTATAAACCCAGCTATGCCCCAACCAAGCAACAACAAAACTAACCAACGCACTATCCATCCGCATACTACAAAACACCCGCGCACAAAAAAAGCCAACCCCGTTAAGAGCTGGCTTTTCTTGGTTCTAAAGTTTTACTTTAGAGGTTTTACTTAGATAGTGAACTGACCGTTCGTAGCGTTGAACGCCGCAGCTGAGAGATCAACCAGGCCCGTGATTTCAACAATAGCATCTTCAGTAGCGTCGTAAGTTGCGCCGCCGCTGGTATCGCCTTCTACTACGAGATATGTGTTGCTACCAAACTGGAACCAAGCGGCTCCATCAGCGCCGGCACTTCCTGTAGCTGCAACAATCGCAGCGGTTGCATAATCACTGAAGGTGGCTGAAGAAGCTAACGAAACGGCTGTAGTGATGAAGTTTGTTGCAGTCGTATCAATCACATCTCCAGAGGATAAGTCGGTAATCGTAGAGTACGTTGTTAACGCAGTCACTGTCTCAATTACAAACGTGTCATTGCCTGCACCACCAGTTAGCGTAGTAAGCAACGTACCCACGAGCTTATCGTTACCAGCATTACCAATCAGCGTATCGCTGCTGCCATCTGCAGTTAACGTATCAGCACCCGAACCGCCTTTAACCGTAGTGCCGGCGATTAAGCCGTCTGCGATTAAAGTTAGCTTACCAGTGAATGCAGACGCGTCTACCAAGGAAGTCTTGATATCCGCACCGCTGTTATTGGTATCGAGGATATCAACTGTCAAGTCAGCAGATCCCGTGATATTCAAAGTAGTTGCTTCATCGATATCGAGGCTAATGCTTTGAACAGAGTTCGTATCGTCCACTCCGTTAGGAATCGCATTTCCGAAGGCATCGAAGCTTCCAGATACATCTACGAATTTGTCAACCGCTGACAAATTAACCGTCTCTACGCTCGCGACAATCACCTTACCAGCTGTCAAGGCACCATCAATGTTAGTACTTAAGTTGATGACGTCTGAAGTACCGGTTGAGACAGCAAGTGCAGCAGTTAGTGAAGTAGTGATAGCGGCATTGATTGTGACAGTCGCGTTTGCGGCCAATCCAGAGACAGTGGCAGCACCCGTAGTACCGTTAGTAACAACCTGGCTATTGAGACCCAGGTTGCTTGTCACAATATTCTCGGTGCCAAGCACACCTAATGCCAAGACTTCAAAGTTTGCCAAGTTCTGTGCGAACAGCGTGTTGGCATCAGCGGTAGCAGCGTCACTAGCGGCCATAACCAATGTATCAATGCCGTCTCCTGCGTCAACAGATCCACCAGTAGAGAATGTAGACACTGTAATCACATCGTTACCAGCACCACCTGTACTCGCCTTAGTTGCAGAAGCAGTTACAGTGAACGTATCAGCACCTGAACCACCGGTGTAGATACCCGCTGCAGTCAGCGCTACGCCTGAGGCATTAACTGTACCTGTTGCTTGAGAAGCGTCAACCGCTGCCAGCACCGAGGTACCTGCATCACCATCAAGGGTCACTGTACCGGCGCCTGTAACAGTCATAGACTTCGCTTTATCGAAGCTTGAGTTGGTCAGATCAACAGCAACGCCTGCGTTAATTGTGAGCGCAGTTACAGCGTCAGCAGTGACTTGAGAATCAACTTTCTTACCTGATGCGTTGATTGTCAGGCCAGTTACGGTCGCGGTGCCGCTATCGAGAGTAATGTTGCCAGTGATTCCATTAAGGTTCGCCGTTACTGAACCTACAGAAGCAGTCGATACAACAGTGTTTCCAGCTGAACCCGTAAGATTCAGTGTTGAGAGCACATCAGACTCAATGTTGGAAGATGCAAAGTTAGTGAGAGTAACCTCAGTCACTGCGTCTTTTACAGAAGCGCCGTTGATATCAATGGCTCCAGTTCCGACTCCCATCACACCTGTTTCAGCAAGAGTAGCCGAATTTCCAGCTACTACAGCGCCAAGAGTAGCGGTACCCGTACCGGCGTTCGCTATCGAGGTGATAGTTGCGGTACCTGTCGCATTGTTGAACACTACACCTGCAGTTGAGGCCGAAATAGCAGCGGCGTCGCCAGAGTACCAACCTTGATCGATCGTACCGGCAGTGGTGTATACACCATCAGTACTTGCTGCAGAACCAGTCACAGCACCTTTAGCGAGATTAGCGAAGGCTGATGCCGCTTCTAAGGCTGTTAGCGCTTTGGAGGCTGTGAAGACTATTGTGTCACTAGTGTCTAATGTCAGAGTAGTAACATCGCCTGATGCCATTGCTGTGAATACGATTGTGTGCGCAGCCGCTTTAGCAGCAATACCGGTTACGGCGTTGTTTGCAGTCGCGACAGGATCTTGAGTAACCGTAATCGCAGTAGTGCTGTTACCCGCGTTTACCGTTACGGCTGACTGCGTGATAGTAGCAGCCGTAGTGTCGGCAGCGGCAGCAGCCGTGCTTGACGTTGCAGACTGAGTTACATCGACAGTAGTACCACTAGTGGTGGTTATCGCACCCAAGGTAGTGTTTGCTGTGGTCGTTGCGTAAGCAGATCCAGTCGATGAAACATTGATGGTTCCAGAAATGGCTGTAGCAGAATCACCGACGGTAACAGTACCAGTTGAAACTGAGCTAGCAGTAACATCTACATTAGTACCTTCGCCAACACCGATGGCCGCAGTTCCCTGCTTTGTATCAGTTACTACAACAGCGCCTTTCGCGTTGTCGAGGTCGATTGCTTTATTTGCCGTTGCGTCAGTAACAGTTACAGCTAAACCACCATTGACTGTAATTGCACCCGTCACTCCTGAGACAGTGACGTTATCGCCAGTGCTTGCTTTCAGGTTCGCTGAGTCAGCTAGAGTTACAACAACCTCTTCAGTTGTGAGAGTTGACACGTCATACGCTGCTGCGGTCGCGCCCGCCGCTGTGTTTGCAGTGGTAAACGTTACAGCGGGAGTATTTCCTGCCGTTCCAGAAAACTTAATTGCTGGTAAAGCAGTGCCCGCGGTGGGAGCTGTGACGGTGACAGTGCCTGTTGAAGCAGTTGCGATTGTTGAACCAGCTAGTCCATTTATCGCCGCAGCTAGGTTTGCACCAGTTGCAGTCGCCGATGATCCTATTAAGTATTGAGCCGAAGAATCGCCATAATTAACTGTAACTGCCGAACCCTCATTCCCGTCTACGGCTGAAATAACAGCAGATGCTGTAATGCCGGTCGCGTTAGAGAAACCAACTGTAGGCTGAGAAGTTCCTGCGCCGACTACTGTAATACCTCCAGTTCCACCACCAAATGTGAGGGTGTCTGCATCGGCGTCAATATCCTGGCCAGCAGGGATTGCTTGGCTGAAAGTGATTGTGGTGTTAGTGGCACCAACGCTAACTGCTGAAACATATGTACCGGCACTAAAGGTACCTACGTCATCAGAAGTAACGGTCATACCGACTACAATTCCTGTGGCTGATGCGTTAACTAGATCTACGCTAGTCCCGCCCGCAGCGACATCGGCAACAAAAGCAGTACCACCACCACCGTTATGTGCCTTACCAACGGTCGCGATTGTTGAGCCTGCAGCGGTGTTAATTGCGGCTGCTATATTTGTTGCGGTTGTTGCGGGAGCGTCTGCATCACCTAGGTAACCGACAGTGTTACCGTTATACGTAATCGTATGGGTGCCATCTGCAGCTGTAGTGGCACCCGCAACATAACGTGTAGTACCAGCAACGTCAGCTGTGACTGTTATGGGAGCGTACGTGTTTACCTGAGCCACAGCAGCGCTGCCGCCTACTACACCAAGATCACCGCTAGTCGCGATCGTAATCTTTTCGATTGAGTCCAAAGTAACTGAGGCTGGAACAGCTGACATCGCATCTGCAACGTCTGAGATTGCGAGCGTATCAGAGCCTTCACCACCTTTGAGGTTGTCACCAACTGAGAATGTAGTCGCATTGGCAACGAACGTGTCGTCGGCAACCCCACCTTCTTTAGTGTCTATGCCCGTAGTTAGTGTAATAGTTTGCTTAAGCGCCTCGGCAGCAGCAGCAGCATCAGCAATTGCCTTGTCAGCAGCAGCCTTGTCAGCAGCAGCAGCATCAGCAATTGCCTTGTCAGCAGCAGCTTTGTCAGCGGCAGCTTTGTCAGCAGCAGCTTGATCAGCAATGGCCTTGTCAGCAGCAGCTTTAGCAGCAGCAGCAGCAGCGGCAGCAGCATCACCTGTTGGGTTAGAAGCAGCAGCCTCTGTAACCAAAACGGCAGCAGCAGTGTCGTCGTCAGTGTCTGCAGTAGCAGCAGCAGCAATGACAGCAGCGGCAGCAGCAGCATCGGCAGCAGCAGCGGCAGTGTCAGACGCGGTAGTAGCAGCTGTCAGTGCAGCCGCAGCAGTCGCGGCAGCCGCGTCATCAGCAGTCGCGGCATCGGAAGCAGCAGTCGCGGCGACGAGTGCAGCAGCAGCCACAGCCGCGTTGTTGTTAGCGATGAGTAATGACCCATTCGCAGTCGACACGTCAGCAGCAACGCCAGCTACCAATGCAGCCTCATAAGCAGTAGTTGCGGCAACAACGGCAGCCTTAGCAGCGGTGTCGGCAGCAGTTGCAGCCGTAGTTGCGGCAGTAAGTGCAGTTGCGTCAGTAAGAGCGGCCTTAGTCGCAGCAGCTTCAGAAGCAGTTTGTGCAGCGATTAGTGCAGCATCTGCAGCTTCGGAAGCTGCGATAGCAGTAGCAGCCTCAGCAGCAGCAGCAGTGTAAGCGTCAGTGAGGACTTTCTCAGCAGCGGCGGCGTCAGCAGCGGCTTTCTCTTCAGCGGCCTTAGCAGCGGCGGCATCAGCGGCAGCCTTATCGGCAGCAGCTTTCTCTTCAGCGGCTTTAGCAGCGGCGGCATCGGCGGCAGCCTTTTCTTCAGCGGCTTTAGCGGCGGCAGCATCAGCAACGGCCTTGTCAGCGGCAGCTTGTGCAGCGATACCCTTATTGCCAGCAGCAAATGCAGCCTTAGCAGCAGTCAACGTAGCAGCGTCGCTAGTCACGCCTTCAACAGCAGCAGCCAGGTCAGCTTCAGTAACCGTAGCGCCTTCAAGTGTAAAGGTCGTAGTGAACTCCTCAGCAGCCGCTGTGCGGTTCTGGAAGGCCTTGGCAATGTCGCCCAGGTCAGCATTGTCGTTGTTCGCAGTATCTGACAGGTAAGCCACGACCGCGTTAGTCGCAGTGGCGATTGTGTAGGTGCCCGCAGTAAGACCACCAGCAATCAAGTCGATTGCAGCAAGACGAATGTCAGCCGCAAGCACACCACCAACGATGGCAGCATCAAGGATGTCAGCAGCAGCTTCGGACGCTGTTTGTCCAACAGGGTACTTTGAGAGGTAAGCTGCAGACGAAGTTAAGTAACCCGCGACGTCGGCCAGTGAGGCGCCGTCATTGAGCAGAGCAGTGACGTCTGCCAGTTCTTTTGTCGTTGGCGCTCTGCCAAGTGTTGCGACCACGTGGTCGATTACTACTTTACGAGTTGCATTTGTGATGAAAGCCATCTTTGTGTTTCTCCTTGAGAGAGTTTTTTAATTGCGTATTAACTAGTTAATAAAAATTCGGGATGCCCGTCTTACTTGTGCTCGCGATTCACTAACGAACATCGATCAGCGTCTAAACTCGGAAGTCGAGGCGCTGATCGATAACCGCTGGCCAGTGGTGTTAAAAGAGGAAAAGTGCTTGGCGAAAAGGGGCCTGAACGGGCGTCCACATCTGTAGTGTGTCTAAAAGTTTGGCCAGCTACAGTTTCTTCTGCGATTAAAGCCACTGCGGTGTCCCTCCTTGAGGTCGA
>Ga0181555_1003761_pt1 | contig 11908 bp, 4 predicted proteins | sample 011ome_15_FD_145601 | JGI IMG/M metagenome (GOLD analysis project Ga0181555, IMG submission 145601) | Coastal salt marsh microbial communities from the Groves Creek Marsh, Skidaway Island, Georgia - 011504AT metaG (spades assembly) | ecosystem: Environmental > Aquatic > Marine > Intertidal zone >...
AAGAGGGTCTTTTGCCCTTCAATACGGAAATCAATGACTATATAAAGAGTGATTTGCTTAATAATTTTTCTGTTCTAACCGACGGAAGAATGATATTTGGTACCATTAAAAATGGGGTGTATATTACCTCAAGTCAAGGAACGGTACTCTTCCACATTAATAGGGGAAATAGTCTAGATAATAATACGGTCTTGAATCATGCTTCCTTTGATGATCATTCCCTTTGGATTGCCTTAGATAATGGATTGTCTGAAGTTTACTTTAATCAACCCACATATTTTGAGGATAAGACAGGTCAATTAGGAGTAGTTTATGCTGTTGTGGAATTCGAAGGGGCTTTGTTTTTAGGTTCTAATACCGGTTTATTTTACTTGCAAAATGAACAACTTCATTTTGTGGAAGGTTCGCAAGGACAAGTCTGGTTCTTAAAAGTGATCGATGGAACTTTAATTTGTGGTCATAATTCAGGAACATTTATAGCGAGTCAACATCAATTTAAGCGAATTTCAAGCTTTTCAGGGGGATGGACATTAAAGCCATTTCCAAATAATTCCGATGAATATGTCTTAGGCACCTATATTGGTTTAGAACATTTGAAGAAAACAAATGGTGTTTGGAGCTCTAAGCGAATGGGAGACGCTGTTATGCCATTTAGATATGTGGAATTTGAATCCCCAAAAGTCATATGGGCAGCACATGCCTATAAAGGGTTGTATCGAGTTTATCTTCGAGACGATGGATCTTTTGATCGAATGGTTTCTTATGCAGATAAGGGTATTACCTCTCCATACACTATTAAGATTGTCAATCTTAATGGTGGTATACGATTTAAAACTAATACGGGCTGGATGAAGTATGATGCGGTTCTAGACCAGTTAATTGACGACGAACTATTAAATAGTGCAATTGGAACTGACAGTGATGTACTATATAGTGAAGCTAACGGAACTCAGGTTGGAATTAAAACTAAAGAAGGAATTTTCATCAAAGAACATATTTTAGATTCCTTAAAATTTTCCGTAATCAATCCAATTATTCAAAAGAAAGTACTTATTGGAAAAGAGCTCTTAACCAAGGTTAATTCTAAAACTATCATCAATATCGTTGATGGATTTTCTTATGTAAATTTATTTAAGCCATTACCACAATTGCAAGCGCCACAATTGCAACGATTAGTAGTAGCAAACCAACCTGTAGCTCTTGATAGTAGAGTTCAATTACCTTACGGCACTAATTCGATAAGCTTTCATTTTACAGCACCTAAAAATGAGAATTATTCGTATCAATACCGTTTAAATACAAATGATACATGGAAGCCACTTGCTACTAATGTACTTAATTTAGAAAATCTTAAAGAGCGCTTCTATACGCTTGAATATAGAGTTGTTAATTCTAATTCAAACACTAGTGCCATACGATATTTTGAATTTGAAGTTCTCCCTCCTTGGTATCAAACTCTTTGGGGCTATCTATTTTTAAGTTTGCTAATCTTGCTTCTTGTGGTAGTAGTGTATTCTTATCAACGAATTAAAATAAAACGTAAGGAGTTGCAAATCAAAGCTGAATTTGATCAAAAGCAGCAAAAACTAATTAGAGAAAAGGAATTGGAGACTCAACAACAACTCTTAGAACATAAGGCTGAACTATTGCAAAATGAAATTAAACTCAAAAGTAAACGATTAGCAGATTCCGCTATGGAACTTGGTAAAAAGAATGAAGCCTTCCAAAATTTAAGAGATGAAATTTTACATCATCGTGACTATATATCTAATGAATACTGGCTTAAAAAGATGATTCGTCAAATCAATAAGGAAATTGAAGACAATGATCAATGGGCGTTATTTGAGAAGAATTTTAATCAAGTACACGAAGAGTTCTTTCATAAATTATCTAAAATTAATAGTAAACTTACCCCAAAGGATTTAAAGCTTTGTGCGTACATCAAAATGAATCTTTCTAATAAAGAAATTGCTCCTCTAATGAACATAACGGTTCGAGGTGTTGAAACGCATCGCTTTAGATTAAAAAAGAAATTGAATTTAGATCAAGAGACTATATTTGAGTTTATTAAATCGCTTTAATTCTTTAGTTTATTTTGTACTTCATTAGTACGTCATTTTACTCGTTTCGCAATTTTAATTATAATTTACAAATTATTTAATAATCTAAAAATCAATTAGTTGTGTTTTATTTTTAATGTGACGTAGCAATGTGTGTCTTACTACGTTTGTTTGTACTATAAGTATTCTAAATTTGATATGCTAACAAAACTTAAATTCAATGAAAACAAACTATTTATTTATTTCAATGTTTCTTTTGGGTATCGTTACTGCTTTCGCGCAGGGTATTTCTGGTCACATCGTCAGTTCTGATGATGGATTGAGTTTGCCAGGTGTGAGTATTGTGGTTGAAGGTACTGATCGAGGAACATTTTCTGATTTTGATGGAAACTTTACAATTGATGCTAGTGTAGGAGATACACTGCTTCTTTCTTCCATCGGATTTGTAACTCAATCAGTAGTCATTACTTCTGATAGCCTAGAAATAACCATGCAAACTAATACGACTAACTTGTCAGAAGTTGTTGTAGTTGGTTATGGGTCGATGAAGGTAAAGGATTTGACTTCTTCCATTACTACTGTAAATTCAGAAGAGATCCAAAAGACTCCAACGAGTCAGGTAATGCAAGCATTACAAGGAAAAGTTGCAGGTCTTCAAGTGGTTTCAAGTGGTGCACCAGGAGAAGCACCAACTATTCGTGTGCGAGGAGTAGGTTCCTACCCTTCTGGAGGAAATTCAACACCTTTATATGTTGTTGATGGAATGTTTTTCAATAACATTGATTTCTTAAACCCATCTGATATTGCTTCTGTATCAGTACTTAAAGATGCTTCCTCTGCCGCTATATATGGTGTAAGAGCTGCAAATGGTGTAATTCTTATAGAAACTAAGTCGGGTAAGGCTAATCAAGAAACGCAAATTGTATACGATGGATACTATGGTACCCAAATTGCTCAAAACGTTTTAAAAATGGCTAATGCCGAGCAGTTTACTACCATGGTATTAGAATCAGGATCAGCTCCTGACATCGAGTATCTAATGAATGCGATGCAGCTTTTTGGACGTAGTCGTGTTAATCCTAACATTCCTAATGTAAACACCAATTGGTATAAGGAAATTATGAGACCTGCTGCAATTCAAAATCATAGTATTAATGTTTCAGGTGGTTCAGATAAAGCTACTTACTCGTTAGGTGGAAATTACTTAGCTCAAGAAGGTATCTTAGATATGAAAAATGAGTATACTAAAATTAACTTTAGAGCTAGAGTTGATTTTCAAGCAAATGATTGGCTGAAAGTAGGAGCCAACTTTATAACAACCAACACGGAAAAATTTGCTCCTGAATACGGTGCATGGAAATCTGCGTATATCGCTGTTCCAATCCTTCCTATTTATAACGAAGCTAATACGGAAGGTGCTACTCCTGATAATTTCGCTTCTGCTCGAACATTAGGATATAGAGGTGGTCAAAATCCATTTCCTGCATTGACCTATAGCGATAATAGAATTCAAGGAAAACAAACAGTGTCTAATTTATATGCACAGGTGGAATTAATTCCTAATAAACTTGACTTTAAAACAACGTACTATCACTCCTATGGAGATTCTTATGGAAGATATACTCGCTTACCTTACTATATGAGTAATGGTTTTCAACGAGTTGATGGAAGTATTTCTAAAAACTTTAGTACGTTCTCTAATCAAATTATCGATAACATTCTGACGTATACGGATCAGAAAGGGGATCATCGTTATACGATGATGGTAGGTTCTGCCTATAGAAATGAACGTGGACAATCACTTGGAGCTCAAGGATTGAATTTCCCAGTGGATGATGAAAAATCTTGGTATATCGATCAAGCTGAAACTGTTCCATCGGAATCAGTTGGCGACGGAGGATATGTGCAATATGGCTTATCTTATTTTACAAGAGTTCAGTACTCATTTAAAGATAAATATATGTTCTATGGAACAATGAGAGCTGATGGTTCTTCAAAATATCAAGAAAAATGGGGCTACTTTCCAACACTTTCTTTAGGTTGGATTGTATCGGAAGAAGATTTCTTTAAAAATAAAATGATAAGTTATTTGAAACTTAGAGCATCTTGGGGTCAATTAGGAAACGATAAAGTTTCAGCTTCTGATGGTGCAGCAACAACCTATGTGGTCAACACAGCGATTGATGACACCTTGACTCCAGGAACGGTAACTTCAAATAATTTTTCTTCTTTAGGTTGGGAGGTTGTTGAAGAAACCAATATTGGATTAACGGCTAAATTGTTCGATAATCAATTAAGTATAGATGCTGATTACTTTATCAGAGATACCAATAATGCTGTTATTCCGGTATTATTACCAGTAGTTGGTGGATCAATTCTTAGAAATGTTGGTTCTATTAGAAATAAAGGTTTTGAACTTTCATCTACCTGGTCTAATCAAGTATCAGATCGATTTTCTTATGAGGTTTCTGCCAATATTGGGACCCTTAACAATGAAGTTCTAGATCTTTATGGGCAAGAATACCTCAACGGAGGACAGGCTGAATTTAGACAACGTTCTATTGTAGGAGAACCTATTCTTGCCTTTTATGGGTGGAAACGCGATGGTGTTTATCAAACAGAAGCTGAAGTAGCAGCAGATCCAATCGCAGTAGCGAACAACTTAGTTCCAGGTGATTTAAAGTTTGTAGATCAAAATGGCGACGGTGTAATCGACGGAGAAGATCGTGTTGTTTTAGGGTCTTATTTGCCAGACTTTACTTACGGAGGATCTATGAATGTTTCGTATGATCAATTATCCTTATCAGTAAGTTGGATGGGTCAATCTGGAAATTCTATTCTTAATAGAAAAAGAGGTGAATACATTTGGACAAATGATACCAATATTGACGCCGATCTAGCAGTAAATAGATGGCATGGAGCTGGTACTTCAAACACTTATCCTTCGTCATCTGGACTCAGAAGAGGTTGGAACCAGAAGATGAGTGATTTTTATGTAGAAGATGGATCATTTTTTAGAATTCAAAATATACAGTTAGGGTATACCATTAAACCAGAGAATTTTCCTCAAACACGTTTGACCTTAACTGCTGATCGTCCATTAACCGTGTTTAGTTACAACGGATTTAACCCAGAGGTTGCAAGTGGTATTGATAATCAAACGTATCCAATACCTGCTGTATTTACATTGGGAGTAAACCTCAAATTTTAATCTTAAAACGAAAACAAAATGAAAAATAAATTATTCAAAAGTTTCGCTTTAGTATTGGGGGCCATGACCTTAACCATCTCATGTACAGATGTTGTTGATGAGCTTCCAGAAAACAAAGCATTTACAGAAAGCACTGACTATAGTATTTCTGATAATATGATCTTGCCCCTAATAGGAGCCTATGCTAATTTTTCAGATATGGGATGGGAAGTCAACCCAATTTTAGCAGTTCGTGGAGATGATGTAAACAAAGGAGGTCTTGGAGATCAACCTGATTTAGCCGCCTTTGACAATTTTAGTAACTACAATAAGGATTTTTGGATGTTAAACTCTGCATGGCAGGGCTTATACAGCGATATCTATAAGATGCAAGTGGCAATTGATGAAGTGTATAATTATGTTGAGGCTGGTGCTTCTGCTTCGAAAGGAGAACAGTATGTCGCTGAAATGAAGACACTTAAAGCTTTTTACTTACTACAATTAGGAAGAGCTTGGGGTGATATTTTATTGCCAACAACCTCTTCACCTTCTGATTTATTAGTAGCTGAACTTACGCCAAGAGATGAAGTATTCGTTTATATTCAATCGCTTTTAGATGAAGCAATTCCAAATCTTCCAGATGGAAGACCCAATCAGCGTACCGATATAAAAGGAGGCGTAACAAAATCGACAGCTCTTGCTTTAAAAGCTAAAGTAAGTTTAGAACTTAACGATTATCAATCTGTTGCAGATGCAACTTCTAAAATTATATCGGAAGGTGGATTCTCTTTAGTTGAAGACTTTTCTGAGGCTTTTAAATTAGAGGGTAAACTTTCAGATGAAATGCTTCTTGAAATGCAACACTCTGATTACAACCAAGGTTCTGGTGATCGTTCCTATCACTTATTCGCTTTCTACGGTCCACAAAAATGGACTCCTGCTGTCAGCGGTGCTGCAGGTGGATGGGGATTTTGGGAACCCTCAAAGGAATACATTGAGTTTATGCTCGACCGTGGAGAAGAAGAACGTTTAGTGGCTTCTGTGCTTTTCACTCCTAGAGGAATGTCTGAAATTGAGGCGGATGGTTACACCCTCCCTTCTTATATTTCAAATACGACTCCTTATGGAGATACGTTTGAGGATTATCCGCGAGCAAAGTTTGCTTCAGGAAAACACTATATGCCATCTACCTATCTAATTCCAGGCAGAACGTCATATGGATCCAACAAGAACTTTCCTGTGATTCGTTATGCTGAAGTATTATTGATGCATGCGGAGGCACTTACCAATGGAGCAAATGGAAGTGGAATGACTGCTGATCAAGCTGTTAATGCTGTTAGAGCTCGAGCTGGTTTAGCTCCATTATCTGGAGTGACTTCTTCAGATGTCATGGATGAAAAATTTGCTGAACTTGCAATGGAATGGGGTGATCGTTTTTACGATTCAGTTCGTACTGGAAACACGACGCATTTAAACCAAAATGAGGGAACCTATGATAATAGCAAACGCTACTTTCCTTACCCTCAAGCACAGGTGGATTTATTACCAGCTTTAAAGAACTAATAAACAATTATGATCATGAAACATATCAACTATATACTAACAGTTATTGCGGCAGTGACGCTTCTATCGTGTGATTACGATTTAGATCCGATTACTGAAATCGCACCAGGAGCTGATGCTTCAGCACCTGAACTAGTGATTAGCTATCCAACCCAGGGAACCTTTATTCGTGTTCCGGAAGAATTGGCAAGCATCACTATTAAATTTGAAACTACTGATGATATCGAATTACAATCAGTAGTCGTTACCATTGATGGAACATCAATTGCAACGTATGACTCATTTACAGATTACAGACGTTTCTATGATGAGATCATATACGATCAAGTGACTAGTGGAAATCATGTTTTAGCTATTACTTCAACTGATTTAGAAGGAAAATCAACTACTAAAACGGTGAATTTTACTAAGGCATCTCCTTATACTCCAAAATACAGTGGAGAGGAATTCTATTTCCCATTTGATGGGTCGATTATTGACTTAGTTAGTACTTCAAATCCAATTATAACTGGAAGTGAAGACTTTTTTGGAACTGGAAAAATAGGAGATAATGCATTAGAATTACCAGCAGATAGTTACTTAAGTGTACCTGCTTCATCACTTACAGCTGGCGATGGTTTTAGTGCCTCATTATGGATAAACCTTAATTCTACACCTGATCGAGCTGGTATTCTTAATGCTGATTTTGGAGATTCTAATTCTCGTAAGATTGGATTTAGAGTTTTTAGAGAGAATGCTGGAGGTAACCAACGCATTAAGATGAATGTTGGAACTGGCGCTAAAGAATACTGGGTAGATGGCGGAGCCAATGCTGATGTGGTTCCTGACACTGGAGAATGGACTCATATTGGAGTTACTGTTTCAGCAGATACTGCTAGAGTTTATATTGATGGAACTATTGTTAAAGAAGTAGCTATAGAAGGTCCTATTGATTGGACTGGAGTGGAGCATATTGTTATTGGTGCTGGTGGACCTAGTTTCTCCTATTGGAATCACAAAACAGATCAATCTGGTATTGATGAGGTACGTTTGTTCTCTACAGCTCTAAGTACTTCCGAAATGATTAGTGTTATGGGAGATCAAGGAGCACCTACGTATGTTCCTGATTTTGACTCAGAGGTTTTTTATATGCCTTTTGAGTCGGAGAATAAGGATTTAGTTAATGCCTTACTTGCTACTCAAGAAGGAACAACGGATTTTGGTAGTGGCTATGCTTCAGATCATGCTTTTCAAGGAGCGGTTGATAGTTATCTCACCTATCCTTCTACAGCTTTAAAAACTTCAGAGTTAACAGGAGCTTTCTGGTATAAAGTTAGTGCTGAAGCTACAAGAGCTGGAATTCTGACTATTGGTGATGATGCAGATGATCGTAAGCAAGGGTTTAGACTCTTTAGAGAGGGTAATGCCGACTCACAACGCATTAAATTAAATGTAGGAATTGGTGCTGGAGAATCTTGGAATGATGGTGATGTGATTGATGTAGCGGCTGGAGAATGGGTGCATATTGCTTTTACCATTTCTGAAACAGAGTCAACTATATATTTTAATGGAGTGGCGATGCGTACTTCTACCTTTGCAGGTCCTATTGATTGGACGAATTGTACGGATCTTGTGATTGGTTCAGGTGGTCCTACTTTTAGCTATTGGAATCATAACTCTGATACGAGTTTAATTGATGAGTTGCGATTTTTCAATAAGGCACTGACTGCAGATGAAATTGCAACAGTAATGAATTTTTAATCGAATAGGTTAAAATTTAGTTTTTTTTAGTTTGAGAGAGGAGGAACCCTTGGTTCCTCCTTTTATCACACGCCTATATTTAAGATATTTAAAATGAAATATATAGTCAATATACTTCTCATTACTTTTACTATAGTAGTTTTAACTGCTTGTGAGTCAAAAACTCAAAATCAAAAACAAACTCAGGATAGTAAAGCTGATGCTTATTTAGATACTATACAATTACAAACCATCAATTACTTTTGGAAAGAAGCAGATAAAACACTCTCAGGTCTAGCGCCAGAGCGTGTGCATATGGATAACATCTATCCCCAAAATGATGCAAATGTAATTACTACCGGTGGATCTGGTTTTGGATTAATGGCTCTTATTGCTGGGATCGATCGTGGTTTTATCGAAAAGGAAGCTGGATTAAAGCGCTTTGAACGCATCGTTTCTTTTTTAGAAAAAGCAGATCGTTTTCATGGAGCTTGGCCGCATTGGATGGATGGAAATACTGGCAAAGTGGTCCCTTTTAGTAAGAATGATGATGGAGGAGATTTAGTAGAAACCTCTTTTTTGATGCAAGGACTTTTAACGGTACAGGCCTATTATAAAAAGCACGATTCAGCAAGAGCTCAAGATTTAGTTAGTCGTATACAAACTCTTTGGGAAGAAGTCGAATGGAGTTGGTACACGCAGGGAAAAGAGGTCTTATATTGGCATTGGTCTCCTACTAATGGTTGGAAAATGAACTTTGCAGTTGGAGGTTACAATGAGTGCTTAATCATGTATGTGTTAGCAGCTTCATCACCAACGTATCCTATTTCTGCTGAGGTATATCATAAGGGATGGGCCCGAAATGGTACACTTTCCTCTGATGCTGAACTCTATGGAATTCCAACGGTTGTAGATTATTATCAACATAATGATGCTAAGATTGGACCTTTGTTTTGGTCACATTATTCATATTTAGGTTTAAACCCCTTTAAGTTGAGTGATCGATATGCAGATTATGGTCAGCTGACTACTAACCACGCTAAAATCCATTTAGCTTACGCCATTGATAATCCTAAGAATTTCAAAGGGTATGGTGAAGATATGTGGGGACTTACTTCAAGTTATTCTATGAAAGGTTATGCTGGTCATCGCCCTGGAAATGACTTAGGTGTTATAGCTCCAACAGCTGCGTTATCATCTATGCCTTATTTACCTATGAATTCTCAAAAAATGCTCGTAAATTTATATGAAAATCATAAAGATTTAATTGGAGCTTATGGCCCTTATGATGCTTTTAGTTTTCAAGAAGATTGGATGCTTCCACGATACCTAGCTATTGATCAAGGTCCTATTCCTGTGATGATTGAAAACTATCGAAGTGGATTGCTTTGGGAGTTGTTTATGTCAAATACAGAAGTACAACAAGGGTTAAGACGTTTAGGCTTTACCATTAAAGAAAAATAGTATGAAAAAATCAATACTGCTCATTGGACTGTTGTCATCAGTTGCTGTTGCTCAACAAGCGACAGATTATTCTTCAAAAGTAGATTCGTTGTTGCAATTGATGACCATAGAAGATAAAATTGGTCAAACGGTTCAATTCAGTGGAGGATGGGATGTTACGGGACCTACAGTGAGTGATGTTAATGAAGATTTAGTTAAATCGGGTCAAATAGGTTCTTTTTTGAATTTAGTGACGGCAAAGGCGACCAAGGATATTCAAAAATTAGCTGTAGAGGAATCACGTTTAGGTATCCCTCTCTTGATTGGCTATGATGTTATTCACGGATATAAAACCATATTCCCTATAAATTTAGGACTTTCTTCTAGTTGGAATCCTGAGTTGGTAGAGCTCACAGCTCAAAAGGCTGCTGAAGAAGCTGCTGCTGAAGGAATTCATTGGACTTTTTCACCTATGGTAGATGTCGCAAGAGATCCACGTTGGGGTAGAATTTCAGAAGGTTCCGGTGAGGATGTATACCTTGGAAAAAAATTAGCAGAGGCTTATGTGCGTGGCTATCAAGGGGACGATCTATCACTTCCTACAACTATTGCTGCTTGTATGAAACACTTTGTGGGTTATGGAGCTTCATTAGCAGGTAGAGATTATAACACCGTTGATATGGGAGATAATGAGCTTAGAAATACCTATTTACCTGGTTTTAAAGCAGGATTAGATGCAGGAGCACGAACATTGATGACTTCATTTAATGTAATTAATGATGTGCCTGCTTCTGGAAATAAATACACGTTAAAGGAAATTCTGAGAAACGAATGGGGATTTGATGGATTAGTAGTATCTGATTATACCTCTATCAATGAAATGATTCCACATGGATATGCTGAAGATGGAAAAGATGCTGCTCAAAAATCATTTTCTGCTACCGTAGATATGGATATGATGGGGGATCTATATCGTTCCTATCTTCAAGAGTTAATCGCAGAAGGAAAATTAACGATGGATGAACTCGACGCTTCAGTTCGACGTATTCTAACATTGAAATTTGAATTAGGCCTTTTTGATGATCCTTACCGCTATAGTGATGTAAAACGAGAAGAAGCAACTATATATCGTCAGGATATTTTAGATGCTGCACTTGAAGCGGCAAGACAATCGACCGTCTTATTACAAAATAATAATAATGTACTTCCCTTAAAAACAAAGAACATTGCTCTAATCGGACCATTAGCTGCAGATGAAAGCAGTATTATTGGGGACTGGGCTGCTAAAGGTGACCGTTCTGGAAAGGCTATAAGTGTAGAGGAAGGTTTACGAGATTTGTTAAGTCAATCTAATATTACAGCAGTTCAAGGAACTGATATTAATTCTACTTCTACAGAGGGCTTTAAAGCGGCTTTAAAAGCAGCTAAAAAAGCAGAAGCCATTGTGATGGTTTTAGGAGAAGATTCAAATATGAGTGGTGAGGCAGCAAGTAGAGCTTCGATCAAGCTTCCTGGTAATCAATCAGCCTTACTCGCAGCAGTTCGAGAGGCAAATCCTAATAAGCCAATCGTTCTTGTTCTTTTTAATGGTCGACCATTGGATATCACAGCGGATATTACTAATGCAGATGCTGTTTTGGAAGCTTGGTTTCCAGGAACAATGGGAGGTCAAGCCATCGCAGAACTTATTTATGGTAAGGTTAATCCATCTGCAAAACTTTCCGTGAGTTTTCCAGTTAATGTAGGTCAAGTTCCAGTTTTTTATAGCAATAAAACCACAGGAAGGCCTATGAATCCTATGAATCCAAAAGGAGATTATCGTTCTTTTTATCAAGACATTCCTAACAAACCTTTATACTCCTTTGGATATGGATTAAGTTATTCTAGTTTTGAGTATTCGAACATACAGTTTGATCAAGTTACCCGTAATGGA
>Ga0181555_1003764_pt1 | contig 11902 bp, 17 predicted proteins | sample 011ome_15_FD_145601 | JGI IMG/M metagenome (GOLD analysis project Ga0181555, IMG submission 145601) | Coastal salt marsh microbial communities from the Groves Creek Marsh, Skidaway Island, Georgia - 011504AT metaG (spades assembly) | ecosystem: Environmental > Aquatic > Marine > Intertidal zone...
CCCTTCGAACAACAAAGCTTCTTCATTGTTCAGGAGAACGATTGCTCCTACCTTGGAATCATTGAACACTTTATAGGAACCTTGTAACCGCATTCTCGTTCTCTGTTTGGATTGATTTTTCATATTGGCTGATCATCCTGATGATTCGATCCTGAAGGCCAATTGTAAGTCTAATATCGCCATTCTCCAGAGCAGTACTTTCATTGTATCTAAGGTTGCTGAAGAGGAGTTCGATATTGTCTTTAAGAGACATGTTTGGGTTTAAAATTGAATTGTCCATGATTAGAGTTTGATATAGTTGTTTTTATTTAGATATTCGTATAGGGATTCGACATCTTGACATATGGGTGTTTTATTCTCATCCCAAGCTTCCATCTTCTTTTCGCCGTAATCGTTATCATAAATGTACCATTGGATCCAGTCGTATCCTAGGGGTGTAAATATTGTATTGAACAATTGATTGATCAGTTTGTGGAATGGTTCGAATTCCATGGATACGCCTACAGCGTTAACGTTGTTGGAGTATTCTATACAGGCTTTATGTTTGTCTAATAAATCTTTGAATTCTTGTAGTGTTAGTTTTGACATGTGTTGGACGGCGAAATGTTAATGTGGAGGGGGTTAGAATTTACGTCCAACCCCCAGAATATGTTTTAGTGAATATTTGGCAACCAGTCTTTATCTAGGTATACCTGACGGATTTTCAGGATCATATCATTCGTTGCTTTTTGCATCAAGGGAATGATGATAACGTATACGGATTTAATAATCCAATGGAGGTCCTGTCCTATTTCGCCGTCCACCCCTACATGAAACCAACCAACGTGATATGCAGTAAATACCATATCGATAATCATGACAATCCATAAAGGCTGTACCTTACCAAATCCAAAATCAAAAGTGTACTGACGAATAGCAGTTAAGATAGGAAACATAACATATGCAACTGCTAGAAGAACATTTAGGTAGGGCTTCAGTCCCATAGTTTCAGATAGAATCTCAAATGAGAATCCACCAATCACCACAGCAAAAATAGCGGAGATAACCACTGGGAACCAAACACTGTTCAAGGATTTGATTACGGGATTGATATTGATCCGACCAGACTCCAGTTCATTCTGAAGACGCTGGTCCTCCAGATCTTTGTACCGCTGTAATTCTGCTTCAAGTTGCTGAAGCTTTGATTCATTCTGTCTAGCTGTAATTTCACGCTTGCTCGCCTCTTCATTCTGACGGCGGACAGAAACAAACTGGGTTAACCCTGAATCATAAAGGAAGTCAAAAATTGCATCCTTGAAATCAAAGAAATTAAAAGACTCTGCACCAGCCAACCTTGAAGAGTTGGCCTTATCACGAAAGAATTGGGACAATACATCAACTGGTACCCACATAGGTGCCCGCCCCCCTTCAGATTCCGTTTGAGGATGTCTGGCCAAGTCGCTTAAATAATTCTGGGAACTAACAAAAGTATTCTTTATCATGGGTTTGGCATCCAGATAAAGTGTCCCATTCTGTATTTTGTATGCGAAATTATTGTCGATGTAATGGAAATAATTCATGATAGCTTCTTTTAATTTTTAGTAACCTAATTTGTTTTGTTCGTAACGAGATGCAAATATATGGCCAATATTTTTAATCTACAAATATTTGTCCAATTAATTTTGAGATTTTTTAATTCCATTGTTCAACCACTCATAAGAATACTGTCCCATATTCCCTGAATCCATATCTGATCCATAAGTTAAAATGAAAACAGCTTCTTGGGTTGTAGGTAAAAGAATGTACAAGATGACCGAAAAGATTAGGCCCCCGAAAAAAGGTTTTTTAATTTTAAATAAATCACCATATCTGTCAGTCACTAAGGAATAAAAGATGTAACATAACATAGCGAATATGACAAACCCCAAAAAGTTCTTAATGTCATCGAATCGGCTGATGAAATAAAGTGTTGTTGTGTAACTCATTTTTATTTTAGTTTTAAATAAAATCCCCCAACAGTGTTAACATATTGGGGGATTAAATTGATTTATTTATAAATGTATTTGTATTGGCAACCTTCGGGAACGTAATAAGAGAAGGTGCTGCAAAATTCTGGATGTGCTTTCTTTAGGGATTTAACGCCGACAGCTGCTTCAGCTTTTGATTTGTATTGGACGGCGTTTCCAACAACCCAATACCCACCCATCTTGTCTGTTGCTGGCAACTGGATTGCCATGAATCCTTTTGGACGGGTTTCAGGTGGAGTGACCATTAGTTCGGCCCGTGCCATCCAGAATCCCCCGACAGTGCTATTCACTTTTTGCGGGTGGATAATGTCATCCATTAGAATTGTGTCCCGTTTCAATTCTTTGATATTTGGTTCTGAACAATTATCAGGAGTTATTTCCGCTATGTAAGCGATAGACACCTTGTATTTCTGTTCATGTACCTTACCTGAAGGTGCTACTTCAATCGTACGAACACCATCATAACGATCCTTGGCTTCACATTTATCTGGATCCAGTTTTTCTCGTACTACTGGTTTTTCTACTGGTAGTTCTTTGGTAACTACTAGTTCTGGGCATTGTGTGAAGGCATTGAATGGGATAAGGAATAGCAATGCTGGGATGGTAAAAATAAATTTGTTCATGATATTTTGTATATGGTTAAAATTAGTTTTGAGGGGTGGACGGCGAAATAGAGGCCATAACATTTTTTGTAATGTCACGCCAATATTCTTGACCTTGTGGGGTTTGGTCCCAAAAGAATCCTGAAAATAAAGCGTCCCGCAAGTCGTGAAAACTAGCGTCGTCAATTTTCCCACCCTGATTGAAGTAAGCCTCCTTGGCAAGTTCAACCCAAGGTTCGTTGCACTCTGAAACAATGTCAATGAAAGTTCTTTGCATAATATAGTTGTTTATGTGAATAATGATGCAAAGATAAGGGGAGTTTTTGGGATTACAAAATTTGACCGCCTTTTTTTCGCCGTCCAACCCCAAAAAAAATTACTACACTATATAAAATAAAAAAAGCCTTTTTATAAACAGTAAAGAAGGCTAACTTTATCTACCAATTTGAAATTCATAAATTGATGTTTTATACGACATAAATTTTTCAATTTCATCAGCTATAAAACTATATTCTTTTTTTATTTCCGATATTTTTGTTTCTCCACCAAAAACCAATCCTCTTCTTGAGTCCGAAAATTTATCAGAAGAAAACCCGATAATCGATATTTTATTAATAAAATTAGGATTATTTGACTTACTTATTACATACCACAAATATGTCCGTGAATTGCAGTTCCAATACTTTACTAAAGTTCCAAAAAGTCTTGTTGCTGTCATATTCAACATTAAATCAAAATCTGCTTTTTTATTTAAAATATGTACCATTAGTTATTATTTTTAAAAACTGTGACAGAATTTAATAGTTAGAAAAATAAACAAATAAAAATGCCTTTTTAAACGACGTCTGGAAGGCTAACCATATCTCCTATACGATGAGAACAGACTAGTGTGCATTGTTAAGAGGCATTCTGTGTATTACGATCCCTTTGCAATTAGGGCTGTTGAGGGCAAAGCAAGACTCGAACTTGCACCACTTTCAGAAGAGCTGGCTTGTCTTAGACTTCCCACGTTCTAGACCGTGTTGCTCTGTGGAGTACTGTAACCTGTGTCTACCAATTCCACCATTTGCCCATTTACTTAATTTTCTTTATGCTGGTAAACTATTTTAACAACAGAAGCATCGTGCAGTTCATACATTCCACATATAAGAACTGCTTCTACTTCATCGTTAAAGTATTTAATGTCGCCACTACTATCTTTAAAATAGTCCATATTGGTAAGATTAATTATTACATAATTGTCTGCCATAATTGGTTTAAAAATCTATGTTGTTAACAAATGCTGTGTGAGGTAATTGATTCTCTTCACAGATTTCAATGATCTTGTTGATATGGTTTTCGATTTTAGACAAAGCTATTGTCAAACCTTTAGTTTTTTCGATTAACCCTTCCAATTCACTTTCTATTTCTGAAATGTCCAATCCAGTGCCTAGGTCTGCATCATAAACTTCCAAGGCGAAATCTTCATTTCCAAATCTTACAAATTTCTGAATCACAACTTCGTTATCGTCTGCTTCATTGAGATTATATTCAACTTGGATGTAACCAATAAGAGAACCTACTATAACTTCCAAGAAAGCCCCTAAATCATTTTCTTCAACAATTACAAATCTTATTTTATTTTTTACAAGATAAGAAGTAATTGCACTAACCAAATTGTGTTTTGTAACTTGCATAGCTAAAAGTTAAAAATTAAGAACTACAAATGCCTTTGGATCAATATCTATTTGTTGATTGAGTTAGATTTGCTGTGTGGCATTTTCATTTATGATGCAAAGATAGATTGTTTATTTCAATTGTCCAAATCTTTATTCATAAAAATTCAAAAAATTGTCCAATTCATTTTTTGTTAAGAGTCCAAGTTTCCTTCCTACTTCTTCACCGTTCCTTAAAAGAATGGTTGTGGGAATGGACATGATCTTATATTCTGATGGCAATGAAGCGTCTTCATCTACATCTACCACTTGAAATTCCCAGTTATCTTTTGTTTCAGCAACACTTTTCCAGATTGGTTCATATCTTTTACATGGACCGCACCATTTAGCGGTAAACCGAATAGCTTTATTTTTCATAATATTTTATTTAAAATTGTGGGCCCTACAGGACTTGAACCTGTAACCTTCTGATTATGAGTCAGCTTCTCTAACCAATTGAGATAAGGGCCCGATGTCCTTTATTGGACGGCGATTTGATTCAGAACTTCCTGATCCATTGCTGCCTCAAAAAGTTCTACATCTGTCTTAGGCGTTGCTTTCACATTGCCGTCAACATCTTTCACTCCAGTCAAGAACGCCATTGTGGACGCATCGTATCCTGAAAAATAGAATGTATTTTCCGCGGTGCTGTATGTTTCATATTTTGTCCAACTGCTTCCTTGAAGATTCCAAAGAACAATCTTAAAATTAGAAACGAACTCTTCACTAAAACCTGCTGATCTTAAAATCATTTTTGCATTTTCAACATTTGTTTGATTCAACATTGTTGCATCAAATTCACCATCTGAAATACAAATGATTCCACTTGGAAAGTCACTTTCAGGAACATTTCTCTGCTTAATTTCAGCGAACAACTTGAATACAGAAGCGAAGTTTGTATTCCCGATGACTTGTGACTTATCGTTCGCCCACTTTTCGTATGGAGTAGAACCCATCCAAGTGTGCAACTTAGCTTCTCTGTTAAATTCAATCCAGCTATTTGCAAATGCACCTTTGTCCAACATATAGCTGAAAAACAATGCAAGGGCTTTTGCAATATTAAAACAGCTCATTGATGTTCCGTTAGCTTCTGATAGCATAGATCCACTTGTATCCCGAACAACAATCATAGAAGTACTATCCACGGCATTTTCCTTAGCCACTTTGACCAAAGTTTCAAATTGTTTGTTCAAAGTTATTGACTGATACGACTTGGTAATCTGGTCAACCTTGCTAAACAATTCGTGTGGATAACCAACAAACTTAACAGTGTTCTGTTTGGACAACCATTCTGTGAATTTGTTTTCCAGTTTGTTATTGATAATAAACTTACCAGAAGACATTGCAGCCAATGCTTTTCCATGCACAGATGAAAAGTCGATTTGGGACATAAAGCCCTTGGAAATAAGTTGTTGCCAAGAGTGTGCAGTACCAGAAGATTTTAACTTACGGTACTGTTCGTATGGCTTGTCCCCGAAGATTTTTCTTGCAAGATACTTTCCAACTTTATTTTTTGCATGAGCTTCACTTGTCTTGCAAGCTGACTTAGGCTTAATGGTTGGGAGGTACTTTTTGACCAACTCGCTTGTATTGGGATTAGCCAATCCTGCGAGAATGAAGTCGCCTAATTTATTCCAATCAATATTGAACGTTACGCCGTCCAACACCCCATTATACATAGCATCCATTTCCAACATCTTGAAGAGATCCTTCCAAGAACCAATAGCGGGAATAAGATGAACGTTAGCCCAGAAAATATCTGGATGGTTTTCGGCCAACCACATAAAACGTACAATAGCCTCATGCTTCAAGCCCGCACCGCGCTGTACAGTAGAACTCTTTTGTCCATTGGGATAAGTTACAACACGTGTAATCATCCGAATATAAAAAGCAAACTTAACTGCATACTCTTTATTCTGGCTAAACAGCACAGACATATCAGAGTAAATGTCCGACATTGTACGTGGACGAGTGTAAGAAGACAAAGCCCCAAACTGATCCACAAAAGAATTACCAGTTGTGGAATATTTCACAGCTCCATTAGTGGAACGTGTAATGGCGCTTAATTGAGCGGCGTTACTAAGGAATGAATTTTGTGTCATAAAACAGATGTTTAATGGTTATTAGATTTCAAGTCTAGTTTTTAATTTGCTGTGAAACATCTTAAATAAGAGTGGTCGGTCTAATAGGAATCGAACCTATATTATCCGCTTAGAAGGCGGGTGTTCTATCCGTTGAACTATAGACCGTAAAAAAACAGATGCCGCTACGTTGATAAGGTAAAAGCTTATGGTTTAGTAGATTTGCTGTGTGGCATCTTAAATCTCTTGCAAAGGTAAAACCTTTATTTGAATTATCCAACTTTTTGAATAATTTTTTTTGTGGCGGGAGCAGGATTCGAACCTGCGTCTTAGGGTTATGAGCCGAACGAATTAACCAACTTTTCCATCCCGCAATGTATTTTTTTTCGCTAAAGAAAAAAACAGGTGCCTTTTGTTTACAATTATCCTAGTTTGTATGTTTTTGACTTGCTGTGTGGCACCTTAAATCTCTTGCAAAGGTAAGTAACTTATTTGAATTATTCAACTTTTTGAATAATTTTTTTTTTGTGTGCAGTTGGATATGCAAATACGTCTTAGAGTTATGAGCCGTTCTTCAAAACTTACACAAACTTTAACATTTGATGTTTGATTCCTAATTCATCGACAAGCTGAAATTCAAAAGAATTTGTACTCTCATCTCCAAAGGCTGTCACGGTAGAACTTACCGCCAAGTTTTTATCAAAGATATTTTTCAATAATCTTTAAACTCTAAACAAATTAACATTTCCAAGCTGCAACACATTTGTAGTCCGTAGTTCCGTAAAATTATTAATTTGAATAACTTTACATTTTTTTCCAATTTCTTTCCCTTTTTTCGGGGGTTTTCCAGAGCCTATTGGCTTACTGTCCATTGGCGTTAATTCGGGTGAACTCAACCCTATCTTAAATCTTTTGCAAAGGTAAGTAACTTATTTGAATTATTCAACTTTTTGAATAACTTTTTTTTTGCATTTTTATAAGTCGTTTAATTGTTTTTCCAACTTTATAATTTCTTCTTTGTACATTTCATTCCAGTAACAAGGGGGTAAATTCCCCCATTTATCTCGAATGAAATTTGTCTTCATTTTTGCTATTCTTAATTTTATTGTTGCTTTTTTATTCATATCGCTTGTTTTAATTAAGCACAAAAGTAAAGAAAAAAACAGATACCTTAACGTTTACAATTTACAAGTTTGTAGTTTAGTAGATTTGCTGTGTGGTATCTTAAATCTTTTGCAAAGGTAAGTAACTTATTTGAATTATTCAACTTTTTGAATAACTTTTTTTTTGGTTGCGGCTGGATTTGAACCAGCATGAGTAATGTCTTTCAACCCAACGGATGTATCTATCTATTCCACCACGCAACCAAGATTAGTTTTACCATCTAATATAGATATTGAAAAAGGTTAAACCAATTGTTACTAACCATTTTTGTTTGTTAAAGTTTATTTGTTGAACACTTATTCCTAATTCGAACCACCATTTTTGATTGTCTAAGGTGTTACGTTGAAATTCTATTTTCATATTTTATATCAATTTATATTTTCGCCGTCCACCCTATCAAAGGTTAATATCATTTTGCTGATATGCTGTACGTTTAACAGTATGAAATAATATAGAAAATTATTTCTTTATGGTTAAAACCACTGGGTGCACTGCAAAACCCTCTATCCCATTGTCAAAAACATTTGGGAATTCTTTTCTCATAATATTATACATCCCATTCACATCAGCGTTGATTAATTTATTGTCACTTGCTTTAAATAAACCTCTTTTTATTCTTTTACCCATGTAAACATCGTGTTTAGATATTGGTTCTAAATCTAAAAAAGAGCATTTAGAAGTATAAGCCTCTTCTCTATTAATAAGCGTTATGCCTTCTAACTGACATTTGTAAGACAACATTTCAATAAATTTACTATGTGGAATGTTAACAAAATTTTGATTATTCTTTTTACCTATGTTGATTTCTTGTTTCCATTCTTTGTTTTGACCTATAACAAAGATTTCTATATTTTTTGAAACTAATTGATTAACCAATTTTCGGCTTGCTTTATGAAGATAATCATTTATTTTGTTATTTCTTTTTGTTGTTATTTTTTGTATTCTTTTTGATGTTTTTTTATTGTTTTTTAATTTGGATTTGTATTTTGCTACTTTTTTGTTATAATATTGATTAATGCTTTTTAAAGGCTTTCCATTTATAATGAACGGAGTTGATCCATCGTTAAAACCAAAAGTAGCCAAATTATTTAAACCTATATCACAGGCTGAAATAAGACCACTGTTAACCTTATTCTTTTCAGCTTTAGTATAAACTATTTCTATTTTATAATAATTTAAACATGGAACTATTCTAACCTGATTGATTAAATCAAAATCTTTTATTTGTGTTTTTATTTTGATTTCAGTTTTAGATAAAGCTATAACAGAATTTTTAACAAACTCTTTTTTGCTTATCGCACCTTTTTCATATATTACGATTTGTCTACCTGTTAAAGAATGTTTATATTTTGGAATATTAGCTTTCAAGCCTTTTTTTCTTAAAGCAAAAAATGATTTGAAACTTTTATCAGCTAATTTTAAACATTGATTACTAACTTTAGCTGGTAAAGATTTGTAATCACTTGTGTTTTTTAATCCCTTGTATGATTCTGAAATAGATATGTATTTTTTATTATCAAAATAATATTGTCTAATAAGATAGAGAGCTGAATTATAAACATTCTTTGCTTTGAATGCGAGGTCATCACATTCCTTAAAGAATATGTTATTATTTTTAATAATATGGATTTCTGTTAATTGCATGGTTTATTTTGATAAGAAATCAATTATTTGCTCTCTGTTTTTTTTTCTTCTTAGTCCATAAATTCTAGCTGAAAAAGAATAAATGACACCTTGCTGGATTTCTAACCGTACCAATAGGTTATCATTGTAATCTCACTCCTCCCGTTGTTAGGACAGGACTCGAACCTGTATTCTACCCAAACTCGATGTTGGCATAGTTATTTCCAGCTTCTACCAATTCCGCCACCTAACAATATTTACCTGTTTGATTCAAGTATTATTTGTCCAGCAAAGGTAAGACATGTTTTTGAATTGTCCAAGTATTTTGAATAAATTTTATCAAATATTTACATTGTAAAACTCTTCAATTTTCTCTTGAATATCTGTGTCCAAGATGCTTGTAATATAAAACTCGGAGTACTGACAATCTACAAATTCAATATCTGAATCGCGATTAATTACAGGGAGTTTCATTTCACCTGCGCCTCGGAACTTCATTGTGGGTCCTTCATACCCGTACATTACGAATGGTGTATTAGCGTTAATATTTTCGGCTGCATCGCCATAGACCCAAATCTCTGAATTCTCTATTGTTTTGGCCATGACAATTTTGGTGGGGTGGTTGAAAAAATTTAATTTCATAATTCTACTTTTGTGTTTGGAAATGCGTTATTGTTTAGTGTCCAATCGGTTGTTACGAACCAATAGGAGCAGTTGTTAGTTGTTACTCCATTTAGATCGACCCAATTAAAATCAATGTGGTCAAATTTACATATATTGAATTGGACATCTTTTAAGTTTGTTTTTGGATTGAATTTACAGTTGTCGAAGGTACAATTTTCAAACACAGTACCTTCTAAATCTGCAAACCTAAAATCACAACTATCAAAGTATATGTTTTTAACCACTTGAAATTGTAGGTCCATGTTTGTAAAATCTATCTTATCGGCATATTTTAGAGTCTTAAAGATAGTTTCTGCAATAATATGTTGAGATGCTTTTTCAGGAACTTCTACTGACAAATAGGTTGTTCCTTCTAGGGTTAATAAATCAACAACTTTATTATTTTCGTTTGACATAGCTTTTTATTTTTTACAAAGGTAAGTATTTTTTTTGAGAATAAGGTGGACGGCGAAAAATAAATTTGTCCAACCGTATATTTCGCCGTCCAACCACCAACTATTCGCCGTCCAACTTCACAACACTAAAACGCTTTTGATCGTTAGGTGAAAGCTTAGATATAATCTTTGTAGATTGACCTAACGTCATAATCTTAGCCCCCATCTTTTGACTAGTATATGCAATTAAACCATTGCGAAGACTTCTAACGTACCATCCAGACCCCTCAATGTAAATTACATAAGGGTTTTTAATATCCTTCTTAACAGAAGACTTAACCCGACGTACTTTTGGAATAATAGCATTGTAATTAATGTAACTAGCCAGAACATATTTTGAACCAACTTCGTTCAAACCGTTGAACCGATCAAACAACATATCCAAGTTATTTACTGTTTGGCTATTACGTTTGCCTTCTTTGTCATAATAACAAACAGAAAATATACCTAAATTGGACAAGAACATTTCAGAGAAGGGCATAGCGTTCTTTATGGCCTTATTATAAACAGCCATGTAAGCATTGTAAGACCGATCACTCCTACCATAAACAGCATAACAACCGCTATCAAAATCCAATTCCGCAACCCTAGCCTTAATTTCGTCCAAGGTCAAATATTCAAGCTTCTGTCTATGAATATAAACGTCCATTTCCCAAGTACGGCTCCGCCTCATCCGTCCAGAATAGTTGCTAGCGTCGTAAACATTATTACAGCCCATTTCGCTGAAAATAATGTACTTGTTTGGATCAGTGTTAGAAGTCACTGCAATAGAACGATATAAAATTGAATAGCTCATAATAAAGTTGTTTGTTAATGATGATGCAAAGATAAGGGAAGTTTTTGGAATAAAAAGTCTGTTAACACTTTTTTAACAAATTTTTGTCCCAGTTACTATTATCAAAGTTATCCCCCAGATAATGAATATTTCCTTTCTTAGGTGTCCAACATTCTTTTTTTAGTTTGGGCTTATGTGTGGAAATAAAAGCAGTTGAATTTTGATTAACCGCAGCGTACTTGTACGGCGCTTTAATTAAGTCTTCTGTTATTGTTTTTTTATTCATTGTTGTCTGTTTTTTAATTCAAATATAAAGAGAAATAATGTACTATTAAAATATGCTTATTGAGAATACATTATATAGAAAGCGAAAAAGTCAAAAGCATATTTTTTTGGGCTTAATACATTGCTTATCAATTATTTAAAAAAGCCATCAAAAATTTTTTAGTAAATTTTGTCCAAGTAAAAACGGTTTGAGTTGGACGGCGTTTTTTCTTTTATTTCGCCGTCCAACTTCCCCACTCATTTAGTGATAAAAAATGTTGATCGATTTTTTACCTTTGCCTGTAGTACCACTGCACAACGCGCACTTTTGACAAGTAACGTTTTTACGATCGGCAGGGCAAAGTACATTTTCGTTTTTGTCATCTTTTTTTAGGATAACAAAAGTACGCCAGCCCTCATTTTTTGCAATGGCATCTTCAAAAATATTGTTTGCAGAGGCCATTAAATACTTTGAGTACTCTTTATCGCACTTGTGCCATTGGTGGGTATAGCCAGTCCAAGAAGAGGCCACAGAAGTCAAAATTTGATACCAATTTAAGGGAATAAAAACCGTT